>Ga0209013_10005237_pt1 | contig 11209 bp, 8 predicted proteins | sample Cruoilmetagenom2_FD_187291 | JGI IMG/M metagenome (GOLD analysis project Ga0209013, IMG submission 187291) | Oil polluted marine microbial communities from Coal Oil Point, Santa Barbara, California, USA - Sample 2 (SPAdes) (version 2) | ecosystem: Environmental > Aquatic > Marine > Oil seeps ...
CCATTTTATTTTATACCCCGGAGGAAAGTTAACATCTTCCAATCGTTTTTCAATCTCCTCGGTAATATTCCCCAATGGAACTCCTGGAGCAGGAGAACCAGTAAATTGGACTGCTACAAATTTGTCTTGATGTAGAATTTTTGAATAACTTTTTGTAAAACCAATATCAGCTAACTGTGCTAAACGGTAAACCACACCACTTCGAGAAGGTATTGAAATTCTTCCTATTTTCTCTGGGGAATCGACAGAAGCATCGTTCATAGTAACAACTAAATCATATTCGTCCCCTTTCTCCAAATATTTTGAAGCAGTAATTCCTTCAAGTGCAGCACGTACTGTTAGTGCAATTTCCTGCGTGGAAATTCCCGTTTCACTTAGCTTAGTTCTATTGGGAACAATAGTTATTTCAGGTTTTCCTTCGCGAGAACTTTGATCCAGATTTATCAATCCGGGAACGTCTTTAATCTTAGTATAAATTTCCTCTTTTAATATATTTAATTCTTCAATGTCTTGTCCCATTAAGAAGAATTGTAGCGGAGTACCACCATCCCCCATAGCAGCCTTATAATCCACAGTAATTAATCTTGCATTTGGTATTTTAGAAAATTCTTTCACGAAAGAGGAAATGAAATATTCAAGGTCTTCCTCTCTATCATTAGCAAGAACTAAGTTTACATCCATACGAGCAACGTTTGTTCCAGAGTTAACATTTGTAATTCTACCAAGTTCGGTTATTATGTTAATAACTCCCGGATAATTTTTTACTTTCTCTTCCATAGATTTTAATATATTTCCAGTTTCATGAAGATTATATTCTTGAGGAAGTTCAACCGTAATTTGCACTCTACCATTGTCCGACTGCGGCATCATATCGAAGCCAATTTTTGGTCCGTAATAAAAAACCGAGAGTATAAATAGCATAAATGAAACAACAATAATTATCGCACTAACAATTTTGTTTTTCAAAGATATGGTAAGTACTTTGCGGTAAAATTTATCCCACATCAAGTAAAACTCATCCGCTTTTTGAGCAAGTTTATTAACTTTACCATCTTTTCTAATCATTAAAGAAGCAAGCATTGGAGTTAATGTAAAAGAGAACAAAAGGGAAAACATAGTGGAAAATGCTGCTGCAAGCGCCATCTCTTTCATAAACATTCCAACCATTGAAGACATATTTGCTATTGGAAGAAATACTACAACATTAGTTAATGTAGCAGCAATTACAGCAATAGAAACTTCGGTCGTCCCTTTCAGTGCAGATTCTTTAGGAGAATTTCCCATATCTTTATGTCTAAAAATATTCTCTATAACAACAACAGAGTTAGAAACGAGCACACCGACCGAAACCGATATTCCCATCAGCGACATCATATTTAAGCTCATATCAAACCACTGAAATAGTAGGAATGTAGAAATTATAGAAGCCGGCATAGAGAGCACAACTATGATAGTTGAACGTATATTAAATAAAAACACAAAAAGAATTAGCGAAGTAAGCAAAACTCCAAGCGAAATATTGTTAGTTGTATCTTCTACAGAACTACGCGTGAAGACTGAGTTATCACTTACAATCTTTAACGAAAGACCTTCTGGTAATGCTTTAAGAATATCTGGTAAAGCTGCATGAACAGCATCCGAAACATCAACTTCGTTACCGTCAGAACTTTTTATTATTGAAAGACGAACTGCATTGGAATCAGAAATACCTGTTTCTGCATCAAAGTAGATAGCACGACGGCGAATCTCCTTTCCACTATCTTCTACGTTAGCAATCTGGCTCAATCTTTTATTTCCAAAGGCAGTCGGAATTTCAAGATTTTTTAATTCATCTATGTTTTGAAATTTACCTTTTACTCTTACGGAGTATTCTTGATCATCTATTTTAAATGTTCCACTTGGTAAATCGACATTTTGTGAACCAAGTATTCCTAACATTTGTGGAAGTGAAATAAAGTTTTCATAAACTACTTTATTTTCAAGAGCAATGCGAATCTCTCGCTCTTGACCACCACTTATCTTTATATCTGCAACTCCATTTACTTGTGATAACCTATCCTTCAATTTTGTTGAAGCTACATGATAAAGTTTTCTTGCATCTGTTCCACCACTTAAAACAATGTCCATTATTGGAAATGCATTTATATCAATTTTTTGAATAATAGGCTTCTTTGAACCAGAAGGGAGCTCGTTTGAAATTTGATCTACTTTGTCTTTCATTTCTTGATTTGCTACATCAACATTTTTAGTTAGTTCAAATTCAACAAGAGTAATTCCAACTCCATCTAGATTATAAGACTCAATCCTCTTTATCTGACTTAATGTTGAAACGGCATCTTCTACTTTTTTCGTAATCAACGTTTCTATCTCTTTTGGACCGGCTCCTGGGTATATTGTGGTGACCGTTACGAACGGAATTTCAACTTGGGGCATATTGTTCAAGTTTAATGTGTTGAACGCAAGTCCACCAAATATTATAAAGACCAGCAAAATTACTGTGGTAAGTACTGGACGGTCAACTGAAAGTTTTGCTAAAAACATATTCTCTCCTTTACTTAATCACTTTAATTTTTGTTCCTTCGTTTAACCGAACAATTCCTTTTGTGATAAGAGGATCGTTGGTTTTTAACCCGCTTTCTATTTCATAATGTGTTCCGTTCTCATTCGAAATAGTTACATATTGTTTCTTTGCGCTCTCTTCTCTAGCAATGAATACATATTTTTTGCCAGCATCATCTTTTAACAAATTACGTGGCACAACTATGGCGTTATCATTTTCATAAGTTATAATTTTTACGTCAGCTGTTGTTCCTGAAAGAATTTTTCTTTTGCTGTTATTAAAAATTAAATCTGCATAGAACGCTTCTTTCATTCGGTTTACACTAAGTGATAACTCTGAAACTTTTCCAATAATAGATTTTGAGTTAACCGTAGCGATCGCTTTCATTCCCTTTTTAATCTGCATCCTTTCTTTGTCCGAAAGCCAAACTCTAATTTTCATTTTGCTCAATTTGGCAATCGTAAACAATGGGGCCTTACTCTTCACGTTATCACCTTCATGAACCATAAATTCAGTAATTGTTCCATCGTAAGGTGCATCAAGTTTTAGCATATCTGTCATTGTTTCATAATTCCTTTTATCAACCATATATTTGGTCTCCGCACCGTCAAATTGGGCTTGCGCAATTTCACCCTTTTCGTAAAGGGATTTCATTCGTTTGTATGTTTTCTCTGAGTTTTCATATCCCGATCTAGCTTGCTGGTATTGAGATGATGGTGCATCTTCGGGGAATTGAATAATTATATCATCTTTTTTTACATTGTCGCCTGGACGGAAATTGATTTTCTCTATTCGCCCGCCTATCATCGCTCCAACTGTCGTTTCCCTCTCTCCTTTGAATTTACCATAAAACGTTAAATGCTTATCAAATCGCTGCGATGAAATTTTTTCTACTACAACTGGAATTCCTTCTTCTTTCTGAATTTGCTCCATACTTCTTGAGTCTTTCTGCTCCTCTCCTGAACATCCTATAAAACCAATTATTGTAAATAGAAATAGTGCTGTAGAATAGATTAAATATTTAATTCTCTTCCTCATAATTTTTCCTTTTATTTTTTTTCATTTTAACTTTTGAACAATTCTTTTTAATCATCTAAATATTCAGATAAAAATTTATAATACTTTTCATCAATGCGTCCTACTAAATTATATAGTGAGGCTTTTGCTACTATATAATCGTGCACTGCGTTTGTATAATTAATTCTTGCATTAGCTAGCATTACATCAGCATCTTTTACTTCCAGCTGACTTCCTTCTCCTTCTTTGTACCTACTGTCGGCTATTTTATAGGCACGATCAGCAAGAGATATATTTTCAGTCATAGCCTCTATCAGTTTTTTAACTCTTATCAAATCATTTAATTTTGATTTTACTTGCATTTCTGTTGCATCGGTTAAACTTCTTATTTGTTCTGTCGTTTGTTTGGATACTATTACATTTTGTTCAACTTTATATTTTGTCCTTCCACCTTGGAATAAGTTGATTGAAAAACTTAGTCCAACCATTGATGATGAATAATTTTGAAAATCCCATTCTTCTCCGGAACCAGCGTAGGTATAGTTCCCGAACGCTGCAATTGTTGGCCAGTAACCACTCCGGTTGATTGCTGCAAATTCATCATCAAGCTGATTTTTGATTTGTAATGTATTTAATGCCAAATTTGATTTTTTTGCTTCGTTTATTAGTTCTGTTTCTGTTGGCAGATCTTCAATCTCATAATCCATTTTACCAACTATCTCTACTTCCTTTTTTTGATCAATGTTCAGCAATATTTTCAATCCATTGGTAACATCTATATTTGTATTTTCAAGCTGAACTAAAATTGGTCTGATATTTTCTACTTGAACTGATGCACTCAATTCAGCAAATTCTGAAACAAGTCCTTGCTCTCTCATCGCCTTTATATTTTGAAGATGGTCATTCGCGTTTGTGAAGCGTGTTTGTGCAATTTGATGCAGATCTCTTGTCAGTAGTACTCCGTAAAAAGCTTTCTTAACATCAAGTACTGTCTTAGCTATTGTTCTTTTTAAATTTTCCTTAGCTAAATCTAAATATATTCTTGAAGCTCCTATTCCACGAAAGACTGCAGAATTAAAAAGGATCTGTGTAACTTGAGCTTGAGCTTGATAATTGTTCGATAAAGCAAATGATTGTAGCTTAGAATCCATCGGCATAAATTTACTCTCATCGTAGGGGATAAGATTTTCATCAAATAGAACCCCGTACGTTGAATTATTCAACATAGCTTGGAAATCTGGGAATGGCATTTTCGGTTTTTGAAGGAAATGTGTGAATCCAGCCGAAACATCAACTGAAGGTAGTGCATAACCAAAAGCTTCAGAAACAGCGGCGTGTGCTTTATCTACATCCATTTTTGCAATTTCAATTCCCCTGTTGTTCTCTATTGCCATTTTAATTGCATCGTCAAGGGCAACTTGAGCTTCCTGACCAAAGTAGGGAACAAAACTCAATATAAAGCTGAACAAGATTAGTTTTATTTTCATCATACTACAACAATCCTATATTTATTTATTATTTACTTTATTTTGTTTATTTTATTAACAGTCTTACCGCATGTATCTCATTTTATAAGTGTTAATATTTTACTTTTTGCAAATGTTTTAATCCGTTCATTTTCAATTTTCTTTTCAAATATTAAGTTTCTTGCTATAAGTCCATTTAACATCCCACTGATTGCTGATGCAATTAGAATCGATTCTTCTTCCTTTATTTTCTGATCCAATTTCACGATAGAACGAATTTTTTCAAGATGATTAAAATATTTATTTCTAAAAGTTATCATCATTTTTTTTTGAGTAAAATTTGCAAGATTATATTTCTCTGTTTCTGCAATTCTAAAAAAACCAATATTTTCTGTAAAAAAATCGAGATAAAACTCTATAAAAGCATTTAACTTATCCACAATTGTCAAAGACTCACTTATTCTTTTGTTAAGCCCAATTTTGAGGATTTCAGTTTTATTGTTTAATATATCAAAGAAAAGCACTTCCTTACTTTCAAAATAATTGTATAATGATCCTTTACTATATTCAGATTTTTCGGCAATCATTTCCATTGTAACATTATAATAACCTTCCTCTGCAAAGAGTTCTTCAGCAATTTCTATAATTTCAGATTTATGCCTTAAATAATCCCTTTCTTTTCTAGTTAATTTTTTTTTCATTTAAAATACCTCGAAATAAAACATCTGTTATTTGCTCTATTTTTTTTTCAATGGGTTCTTCATCAGGGTTTGACAACCATTGAAATAACAAGAGATCTGTCATACCTAAAATCATATAACTAAGTGATTTTTCGTCCAATTTACGTATTTGCCCCTTCTCAATCCCTTTTTTTAGTGTTTCTGCAAGGCGCGGCAATTTAGAAAGTTTAATATCTTTCATAGTTTCAGCAATACCATCTATCAATTCCAAATCTGGATGTAAAAGAATTCTGTAAAGCTCCTGGTGATTCTTAAAAAATAACATATAGGTTGAAATTGCTTTTTTGATTTTTTCAACAGAGTCGTCAATATTTTCAACATCATCCATAATCTTTTTTGAAAGATTCTCTAAACCATCTTTAATTACTGCTATAAATAATTCTTTTTTAGAAGGGAAATAGAGATAAACTGTTCCTTTTGCTATCTTGGCCTGTTTTGCAATTTCATTCATGTCTGCTTTATGAAAACCAGTTAATGAGAAGATTTCCTTAGCAGATTCTAAAATCTCAGTTCTTCTTTTTTTCTGCTGTTTATTTTCTTCCATTGTAATCTCAATTTTATATTAGCTATCCAACTGACTGACTTGTCAGTCAGATTTTAAATATAAGATATATTTTTCTTTAATGCAATATAGAGGCTAGAATATTACTTTATAAGTTTATGCGGCGTTAATTTATTAGCATTCAATCAAGGCAAATAGTTTGCTAGCTTATTAGCCAGGCTTCTGCTTCAACTCTTTGATCCCTATTAAAAGCTTTGATGTCAAGATCCGGGGAAAAGCCCCTCAAATTCACTTACTTTTTTTAACCAAGTCTTGTCAGTCAAGACTGTTGCACGGTCGATTTTTTTTAATAATCCAAACATAGAAGGACGTCGAGAAAATTCAATTGCAATTGGAGGTGAAAGTCAATAACGTAATAAAGCATTTTACCATGCTCAATATTCTTCGACTTACTGACAAGCTCATCTACGGCAATTCTCATTTCCTCTGCATTTAACTTTCCTCTTAACTTAATATCTAAACGATTTACGCCATTCTGTATTATTTTAAACATGTACTATCCTATAAATAAGTAACTTATATATATAAATATGAATATTGGCAAACTATTTAGATTGCTAATAGCAAAGGGTATTTTAATAATTATTAATTCCTATTTTCTCTCTGTGATATATGTCACAAAATCTGAGCTTCTCGCCTTTTTTATTTACCCCTTGACACACAAACATATTTTCCATAATTTTCTATTGAATGTTACTGTAAAGTAGCATCTCAAATAAGGCTGTTTAGGTTTTTGCCCTCTACCTATACAGCCTTCCTTTTAAAAGATATTTGGAATGCTATCCATATAAAATGCTGGTTATCATTCTGTGTGAACTTTAAAATATGAAACTTATTAATATGTTAGGCTTAGAATTTTTACAAATTTCCAAGTAAATAGATTTATGAGTAATGCCGGTCATAATCAACTTATTTCAAAAATCAGATTTATTTCGTTAGAAACTTTACTAAAAAAACTCCGTATTTTATACCAAGAATTAATATTAATAGAGATTGAGAATTATTTAATTTGAAAAAATTATGTCAACTTGTTCTATTTTGTAATATAAATAAGGGATAAAATTATGATAAAGAAGAAGAAAACTAAAGTATTGGCATTATTTGTGTCATCTTTTATCCTTAGTATTGTATTAGGTTACGTATTCCTAGAGGTAGTATATATTCCTTTTGGTTTTCTCTTCCAAACAATACTCTATCTGTTTGCATTATCTCTGGTACTTTTACTGACTTCTATAGCTTTGATCTGTTATTGTGCAACGCAACGCTGGTTGACCTGGCTGGGGATTGTTCCGGTTTTATTAGCAGTTAGTGTAATTATCTTGACAATCATTATAAACACTGATTATAGAATTCTTTACTTTAGATCCTTTTCCCCAAATCCTACAAAGGCTGAATGGACGGAAGACCTAAATTTTCTGGCAAATCAAATGAAGGCAAAACACAGGGATCTGTTTGCACTTGTTAACAAGGATAATTGGGAAAGTGCTGTTGAAGTAGTGCGAAAACGAATTCCTAGCCTTTCCAGTCGTGAAATTGTAATGGAACTTTTTAAACTGACTGCACTGCCTAATGATAACCATTCGTTTCCTTTTATCATGCTTCCAGGATATGATTTACACAGTTTCCCTTTTCAAGTCTATGGTTTTCCTGAGGGCTGGTTTATTGTTAATGCCGGACGAGCCAATAAAGATTTAATTGGCGCACGTATTATAAAAATTGGCTCAAAAAACATTGACGACATTTACAAAAAATATCCATTATTGCTTGCAGCTGAAAATGAATATTCATATAAGGAACGTTTTACATATATGATAATGATGTCAGAATGGCTAGCATACCATGGGATTATTGACAATATAAAGCAGGCAGAGTTTACATTAGAAAACAAAAATGGCGAAGAAGTAATTATTTCAGTGGATGCAGATGAATTTTATCCCCATTTTCTCTGGTCAAACATTTTTGCAATAGACAACGATAAACCACCCGTTTTTACAAATCCCAGAAAGGATTTTTACTGGTTTGAATATATTGCAGAACATAAAGCTATTTATATACAGTTTAATCAATCGGTAAATCAACCAGGCCGTGAGACTGTTGATGAGTTTGCTCATAGACTCAATAATTTTGCATCCACACACGATGTGAATCGTTGTTTGATAGATATTCGAAATAACGATGGTGGGGATAGGGTTTATGATGAATTAATTGAAGTTCTGCGAACTAATAAAAAAATAAATCAGCAGGACGGATTATTTATACTCATTGGTCGACGCACATTTTCAGCAGCAGTGATGTTTGCAACACAGATGCAGCTACAAACCAAAGCAATTCTAGTCGGTGAACCAACAGGGCAGGGTCCAATATTTTTTGCAGGACCTACATTAGTTAAATTACCAAATTCATATCTAGAGTTTGCTATTTCGACTCATTTAACCATTTCCGGTTTACCATTTGATAATCGGACAGCCATTTTTCCAGATGTTGAAGTAAATTATTCCTACAAAGATTTTATCAAAGGGTATGATCCGGCTTTGGAAATAGCTTTAAATTATAAATCGCAGCAGAGAACTATAATATCCCTTCCTGAACATTTGGTTGAAAAATATACAGGGCGGTATCTGTTAAATTCAACCTTCGTAATGGATATTAAACAGGATGGTAATAAACTGCAGGCACATCTAACTGATTTTAATCCTATCAATGAGTTGAATTTTTATTCGGAACTCTATGCCACATCTGAAAAGGAATTTAGTACGGATATCAAAGATGTGTATATAAAAGTTTTAGAGAATGAACGAAACAAGACAAATACTCTTGTGTTGGACTGGATGGGTAATGGAAAAATCCTTTATAAAGCATCTAATGAATTTATTTCAGCCTTTGAGTTATTTTCTCTTGGGAAAATTACACGTGGATGTGATGTCATACATAATAATAAAAAATTATATTTGACGAACTATCCTGATCTTGAGAATATTTTAAATCGATTTGGATATGTACATTTACGACAAGATAGTGTAAAAGCAGCTCTCAAAATCTTCCGGCTTAATGTTGATTTATTTCCGGAATCTTTCAATGTGTATGATAGTTTCGGCGAAGCTTTAATGGTAGATGAGCAAATTGACCTAGCTATTCAAAATTATAAGACATCATTAGAATTAAACCCGGAAAATAAAAATGCTGAGCGCGTAATAAAAACACTCATTAATCAATAAAGCCAAACCAATACATCAGCCGTTATCACGGATGAGCAAATGAAGAGGGTAAATCTAAACATCACTTCTCCGCCTGCCCGACACTCCTTTTGACGGGTCTTGTCTGGAGGGCCTGCCGCTACGTATGGTCTGTAATCTGATATCTGATTTCTAACTTCTGTCTTCTGTCTTTTAACCTCTCACAATTAAACATCCATCATTTATCTGTAACGTCCTAAAAAAGGTTGACCAAATTTAGTTAAAATTTAGCAGTATCTAATGGAGCTTTTATAAAAGCTCCATTAGAGAGGTATCATTTTTTTTATAATAAGTTTTCCATTTCCTTTTGAGCTTTCCTTCTAATCGATAAGCTCTATTTGGTGTTAACATATCTATTGATCTATGAGGCCTTTCCTCATTATAAAATCTAATTATTTTTGATATCTCTTTCTCTGCTTCTTCTAAGTTATTAAAACTCAATGTTTTATCTGTTGTAAATTCTTCTTTTATTGTTCTATTTATTCTTTCGGCTATTGGATTTTCCAATGGATCTCCATTTTCTGTCATGCTGATTTTTATGCTATTTCTTTTAAGATGTTCTGTATATGCATTGCAACAATATTGGATCCCACGATCTGAGTGGTGGATGCAGTTGCTTGAAGAATCAATGGTTCTTACAGCCATTTTTATTGTCTTTAGGGCAGAAGCAGCTTTTAGATTTCCACTTATACAATAACCTAAGATTTTTCTTGAATACATATCTGTTGTTAAAAATAAATAACAATAATTCTCTGTGTTCTTCAACCATATGTATGTTATATCTGATACTATAATTTGATTTGGACCCAGTGGTTCTATTCCCTTAATAAGATTAGGGTATTTATGAAAATGATGGTAGCTATAAGTAGTCTTTACTTTTTTACGCTTTCGGAGTTGCAACAAACCATTGGCTCTTAGTATATCGTAAAATTTATCTCTACCTATTTTCATATTGTGGTCTCTAAATTCTTTTTGTAAACTTTTATGAAGGTTTCTACCACTGCCTCGTTTCCATAGTTTTCTCTTCTTTCTAACCAAATCAACCACGAGGTCTTCTCTATAGCGATTTTGTTGAAGTTGATTTTTTCTTTTATAATATGCTTGTTTCGTATAGCCAAGTAATCCACATAATTCTTTTATACTCATCTTAAATTCTGGCTCTTTTTTAACTTGTGAGATTGCTTGGCTCCATACTTTTTTTTGATTTCTATCCCAAGTTCTTCTTCTGCTACTTCAACCAGTTTTTCATAGAGGAGTGACTTATATCTTTCAATTTTTAGTTCTTTTTCTAATTCTTTGATTCGTCTTTTAAGGGATTCTGCTTTTTGATCCTTTTGCATATCAGTTAATGTCTTTATGGTTATTCGGCGCCTATCTCTTCTTTCTTGACCTTGGCTTATTCTTATCCATTCCAATATACCGCTTTTACTTTTTATTCCATAGATTAACCGAGCTTCTGCCTGTGTGTATTTGCCTGATAAAACTTCTTCGACTACTTTTTGCTTAAAGCTAACGCTGTAAATCGTGGGTTTTGTTTTATTCATTACTTATCCTAATATTTGTTGACTTTTTATTGATTTTTAAGTCAACCTATTTCAGGACTATACACAAGGGAATGAGATTAAATTAAG
>Ga0209013_10005238_pt1 | contig 11209 bp, 11 predicted proteins | sample Cruoilmetagenom2_FD_187291 | JGI IMG/M metagenome (GOLD analysis project Ga0209013, IMG submission 187291) | Oil polluted marine microbial communities from Coal Oil Point, Santa Barbara, California, USA - Sample 2 (SPAdes) (version 2) | ecosystem: Environmental > Aquatic > Marine > Oil seeps ...
AGGTTCCTCAGCTTTAGGTTCCTCAGCTTTAGGTTCCTCAGCTTTAGGTTCCTCAGCTTTAGGTTCCTCAGCTTTAGGTTCCTCAGCTTTAGGTTCCTCTTCTTTTGGCTCCTCTTCTTTTGGCTCCTCGGCGTTCTTCGCCTCCGGGTTCTTCGCCTCTTGGCTCAGTTCCTTTGGTTGCAGATCCTTCGGTTGGGGCTCCTCTTCTTTAGATTCCTCAGCTTTAGGTTCCTCTTCTTTTGGCTCCTCGGCGTTCTTCGCCTCCGGGTTCTTCGCCTCTTGGCTCAGTTCCTTTGGTTGCAAATCCTTCGGTTGGGGCTCCTCTTCTTTAGATTCTTCGGAAGGCTTTACACTTTCCTCTGGTTGAGATGCAGCATCTTCTACCTGTGTTGCTTTACTTGCAGGTTCAGTCGATTCTACTTCAGCGGCAACATTCTCGTCAGTTTTTTCACTCTCTTCAGTTGCAGATACAACTTTGTTTTCAACTTTTTTACTCTCGTTAGACATTAGATAATACCTTTAAAATTAATAAGTTAGACATTATAGTTATTTAATCAAGCCGCAAAGTTAATAAAACGGCCACAAATCCCAAAAAAAGATCGGCGTAAAACCCTGTAAAACCACGATTTGCATTGCTTTCTGCCACAGAACATCAAGACTTCCTGGTACCATGTCAAAAACTAAAATCCATCATGCCATCTTTTACTTTAAAAATTTAACTTTACATTTCATTTAACAAACCCTATAAATATGAAAATAGCAGTTGTTGGAACAGGTTATGTGGGGCTCGTATCCGGGACATGTTTTGCAGAAACAGGAATTACAGTCACCTGTGTGGATATAGACCAGAAGAAGATTGACAATCTGGAACAAGGGATCATTCCCATTTATGAGCCTGGACTTGAGAATATGGTGAAGAGTAATGTTGAAAAAGGTCTTTTATTCTTCAGTACCAACCTGAAAGAGAGCATTGTTGATTGCGAGGCTGTTTTTATCGCCGTAGGCACCCCACCTGATGAGGATGGCAGTGCTGACCTGCAATATGTGCTGGCAGTGGCTGACGAAATCGGGCAACATATGCAGGATTACCTGGTCATTGCTACCAAGAGCACCGTACCCATTAAAACTGCGGAGAAAGTAAGAAAAAAGGTTGCTGATGCTCTGGCTAAGAGGAAGGTAGACCTGGAGTTTGATGTGGCATCGAACCCTGAATTCCTGAAAGAGGGTGCTGCCATCAATGACTTTTTGAAGCCCGACCGCATTGTGATCGGGACAGATTCCGAGCGTGCTGAAAAGCTCATGCACCGACTGTACAAACCCTTTCTTTTGAATGGTCACCCCATCATCTTTATGGACATTACTTCTGCAGAAATGACCAAGTACGCAGCCAACTCTATACTGGCGACGAAAATCAGCTTCATGAATGATATTGCAAATCTGTGCGAGGTTGTGGGAGCAGATGTGAATATGGTCCGAAAAGGGATCGGTAGCGATACACGCATAGGCAACAAGTTCATCTATCCGGGTGCAGGATATGGTGGAAGTTGTTTCCCGAAGGATGTGAAAGCGCTGATACGGACAGGTGATGAGTATGATCGCTCCCTGGAGATCCTGAAAGCGGTAGAACTGGTGAATGAAAACCAGAAGGGTGTTATACCCGCGAAAATCAGGTCTCATTTTGGAAATGACCTCAGGGGTAAAAAGATCGGTATCTGGGGATTATCCTTCAAACCGCATACAGATGATATGAGGGAAGCTCCTTCGTTACGGATCATTGAAGAGTTAGTCAAGGAAGGCGTAGAGATCAGAGCGTATGATCCCGTTGCCCTGGAAGAGGGCAAACGACAATTGGGAGATATAATAGAGTATTGTGAAGACAAGTATGAGGCAATGATCGACACTGATGCACTCGTGGTGATTACCGAATGGCCCGAATTCAGGGTTCTGAATTACAAGGTGCTGGATAAGCTGATGATCGAAAAAGTAATTTTCGACGGCAGGAATATTTATGATGCTGAAGAGCTCCAGGAGTATGGATTCACATACTACAGCATCGGAAGACAACCTGTTAAACCCTGAACCGTATAATACAAATATGAAAAGAATTCTTATTACCGGAGGCGCAGGTTTTATTGGCTCTCATCTTTGTGAGAGACTCCTTCAGGAAGGCAATGAAGTGCTCTGCCTCGACAACTATTTTACCGGGGCCAAGAGAAACATTACCCATCTTCTGGCGAATCCATATTTTGAACTGATCAGACATGATGTCACTTCACCCTTTTATGTGGAGGTGGATGAGATCTATAACCTGGCATGTCCTGCCTCACCCATACATTACCAGTACAATCCAATTAAGACGGTGAAAACATCGGTGATGGGAGCCATTAATATGCTGGGGCTGGCCAAAAGGATCAAAGCCAAAATACTTCAGGCATCCACCAGTGAAGTATATGGTGATCCCACCATTCATCCTCAACCAGAATCATATTGGGGCAACGTGAATCCAATCGGCTCAAGATCTTGTTATGATGAGGGTAAAAGGTGTGCAGAAACCCTCTTCAAGGATTACCACCAACAAAATGGGGTCAGGATCAAGATAGTAAGGATATTCAACACCTATGGTCCAAGGATGCACCCCAACGATGGCAGAGTAGTTTCTAATTTCATAGTTCAGGCATTACAGAAAAAGGAGATCACCATCTATGGAGACGGGACACAAACCCGGAGTTTTCAGTATGTGGATGACCTTCTTGAAGGGATAGTACGAATGATGCAAACAGGCGATGATGTGACAGGACCCATTAACCTGGGAAACCCTAAGGAGTTTACCATCCTGGAGTTGGCTAAAAAGATATTGCAGATGACCGGTTCGAATTCAAAAATCGTTCACATGCCACTACCTCAGGATGATCCCGTTCAGCGTAAACCCATAATCTCCAGGGCAAAGGCCAACCTGAATGATTGGGAACCCGTGGTCGAGTTGGATGAGGGGCTGCAGAAAACCATTGCATATTTTGAAAAATTGCTAAAAGAATAATTATGAAGGGTATCATTTTGGCTGGGGGTGCTGGTACGCGTCTCTATCCCATTACAAAATCAATCTCCAAACAGATCCTCCCTGTCTATGACAAACCAATGATTTACTACCCATTGTCGGTGCTTATGCTGGCTGGGATCAAGGAGATCCTGATCATCTCCACACCCGAGGATCTCCATCTCTACAAAACATTATTGGATAATGGGAGTCAGCTTGGACTTTCACTAAACTACATCATACAGCCATCACCCGACGGACTGGCCCAGGCTTTTCTGATCGGTGAAGAATTCATTGGAAATGACAATGTTTGCCTCATCCTTGGTGATAATATTTTTTATGGGCATGGATTCTCTAAAACACTGAGGAAAGCAGCTGATCTTGATCATGGAGCCATCGTCTTCGGCTATTATGTGACCGACCCGGAACGATACGGAGTGGTTGATTTTGATTCAGAGGGCCAGGTATTGAGTCTGGAGGAAAAACCAGCAGAACCAAAGTCCAATTATGCCGTTACAGGCCTCTATTTCTATGGCAACGATGTGATTGAAAAAGCCAAAATACTCAAACCATCCCAACGGGGTGAACTTGAGATCACCGATCTAAATAGGTTATACCTGGATGAACACAGGCTGAGTGTCAGGATCATGGGAAGAGGAATGGCATGGCTCGATACCGGTACCCATGAAAGTCTGTTACAAGCGTCCAATTATATACATACCATTGAACAGCGCCAGGGATTGAAGATCTCCTGCATCGAAGAGATCGCCTATCAAATGGGGTTCATTGGAAAAGATCAATTGTTATCTATTGCTAAGCAGATGAAAAACAGCGCTTACGGGCAGTACTTATATGGAATAGCCAATGAGCGACTTTTCAACTCAGACATATAAGTGCAGGAATGAAGATCAGAAAGACAGGTTTTGAGGGACTTACCATTCTGGAGCCAAAAGTGTTCGCAGATTCACGAGGGTATTTTCTCGAAAGTTACCACAGATCCAAGCTGGAGGAGCATGGCATCTTTTATAATTTTATTCAGGATAACCAATCACAATCCTCTTATGGTGTAATTCGTGGGCTGCATTATCAGAAGGAACCCCATGCCCAGGCAAAATTGATCAGGGTCACAGAAGGTTCCATCTTCGATGTGGCGGTGGACATTCGTCCCGACTCACACACATTCGGGCAATGGTATGGCCTTAAGATCAGTGCTGAGAACCACCTCCAGTTATTGATCCCGGGGGGATTTGCCCATGGATTTTCAGTGCTTTCACAACATGCCACTGTCTTTTATAAATGTGATGCCTACTACCATCCCCAGTCTGAATCAGGGTTACGTTTTGATGATCCCGATTTGAAGATCGACTGGAAAATTGATTTGAAATCGGCTGTCATTTCTGACAAAGACAAGATATTGCCTCTTTTTAAAAAACTTTAAACTATTAATAATGAGCCATGTATTAGTAACAGGTGCAAACGGACAACTTGGACGGGAAATCAAGAAGATCCGAAATAGCTTTAAACAGACCTATTCCTTCACAGATATCGAAGAACTGGATGTCACAGATAAAGGAGCCCTGAAATCTTACATTGCTTCCCATCCGGCTGATTACATTATCAATTGTGCAGCCTTTACTGATGTGGATGGAGCAGAAGCAGAACCCGAGCAGGCCATGCAATTAAACAGGGACGTTCTGATCAACTTGAAAGATTGTATGGAAGATTACCCCAACACCAGGCTTATTCACATCTCTACTGATTATATTTTTAAGGGGGATATAATCCGTCCTCTCAGTGAAGAAGATGCAACTGACCCGCTCAGTGTATATGGGAAAACCAAACTTGAAGGGGAGAAAGTGCTGTATGGCCATCCACGTTCCCTGATCATTCGCACGTCATGGTTATTCAGTGTATTCGGTAAGAATTTTGTAAAAAGTATGATTAACCGAATGGATCAGCGAAACGACCTGAGGATCGTCTATGATCAGATGGGAACGCCCACCTATGCGGAGGACCTTGGCAGGGCAATTATGCAGATCATTTCCGATGTTGAATCGGGTAAATCGGCCTTTGTTCCAGGCATTTTCAACTTCTCCAATGAAGGAGTCTGCAGCTGGTACGATCTGGCCGTGGAAGTTTGCAGGTTGATCAATTGCAAAGGACAAGTCCTCCCCGTAGAAACCAATGAGTATCCGTTACCCGCTGCAAGACCGGTCTATTCAGTGCTGAACAAATCCAAGATCAAAGAGGTCTATGGAGTGAAGGTACCATACTGGAGGGAGAGTCTGGAGAAATGTATTAAAAATCTATTATAACAATTGAATGAAGCATATGGACAATGAAAGTATCCTGTCGATAGTAAAAGAGAAGGCCCGGATATGGCTGGATAGTCCTATCGATGAAGCATCGAAGGAAGCCATCCGCCTTATGATGGCCGAAAATGAAACTGAGCTGATCGAAAGTTTTTACAAAGACCTTGAGTTTGGCACCGGCGGCCTCAGGGGGATCATGGGAGTTGGTACAAATCGGATGAATATCTATACGGTAGGAATGGCTACCCAGGGCCTGTGCAACTACCTTCTGAAGCAGTTCCGGGAAAGAGAAGAGATCAGCATTGCAGTGGCCCATGATTGCCGCAACAACAGCCCGTTGTTTGCGGAAATTACAGCTCAGATCTGTATTGCCAATGGCATTAAGGCGTACCTGTTTGATGACCTGAGGCCTACACCCGAGCTCAGTTTTGCCATACGAAACCTTGGATGCCAGAGCGGTGTGGTAGTAACAGCCTCACACAACCCTAAAGAGTACAATGGGTACAAAGTTTACTGGGAGGATGGCGGACAGATCATCAATCCGCATGATGTGAACATCATCCAGGAGGTACAACAGATAAAATCTATCGGTGATGTGAAATTTGACGGTGACAAGGATGCAATTATCAAATTGGGAGAGGAAATGGATGCCCTCTATATTGAAGAGGTGGTCAAACAGTCTCTGAATCCTGAGGTGATTGAGGCTCATTCAGATGTGAAGATTGTTTACACCCCCATCCATGGAACCGGTGTTGAGATGGTTCCCCGGGCCTTAAAAAAACTGGGATTCAAAAACATCTATAATGTACCCCAACAGGATGTGGTGGATGGTAATTTTCCTACCGTTGTTTCACCAAATCCGGAGGAATCAGCTGCCCTCGATCTGGCTCTTAAAAAGGCCGACGAGGTGGGTGCTGACCTGGTGATGGCTACCGATCCCGATGCCGACCGTGTGGGTATTGCTGTCAGGGACAACCACGGAAAACTGGTTTTAATCAATGGTAACCAGACCGCTTCATTGCTCACTTATTATCTGCTTTCACAATGGTCTGAAAAGGGAAAGCTTACCGGGAAAGAGTATATCGTGAAGACCGTAGTCACCACCGAGTTGATTGCGGATATGGCAAGACACTACAGGGTTCCCTATTATGATGTACTTACGGGATTTAAATTTATCGCCGACATCATTAAGAAGAATGAGGGGGAAATGACCTTTATCGGAGGGGGTGAAGAGAGTTATGGTTTCATGATCGGGGATTTCGTCAGGGATAAAGATGCTGTGGCTTCCTGTTCGATTATTGCTGAGCTAGCTGCCTGGGCCATGAGCCAGGGGAAGAGCGTGTATGATGTTCTGATGGATATCCACCAGAAATTTTCGTTCTACCAGGAGTCATTGATCAACGTGGTCCGGAAAGGTAAATCAGGATCGGAAGAGATTCAGGCTATGATGGCCGGATTCAGAAAAAATCCACCGGAAAGCATCAACAATTCCAGGGTAGTGGTTATTCATGATTACCAGGAACAGGTGAGTGTTGATACAATTACCGGAAAACGAACTGAGATCACACTTCCAAAGTCCAATGTCCTTCAATTCCTGCTGGAAGATGGCAGCAAAATTTCAGTGCGGCCTTCCGGTACAGAACCTAAAATCAAATTCTATTTCAGTGTATTTGATAAACTAAACAAGCTGGAGGATTTTGATCGCATCAGAGAACTGCTTGAGGAACGTATTCTGAACCTGAAAAAAGAGCTTAAGCTGGTGTAAATTACTCCCCGATAATCTTCACCAGCACCCTTTTGCGACGTTTGCCATCGAACTCCCCATAGAAGATCTGTTCCCACGGTCCGAAGTCCAGTTTGCCCTCGGTGATGGCTACCACAACCTCACGGCCCATGATGGTTCTCTTCAGGTGTGCGTCCGCATTGTCCTCGTAGCCGTTGTGCCTGTATTGGCTGTGTGGCTTCTCCGGGGCAAGTTTTTCCAGCCACACTTCGAAGTCGTGGTGCAGGCCGGATTCATCATCATTGATGAAAACGGAGGCGCTGATGTGCATCGCATTGATAAGTGCCATACCCTCTTGTATTCCGCTTTCCCGCAGGCACTGGTCAACATCTCGCGTAATATTAATTAGCTCTCGTCTTTTGGTGATGTTAAACCACAATTCTTTTCTGTATGATTTCATTGTAAAATAATTAGTTCTATTCTTGGGATAATACTTTAAAATTTAAGATCATTGATATATGCACGTAAACCAGTATTTGCATAATGTACTTGTTAAGACTATCGGGGAATAAACTGTTTGGCCATATTAACCAGGTAAAGGTGTTCCGAAGCCCGGGTAAAAGCCGTGTATAGCCATCTCAGGTAGTCAAGGGTAAGCATCTCCTCGGTGAAAAATCCCTGATCCAGATAGACTGATTTCCATTGTCCCCCCTGGGATTTATGGCAGGTTACTGCGTAGGCATATTTCACCTGTAACGCATTGTAGTAAGGATCCACGGCTATTTTGGTAGCCACTTGTTTACGATTAACCGCATGGGGATAATCCTCTGCCACTGACATATAGAGTGTTTTCTGCTGGTCATAACTGAGTGAAGGTGCATCAAGGTCGATTACATCGAGAAGTACCTTCACTTCCAATTCCAGTTTATTGTAGTCGGGAAGGGTCACCAACACATTGGCGAAATTGTGACCATGCACCTCCTCGGTCTGAAGTACCCTTTCAACCCTTACAATATCACCATTTGCAATGAAATCGATCCGATTATGTTCATCTTTCCAGAAATAGTTATTCTTCACGACCATCAGCAGATCACCAGGTGATACCTGTTCCTCGCGCCAGAGAATCTGACTACGTATGCCTGCATTAAATCGATTCGCCCTTTTATTTGAGCGTGTAACCACAATGGTCTCTCCCATTCCATACTGGTCATAACTGGAACTTATAGATTCCAAAAGGTCGGTCCCGCTTATCATGGTAATATCATGGAATGCATCAAAATTGAAGTCGGGGTAATCTTCAATACCTTCGGTAATAAGGGTTCGAATGGCAGTAGCGTTATGTAGTATACCCGAATCCTCAGCCTGACGAACCACATCGGTCATCTCTATTTCCCTTACATGGTACCCGTATTGCTCCAATCTCTCTTTACTCAACGCCGGGCTCAGGTCAAGTCCCACTGGTGGAAGTTGTGCTGTATCCCCAACCAGGACCAACCTGCATTGATTCCCCAATTCAACATAGTCCAACAGATCACGGAGCAGGTCACCGGAACCAAAAAAAGATTCAGGTGAGCGATCACCTACCATAGAAGCCTCATCCACAATGAAATAAGTGTTCTTGTGAAGATTTCTGTCAAGAACAAACTCACCCAATCCGTCTTTTCCCGATTTCTGCCTGTAAATCTTCTTATGAATGGTCCATGCCGGGTGTTGGGTATAGGCACCCAGCACCTTTGCAGCTCGTCCGGTGGGAGCAATTAAAACACATTTTTGCTTCAAAGAAGAGAGTGTTCTCACGAGGCTGTTTACAAGGGTGGTCTTTCCTGTTCCTGCGTACCCCCTTACAAGCATTATTTCTGCAACATCATCCGAAGCAAGAAATGCTCCCAATTCTTCAATCATTTCAACCTGGCCGCCAGTTGGGTGAAACTCAAGATTATCAAGTAATTTAGCAGCTATGAAATTTCTCAGCATCGTGAGGAATTAATGTACAATTAAAAATTTATATTTTATCTTTTTTTGCTAAATTTGTGCGCAAACGTAAAATCATACCCCCATGAGAAGAATAATCCAGATTCTGTTCGTATTAGTAATCATTGTATTAGGGTATCTGATTGTTGATAGTATTATGGAACCGATCAGGTTCAACCAGGAGGTAGAAGTAAGGGAACGGGCAACCATTGACAGGCTCATCGACATCAGGGATGCACAGAAGGCTTACAAAGATATTTATAAAAGATATACCGGTAGCTTTGATACACTCATTGCTTTTCTTGATACTGGCTCATTTGCAGTGGTCAGAGCCATAGGTGAGATTCCTGAAGAGTGGCTGGATGAAATGGGATTTGAGAAAGCCAGGGAAAAAGCATTGTCAGATGGCGTGATCAGCCGTGAAACCACGAAAGTTCCTGTGATGGACTCACTTTTTGGAGTGGGATACCCCATTGATTCTCTCCGCGTTGTACCTTATACCGAAAATGTGCTCTTTTCAATGGAATCAGGAGAGATTTTAACCAGTTCTAATCTGATAGTACAGGTGGTGGAGGTTTCGGTATTGTATGACGACCTGCTTAATGGAATGGATGGACAGCTTATCGTGAACTACAAGGATGAGCGCATGAAGATCGTTGGATTTGAGGGGGTTAAATTTGGATCTTTGGAGGAGGGAACCCTTACCGGCAATTGGGAATAGCCTCTTTGACATTGATGCAGGCAGATAGTATTATATCGAATACTATTTTACAAGATATTCGACAGAAAGGTCATCAATCCATCCGATTCACACCGGATGGATTTTCTATTCTGGTATCTGATGCCAGTTACAGACCTGTTTTCCTGAAGCAATATACTTATGAGTCCACTGTTCCTGCAAAACTACATCCTGCTGAATGTGGACGCATCTTAAGCGAGGAAGGATTACTCTCCTTTGAGGGTGAAACCGTACTCATTGTAGATTCTCTTGCCATTACTGTGGTTCCTAAACAGTATTATGATGAAGCTCAGGGCCGGGCTCTGTTAGAAAAGGCCTGTTCAGTAGATGAAACTGATCAAATACAACACCGTTTCATAAAAGACAGGAAGATGAACCTGGTATATGCAGTTCCTGAAGAAATTAATAGATTGAAAAGCCAGTTTTCGGGCCAGGTAAGAATCATTCATACATCAGAGTGCCTTGTCTCTTTATCGGACCAGGTAAAGGCCAGCGACCATCAAAGGGGTGTTGTATTGGCTGAAATTCAACCCTATACGTTAGACCTTCTGGTGATCCAGGAGGATCAGATCAGGCTATTGAACCGCTATGCCCTAAAGGATCCTTCAGACTTCATTTATCATACGCTGAACACTTTGAAACAATTGGACCTGGACCGGGAAACCATACCTGTTTATCTTTCCGGAATTGTACACGAGGAGCATGAACTATTCGGGCTCCTGAGAAAGTATGTCAGATTTGTGAGGACTACACCTTACTATCTGGAGGAGCTGTCCCGGGAACAAATGCTTCACTTTATAATTCTATCGGAAGGCAGCAAGTGCGCATAATCAGTGGCACATACAGGGGCAAACAGATCCATCCACCAAAGAATCTCAAGGCCAGACCCACCACCGATTTTGCTAAGGAGGGCCTTTTTAATATTCTGATTCATCAATTCGATTTTGAGAGACTGGATATTCTGGACTTGTTTGCAGGGACTGGCAGCATCACATATGAGTTTGCTTCCAGGGGTGTACGATCGGTGGTTGCAGTGGAGATGGCCCCTGCCCATTTCAAATTCATTCAACAAACCTGCAGGGAGCTGGAATTGGATCTGGTGACCGTGATTCGCGGAGATGCCTTCCGTTACCTGAAAAAACCATACCAATCTTTCGATATTATATTTGCAGATCCGCCCTACGATCATCCCCGATTGGCAGAACTTCCCGATCTTCTCCTGTCTACTGATATTCTGACCGAAGATGGGATCTTCATCCTGGAACATCCGGCCAGTATTATATTTACAGCACACCCCCGGTTCTTCCAGCACAGGAAGTACGGGGGTGTGAATTTTACAATGTTTTCAAGAGGATCCCGCTAATCTACCTTTACAAGTTTGCTGCGACCCTTCAGTGCTCCATCTTCATACCACTGAATCATATAAAAAC
>Ga0209013_10005239_pt1 | contig 11208 bp, 9 predicted proteins | sample Cruoilmetagenom2_FD_187291 | JGI IMG/M metagenome (GOLD analysis project Ga0209013, IMG submission 187291) | Oil polluted marine microbial communities from Coal Oil Point, Santa Barbara, California, USA - Sample 2 (SPAdes) (version 2) | ecosystem: Environmental > Aquatic > Marine > Oil seeps ...
CCAAAGCCCAAACTCCAAAACCAGCATATGCCATCACTATACCTACTATGCCAGAGATAATTACTGCTCTTAAACTACAAGCAAATAATCTTCTAAATTGCAGATTACGCAAGATAACTGCGATCTGAATTGAATTAAAAGAACAAAAAAAAAGTCAAAGATATAATTCTAAGTAATGATACTAGTTCCTAGTTCAGGTTCTTCAATGAATATAGCCACAAATCGTGCTGTAAAAAAGCACTATATTTAATATCGTTAAATGTTAAATAAGTCAATCGCTAGATAAATAGATTTTTTGCCGCACTTAACCAATGCCTTAATATTTCGGAAAAAATTTGAAACTACCAATTACAAAACAATATAAGGACATTTCTTCGCAACGTACAAAGTCTTGTGGTTGTTATCCACAGGGATACATCCTACTTCATGCAAAACCGATGCAATCACGTTTTATTCGTATTTATGGAACAAGACTTTTTACGCTGTATTACGAGGTCTTTTCGCCTCAGGGACGTACTTCAATATAATCTTCCATTCCGAAGAAATGTCTTTGTCTTTACCTATCGGTAATAAAAAAACCTAAAGGCAATAAATACTTATAATCTACCAAAGAATCGACATTAAATGATATTAATACAAATTCACCAAAAAAACCTAGCGGCAATGTGAATAATAAAGTCATTGATATTAAGATTGATATACATAGAACAAGTAAATTAACCGCTTTATTATCATTTTCTGCAATTGGAATTGCAGAGTCATAAAAGATAAAACCCTAAAAGACTAACGATGCCTAGTATAACAGCATATACTGTTAAAACTCCATATTCTTCTGGTGAATATATCTTTGTAAAAAAGGAGTTAGCAATATGTTTAATAATTGTGCAAATACTGTCCCACCTGTTAATATTGCTACATTTTTTGCAACTTTATTATTAAGTGTTTTATTGTTTTTTTCGAAATAAGGCGTCACCTTTCAAAAAAAAGAATAAAATCATTCTAATAATCCGTGCTTCTGAAATAAATCATAATACATTCTAGCAGTGTTTTCATTTCTTCTATTTTCAACTAATTTTCTACTTAAATTTCCGTGAGAAACAAGAATCTCTGGGTTTTCAATATAATTAAATATACATTTTACAAATTCATCAATTTTCAATTCACTTATAAAACAATTTTCTCCATTTACAGAATGTTTTTCGATATTGTTTATTTGATCGCTTATTACAATTCCCATTCCTGATGCACTGGCTTCTATAATAGTTCCATTGCCATTTGAATATGTTGCTGGAAGAATCAAGATATCAGCATTTTTATAAACTAAGTGCATTTTATTCCAAGAGTCAATTTTATCAAGAAAATGTACATTTTTTAGTTGTTGACTCTCTATAAAATCCTCACATGCGGACTTAAGTGAACCTTCGCTATTCATATATAACTCAAGATTTGGATATTGAGTTATAAGCTTCTCAAATACTTCTAAAACAAATAAAGGTTGATACCTCTCTACTAATCTATTAGCAAAAAGTAGTTTATATGTGTCACCTTTTTTCTTCTCACGTAAAGGGTGCTTATAATATTCTTCAATGTCTTGAGGGTAGGTAGTCCATGCTACTTTTTCTTTTGGGAATTCAAATTCCTCAATAAACTGTTTTGCTGCTATTTCTCCCATCCCTAAATAGAGATCTGCATTATTAAATAACTTTTTTGCTAGATTTAATTTTTTCTCTGAATTTTGTTTAGTCAATAACTCAATTGATTGATTATCATCATTTTCTACATATCTAAGTGGCTCACTCATTATTACTATTCTTATATTAAAAATTTTTGCTAATTTTAATATAATCAAATGCCATTTCATAAATCCACCTAAGACAATAATATCTGGTTTGAATCTTAGTAAATCTGTAAATAAGCCAAATGAAAAGTATCCAATTTTAGGTAATTTACCTGAACCCTTCATTATTTTGCACTTATCTCCTAAATTGATCTTCCACCATTCAGGTCTTGTTTCATCAAGGTGCTCATAAAACCAAAACTCTGCATCAAAATATTCTTGTAAGGAGTAGCAAAGTTTCACTTGATAAGGGGCGGCCATATTACTAATAAAAACATATTTTTTCTTTTTCACTTTTGTTCCTCCTATGTCCTATGCATCAACAAACTATTTAAATATTAATATCACGTTTAATACATGACTATTAGTTACAGATTATTTATTCTTGTGTAAAATGTACCTACTATTAATTCTTACTGATATGTTTATTAATGACATATTGTGCCAATAAATATTTAGCCAACTCAGCAGCTCCCATTGTGATACTGAACAACAAAATTGCTAAGATAGCAGATAAACTAAAAGTATTTGCAGTATAAAATACGATAATGACTAGCACTATTTTAATAATATTTAAATAAAATTGAAGATGCAGCACTTCAAAAACAGAAAAAACCACACTAACTGGATGGAAAATAAAATGTGCATATGCATAAATGGCTAGGACACTTGCGAAAATTCCTGCACCGTACCATTTGTCTCCAAATACAACATTAAATAACTCCGGTCCTAAAAAAATTAGAAATATCGTAGGAACTGCTCCAATGACTAATAATTTTTTTAATAGATTATTGGAAAGTCGTTTAATTTCTTTAGGATTTGATTTACCTAATTTCGCTGATTCACCATAAAAAACATCTTGCACAGACTTTCCTATAAGACCCATAGGCAAAAATGTCATTGTTAACGCAAGACCATAATACCCAACTGTGTCTGGTGTATAAAAAATAGAAAGAAAGAATATAGGAAGTTGGCTTGCTAATGAAATTATTAAAAGGGTTGGGGCTGAATATTTAGGAAACTTAATATATCTCTTTACACACCAAATAATTGTCTTTATATCAATGTTTTTTAAAAGTTCCTTGTGCTCTTTTATAATTGGAATACATAGATTGACAATTCCGGTACTTTGACCAAGAATTTGACCAATTATTAACCCACCAGGACCAAAACCCATTAAACCAAATGTAATTTTTCCAGCATTTCCAATAATACTTTGTGAATATTTAGTTTTAGCAATCACCTTGTAATTTCTAATTCTTAAAGCCCAACTATTAAAAATAGTGTATATTCCTGACATAAATAACCCTATTACTATAAAATATTTATATATTATTAGTTCATTCGCATTTATTATCAAAAGAAAATATTCACCCCAAAAAAACAACACTACCGTTAATGAAAAGGAAAAAACTGTTAGGATAATTAGTGATAAAGAAAGTATATTAATCGCTTTTACATTATCCTCAGCAATTGGAATAGCAGAGTCATAGGTTAAGGAACCTAACAGACTAACAACACCCAATATAGAAATAAATATAGTCAACGTACTAAACTCTTCTGGTGAATAAATTCTAGTAATGATAGGTGATAACAATACTGAAATTACTTGTGCAAAAGCCGTCCCACTGACAAGCATCATCACATTTTTTGCAAAATTATTTTTTAGCATTCCCTTAATATTCATTTATTATTTTATCACCTTCCCAATTACAATCTAACAATAAAATATCCCTAACTTATTTTAAACATTCACAAAAATTTGTGCTTAATAACTTTGGAATATTTATTAAAGGGCAATTCTGTTTTAATTCAAGGAATTATCAAACAAAACATCTCATTATTTTGGAAAAGATTCTTATTTACTGAACAATTTCATTATAGATTTCCATCAATTTTTGAGTATTCGTTTCTCTATTATGAATTTGGAGTGCATGCTCCCGAGCTTTCATAGAAAACTTCAAAGTTAAATCTTTATTATCAAAAATTTCACAAACGTAATGCGCTAACATATACGGTGCATCATGTTGATAAAGAAAGCCGTCTTCATTATGTTCAATCCTATCGATAACTCCACCTACATATGACCCTATCGAAGGTACGCCAAGTATTCTAGCTTCACTTAGTGAATTTGATTCATTTTCAATTGTTGATGGAGATATAAACACATGTGATTTCAAAAATTTCCCACACATTTCCTTCTCATCAAGAGGTCCAGTAAATATTACTTTGTCCTTTATTTTTAATTTTTTTATTAATTTTTTTATATATTTCCCATAATAAGTTATAACAGTTCTATTTTTTAATGTATCCGACTTTGTTATATCTTTTCCGCTTATATATATCTTTGTAGATGGATATTTACTTATTATGATTGGTAATGCCTCAAGAACATAATGAAGTCCTTTAATTGGATATTGTCCTTGACTTAAAAAAATAGAATGTTTTTCACATTTTTCAATATCCCATTTATGTTTATAAAATTCTTCTCTTAAAATTTCGTTACAATAATGGTATCTTGCTTTTGGGTTAATTTGTGATGTACAGGAAAAATCCCAGGTTGTTCTACCTATTATATGTTTAGTTTTTTTTATAGATTCAATCTCATTTATCCCTCGTTTTTTGAACAATTTTTGTAATCCACTTACATTATCTTTTCTTAATAAATTACGCAGAGTTGCACCATAAATTACGTTCATGGGTAAGCTTGCAAACATATGCTTTTCAATAATGGATACAAGTCCTTGGATAGAAATAACTGTTTCTATTCCCTCTTTATCGCAAACGTTAACCATGGATAAAGAATGGGCTAACTCCGTTCCATAAATGTGAACAAAATCAGGATTAACTTCATTGACAATATCTTTTAATATGCTATTACTTTCAATTAGCATTTTATCCTTATCTTTAACCATTTTAAAAGCATAATAGGTAATTTTTTCTCCTTTAAGCTTAATTGATTTAGTTACTCCTTTTTTGGGGAATGCAATAGTTAAATCAATTCCATCCTGTTTTGCTAAATCTTTCGATGCGTTAATAAGCCAACCACCAAAGGGTGATGGCTTCTCATTTAATAAGTCGCTTGCTTCTGGTAGTGGTATATTAATAAGCCATAAAACTTTCATGTCAAATTAGCTCCTAATTTATCGTTTTTTATATTAATTTAAATAATTTATAATTTATCTATTTGTTATCTGTATTCCCACATAAAATAGTAGGGATCGTATCCTGTACCACTTAAAACTATTAAATTATATCCAATTAATAAAAATGTAATAATAATTATATAAATTACCCTTAAATTCTTATTAAGTATTTTATAAATTATTAAAGGTATTATTAGTAAAATAAATGGGTTGAAAAATTCTGCAAACCTCTGTAGCATTTGAACTTTTAATCCTAATATGCTAAAAAAAGCGTAGTAAAAAGATGCATTTATCCAAATTCTTTGTTTAATTGAATCTGGTCTAATGAGTTTATGATGAATCAGTACAAAAATTAAGATCATAACTGGTACTACTGCACTTGTAATATTAAGTCCTGTCATTCCATAAGCATAGCCTGAATACTTACTAATAAATCTTAATATTATATCTATTAATGAATCTAAAAATAGAATTGTAAATAACGATAAAGTGATTGTTAATATTGCGTTTTTAATATTAAATTTTAAATTCAATAAAAAATAGAATGGCAATATTAACCAAGAAGTTTGGTGAAATAATGAAGCTATAAAAATTATTATTACATATTTTATGAATTGACGATTATATAAGTATCTTGAACCAGCAAATATAATTGAAACCGCTATAATTTGTCTTAATATGTTAAATGATGTATAAAACGCACCTATATTTATAAATAATAGAATACTAATCCAAATATGCATCGAATCACGTCTAAATTCTCGAAAAAATAATGCTAAAATTATAAAAGACGTTATAAGAAAGAAGTACACTTCATTGTTAGTAATACTTCCTATTATTTTATTCAACACAATAAATCCTGGTTCCTCATAGAAAGATTGATTAAAGAACTCAGACCAACTAAAACTATTAAAATAGTGAAATAAATTAGAGTAGTTTTTATAATCTGAAGTAAAACCTCCTCTAAAGCCGGAAATTAACAACAATACTAAGAATGTTATTAATAAAAAAACCGTTGTTGTTTTATTCTCATTATTCATATTAAGGTTACTTCTATTAATTAAAAGAAAGAAAGTTGCCAATAAAATAACAGAGAAGTTAACCATAAAATAAGCTAACATTAAATATTTTTCCTCCAGACAACTCTATTTACATAATCCGTATAAGACAATATAATTCTAAGTACTTTTTCTGAAACATTTGGCATGCTATAATCCTCAACCAACCTTAATTTTTCTTTTTCTTGTGTTTCCAAAATTTCTAAACCCTGTAAAATTCGTTCTTTATTTAATCCAGCCATCATAACTGATGCTTCTTCCATCGCTTCTGGTCTTTCATGAGCTTGTCTAATGTTTAATGCTCTAAACCCAAGAATAGATGACTCTTCACTAATTGTCCCACTATCACTAAGAACTGCTTTAGCTTTTATTTGTAGTTTTACATAATCATTAAACCCTAACGGTTTCATTATTTTCACCAAGGGATTAAACTTAATCCCTTTAGCATTAATCATTTTTTGTGTTCTAGGGTGTGTACTGACAATCACAGACATATTATACTTTTCTGAAACTGCATTTAAACTATCCACTAAATCCAAGAAATTGATTTCTGAATTAATATTTTCTTCTCTATGAGCCGATACTACAAAATATTTTCCTTCTTCAAGTTCTAATTTCTCTAATATATCTGATTTCTCAATATCAGATGTTCTAGAATTTAAAACTTCAAACATTGGGCTACCAGTTTTGATAATGCGATCTGCAGGTAATCCCTCTCTTAACAAATATTCTCTTGCAATATCACTATAAGTTAAGTTGACATCAGCTGTATGATCGACAATTTTTCTATTTGTTTCTTCCGGTACTCGTTGATCAAAGCATCTGTTCCCCGCTTCCATGTGGAAAATTGGAATATGTCTTCTTTTCGCTGCAATAGCACATAAGCAGCTATTCGTATCTCCTAATACTAAAAAGGCTTCTGGTTGAACTTCCTCTAATATTGGATCAATCTTAATAAGAATATTTCCTACTGTCTCAATAGCTGTTCCAGTAGCTGCATTTAAAAAATAATCAGGTTTCTTTAAATTAAAATCATTAAAGAATACTTCATTCAACTCATAATCATAATTTTGCCCCGTATGAACTAAAATATGTTCTATGGCATTTGACTCTTCTAATTTATTAATTACAGCAGATAGTCTAATAATTTCTGGACGTGTCCCAACTACTGTCATGACTTTTAATTTTTTCATTATTAAACCTCCAAATAGATTGTATCAGGTTTTTTTGGGTCAAATATTTCATTTACCCACATAATTGTGACCATATCTGTGTTACTAAGATTTTCGATATTATGAGTATAGCCTACTGGAATATCTACAACTTGTAATTTGTCTCCATTGACAAAGTATTCAATGACTTCTTCAGAATTAATCTTTCTGAAACGGATAACTCCATGGCCACTAACCACTAAGAACTTCTCATTCTTAGTATGATGCCAGTGATTTCCTTTTGTTATACCTGGCTTCGAAATATTAACTGATACTTGACCTCTATCAGGAGTTTTTAAAAACTCAGTAAATGAACCACGTTGATCCACATTCATTTTAAGTTCATAACTAAATTGATCTTTTGGTAAGAAGCTTAAATATGTACTATATAATTTTTTCGTAAATGCATCCGTCAAATTAGGAACAGAGAGTTCTTCTCTGCTTTTTTTGAATGAATAGATTAGGTCAGCGATTTCCGCAAGAGTAATCGTATGAACAACTGGAACCTCACAAAAATCTTGAACACAATTTTCGTTGCCATTTAATGCATTCACTAATTCAGTTTCTACATCATCGATATATACTAAACTCATGACAATACTTGGATCATTTATTGTTATTGGTAAATCATGTGAAACATTATGACAGAACGTTGCTACAGCACTATTATAGTTTGGTTTACTCCATTTTCCAAAGACATTAGGGAAACGATAGACGAGTATCTTAGCTCCCGTTTCTTTACTGTAATTAAAAAGTAAATTCTCACCAGCTCTTTTACTTTGCCCATAATAATTATCTAGTTCTGCTTGAGTTGAGGAAGAAATCATAACAGGGCAAGTATTTTGATGTTTTTTGAGCTTTTCAAGTAGAAGCGATGTTAAACCATAGTTAACTTCCATGAATTCTGACTGGTCTTTAGGGCGATTTATGCCAGCAAGATGAAACACAAAATCCGCTTCTTTACAATAGTCATCCAATAAAGATTCATCAGTTTCTCTACTAAATTCAAGAATATCAGTATAGTTTTGATTTCTCAATTCTGCTATAAGATTCTTTCCGATAAAGCCCTTTGCACCAGTCACCAATATTTTCATGATTGATTCCAACCTTTCAGTTCTTCTTGGACATAATCAAGGTTTAATAGCTTATCTTTAATTTGCTCTATATTAAGTATTTCTGTGTTATGAGAATTATACTCCTCTTGCGAAGATAACTCTTGATCACCATCTACGAAGTACTTATCATAGTTAAGATCCCTTTTATCTGCAGGAACTCGATAGAATCCACCCATATCTTGAGCAAAAACATGTTCTTCTCTAGTTAGTAAGGTTTCATATAATTTTTCACCATGACGAGTACCAATGATTTTGATTTCATTATCTACATTGAATAATTCTTTGACAGCTTTAGCCAAATCTCCAATTGTAGATGCTGGTGATTTTTGAACCATAATATCACCAGCTTCAGCATTTTCAAATGCAAAAATGACCAGTTCAACTGCTTCTTCAAGGCTCATTAAAAAACGAGTCATGTGAGGATCTGTAACTGTTAAAGGTTGTCCATTTTTAATTTGGTCAATAAACAATGGAATAACAGATCCCCTAGAAGCCATTACATTGCCGTATCTAGTACCACAAATAAGTGTCCTTTCAGGATCAACAGTTTTTGCCTTGGCAACAAATACCTTTTCCATCATTGCTTTTGAAATACCCATTGCATTAATTGGGTATGCTGCTTTATCAGTAGACAAGCAAATTACCTTTTCCACTCCACTTTCAATAGCTCCGGTTAAAACATTATCTGTTCCTAATACATTTGTTTTCACGGCCTCTAATGGGAAAAATTCACAAGAAGGTACTTGCTTAAGTGCAGCTGCATGGAAAACATAATCCACACCATACATAGCATTTTTTACACTGGCTATATCACGTACATCACCTATATAAAATTTAAGCTTGTCATTTTTATAAAGTTTTCGCATATCATCTTGTTTTTTTTCATCTCTTGAAAAAATCCGAATTTCTCTTATATCTGTATCTAAAAATCTTTTCATAACAGCATTGCCAAACGAACCTGTACCACCTGTAATTAATAAAGTTTTATTGTTAAACATTTGATCACCTATTCCTAGTTACTTTTTATCATATTAATAATTTTAGAACTAGCTTTATTATTGTTCTTATTATTAATAACGAACTCTCTTGCTTGTTTACCAAAAACATATCTATCTTGACATGTTAAATTTAAAACTTCACATATTTTACTGCTTAAAGACTTTATAGAATTATCCTTAACATAAAAAATGTAATCATCATATTCATCCGGTATACCATCTAATTTATAAGCTATAACTGGATTTCCTGATAAAAGGTATTCCATATTTTTAGATGGAAATGAGTATTTAGTAAATTCTTCATTGTTTTGTCTTGGGTTTACTAAAACTGTTGCATTTTTTTGCAATTCAACAGCCTCATTGTTAGACAATTGACCAAGAAAGTGTATTCTGCTATCTTTTTTAGCATACTCTTTTATAATCTCTTCAGAGTCTCCTCTGCCACAAATTTTTAATACTACATCATTATCATCAATAGCGTGAAATGCTTTAATTAAATTAACTACTCCAAACTTCTTATTCAAAGTTCCCGTGTAAACAAAAGTTTTGATAGTATCTTTCTTTTTTTCTGTTCTACCAATAATATGTTCAGAAGCATTAACAACACCTTCAATTACAACATAAGGTCTATTTCCTATTTTTAATACACCTCTCATATAGTCAGTAAGTAATACAAAAGAATCTACATTTTTCACATTTTTTTCAAATATTTCAATATCTATTTGCTTCAATTTACTATATATTGCTGATTTATTTTCATTTAAATTCATGAATTGAGGTAAGTCTGGAACAATTAAACAAATTTGAATTGATGGATCTTTCTTTTTAGCATAAACTGCAGCCTGTAAAAATGGAGTATGTGGTGAGTATATAATAATTACTTTATTTAAAGTTTTGTCTAAGATAAATTCCTGAATTTTTCTTATAAGTGATTTTTTTCTTGAAATACTTCTATATCCCCATAGATTGCAAAATGACACATAACTACACTTTATGGATCCTTTATATAACAAACTCTGTTTTTTAATAAATAAATCAGTATATTCCCTGGGGAAAGTTCCAATAAATGGAGCCGAAATAATTTCTATATCAATGCCATCATTGTTTAAGAATCCGTCAATTAAATTCCATTGCAATTTATTTGCAGCGTAATGGACTGTACTTTTTGATTTTACTAGTATCTCTTTTTCCATTTCTTTCGAAAAAACTCCACCTAAAAATAACATTTTCATTTCTTACAACTCCATTTTTAATCAAGAATTAGTAATTGTTAAAAAATTTCCAATTATAATATTAAATAAGCCACAATCTCACATTATTTTATGAATTTAATTTTTCTATATTTTTTTAGTGATCCCATAATATGTCTAAACATAAAATAAGCTGAACCAACCGGATTAATTCCTACAAATCGAAAGACTTGATATGTCATTTTTATTGTCTTCATTTTATTTCCGGATTTAGAGTTACGTGAAATTCTATATATTAAAAGAGGTTCATTAATTCCGTACGCAAATACACCCATTTTAAGAACTCTTAACCAAACTGCATAGTCTTCATGCATATCATCTTTTTCCATTTTTATATTTTCGAAATATTTCTTCTTTATTAAAACCGATGAACAAGATATAACATTATGTGTTCTCAAGTTCTTGTAAGTTACCTTATCAGGGACTTCGAAGATACCTTGATAATAATCTCCATGTTCATTTATATAAGATGAACCTGTAAATATAAATTCAGCAGCTGTTAATTCTACATGAGCCATCTGTTTATGTAATTTAGTTTTCTCCCACATGTCATCGCTATCTAAAAATGCAATCCATTCACCACTAGCAATAGA
>Ga0209013_10005240_pt1 | contig 11207 bp, 10 predicted proteins | sample Cruoilmetagenom2_FD_187291 | JGI IMG/M metagenome (GOLD analysis project Ga0209013, IMG submission 187291) | Oil polluted marine microbial communities from Coal Oil Point, Santa Barbara, California, USA - Sample 2 (SPAdes) (version 2) | ecosystem: Environmental > Aquatic > Marine > Oil seeps ...
TTTTGCCATTTTTATATCGGCAAGGCGCTGAGCCTTTTTTGCACCCTCGTCGAGTATCTCTTTTACCTCATCCATATGATCGAGATAGTATGCGCGCTTTTCTCTTGCTTCGGCGAACTCTTCCCAGATCAACTCTTTGAGATATTTTTTGAAGTGTCCGTACCCCTCTTTGCCGCTCTTGTAGCGTTCTCCAAGCTCCTCTTTGATGTCATGATCGAGAAAGAGTGAAGCCAATGCAAAGACATTGCACCCCTCCGGGTCTAGCGCCTCCCCCAACGGTGTAGAGTCTGTGACGATTTTATTGCATCGTTTTTGCAACGGTTTTTCATCCATAAAGAGTTCGATGGTATTACCATAACTTTTGCTCATTTTCTCTCCATCGATACCGGGGATGGTCGCCAACTCTTCTGCCACCATGTACTCGGGAAGTGTAAATATCTCACCATATTCATTGTTGAATTTGATCGCGATATCCCGTGTCATTTCGATATGCTGAATCTGGTCTTTGCCTACGGGTACTTTTTGGGTGTCAAGGATCAGGATATCTGCCGCCATCAAGACCGGATAGCTGAAAAGCGCATGATTGGCTGCGATACCTTTGGCAACCTTGTCTTTATAGCTGTGTGCCCGCTCCAATAGTCCCATCGGGGTAAACTTGGAGAGGATCCAGTAGAGTTCGAGAACCTGCGGCATATCACTCTGTATCCAGAAGGTCGTTTTCCCCGGATTAAGTCCCATCGAGAGATAGTCTACTGCTGCATCGAGTGTATACTGACGAAGGGTATCTGCATCTTTCGATGTGGTCAGAGAGTGGTAGTTGGCGATAAAAGTGAAGAGCTCATTCTCTTCCTGCAGCTCGATCATCGGCTTCATCGCCCCAAAATAGTTTCCGATATGGAGTTTGCCTGAAGCCTGTATTCCTGTAAGTACGCGCATGGTGTATCCTGAAATTTTTTTAGTATTATAGCGGGTGATTGACTAATCGGCAATTAGAAGCCAAAAATTAAGGCAGATCTATTTCAGACAATATAACATTCATTATCTACTTCCATAAAGCGAACTACTCCTCCAGCCTCTCCCCGCGTTTTCGAGCGACGATATCCAGCGGCACGCCTTCGAAATCAAATCGGCTTCTAATGAAGTTAGCAAGATAGCGTTTGTAGCTGAAATGCAATCCATCCGGACGATTGGAGATGAGGGCGATCTTGGGTGGTTTGGTTTCGTATTGGGTGGCAAATTTGATCTTGACGGTGGCGCCATTGTGGGAAGGGACATGATGTCTGTTGATCGCTTCTCTGAGTGCATCGTTGAGTTTGGAGGTGGGGATACGCTGCTTATAGCGCTCGTAGATCGCTGTGATCTGATCGAGTATCTTGTGGACGCGCATACCGGTTTTGGCAGAGATGGTGATCAGCGGTGCATAGTGCAGGAATTTGAGTTCATCCCGGATATCGTTGACGGCATCTTCATAGCTCTTCTCTTGGCGAATATCCCATTTGTTGAGGACGATAAGGCAGGCGAGTCGGTGCTTTTCGATTAGTCCTGCCACTCTCTCGTCGAGTTCAGTGACACCGACAGTTGCGTCGATAATAAGGAGGACAAGGTTGGCTTTTTCGAGCATCGCTGTGGTTCGCCCCAATGCATACTTTTCAATCCCTACAATTTTGCTGCGTCGCCTAATACCCGCTGTATCGATAAAAGTAATCTCGTAGCCATCGTGCTCGATCATCTCATCGATGGGATCGATCGTCGTCCCCGCTACATCACTGACAACAGAACGCTCTTCATCGAGCAGGGAGTTTAGGAGAGAGCTTTTGCCTGTATTGACACGTCCAATAATAGCAACACGGATTTTATTGTCGATCTCCTCATGGGTTTCGTTGATATCGCGTATGACTTCTTCTATCCTCTCCACGACAGGATCCAAATCTTCCGTTAATTGTAACGCTTCTTTCTCTTCTCTCTCAGGGATATACTGCTCAAGCCAGAGATAAAAATCATTGAAATAACGGTTGTGACTGACAGACATGGGGAAAGTTGCCTCTGCACCAAACTCCAGGAACTCCCAGTAGCGTTCTTCCTCTTTGTCGTTATCGATTTTGTTGACAATAAGTGCCAATGGTTTATTGAGGGCTTGCAGACGATAGAAGAGTTCTCTATCCTCTTCATCGGGCAGTGTTTTTCCATCGACAAGATAGAGGATGATATCTGCCTCGTCTGCTGCCCGAAGTGAAAGCTCTGCGACTTTACTGAACATCTCGCTGCTGTAGTCGATCCCTCCAGTGTCGAGTACTTCAAAGTCACGATTTCCTGAGATAGTGACGATACGTTTTTTGACATCACGTGTTGTACCTGATACATCAGAAGTGATGGCATCCCTCTCTCTTGCCAGACGGTTAAAGAGGGAACTCTTACCGACATTGGGACGACCTAATATGGCTACTTTTTTCATAAATATTTCTTTCAGTTTTTGTTTTCCTTCTCTTGGGAGTGCGTAGAAACCCACGGAAGTGGAAACTTCAGTTCCACAAAAAATATTTTACAGGCAGAAGATCTAAATTATTGGCAATTTATGCTTCTTTTGATATAAAATATCTTTTTTGTAAAGATATCTAGTGGAACTAAAGTTTCCACTTCCAAGAGCAAGAAGTTCTTGCCTATACCCAAGAGAGGTGGAACGAGGATTTTTAATTGTTGAAATTATAGCATATTTTCATTTGGCAGTGACTCTACATAAAGCGACTGAGATGGAAAAGCAAAAGAAGATCCATGTTTTTCAACAATCTGTATGATTTTGAGATGAATATCTTCGCGAATATCCAGATAGTGATCCCACTGTGAGGTGTAAGTAAAAGCATAGATGAAGATATTCAGTGCGCTATCGCCAAAGTCATTGAAGTTGACCAGGAGGGTCTCTTTTTGTGAAATTTTTGGATGATTTTGGAGCATCTCTCTGATCTCAAGGACGATATTTTCCAATTGTGAACTGCCGGTGTCGTAGGTGAGTCCAACATTCATTTTGATACGCCGTACACCTCTGCGTGAAAAGTTTTCGATAGGATTGTTGGCGATGAGGTGATTGGGTACTGTGAAGAGTGACTTTTGGAAAGAGCGTATTTTGGTTGTCCGCATTCCTACACCCTCCACGACACCCTCCACGCCGGCAACCTTGATCCACTCTCCACTCTTGATAGAGTTATCGAGGAGTAGGGCAATAGAGGCGAAGAGATTGGCAGCGGTATCTTTGGCTGCCAGGGCAAAAGCAAGTCCCCCCAGTCCCAGTGATGCCACGATCCCTGTGACATTGACTCCCCAATTGTGCAAAACCATACTTGCACCAATAGCAATGATAATACCCTTGATAACCTTGATAATAAAGTTACTGAGTTCTTTAGAGTGCTGTTTGTCAATATTGACATAGTTAAACAGGTAATCTTTAATTGCATTGATGATAGATACAATAGCCCAAAAAATAGTAAAAATAATGAGTGATTCAAGTAGAAGATGAATAAAATTGTTGTTAAAAAATATCAGTAGGAAAAAGGCATGCAGGCCAACGACTATAAAGCCAAAGCGTATAGGTTCTTTGAGCCCTACAATAATCTGTTCATCCAAGCTCGTGTTGGTTTTTTTTGATAGAAAGAGTAGGATTTCCAAAACAACTTTGGTGAAAAACTTTCTAAAGAGCAGAAAAAGCCCAAAAACCAGTAAAGCTCCAAGTAGGTTGGCGACAGGAATACCTCCTATGAGATAAGACCAAAAATCACCATATTTGCTATTATAGAGTTGATTGAGAAGAGGTTGCACGGAACTGTGTACATCCATATCCATGGTGCTGATAAGGTTTGTTTGCTCACTGTTATTGATATCGACGAGGAGGGATTCTGCCATTTTTTTACTTTTGATTTATTTTATTATTTCGAGATTTTGGAAATGCCATTTTATCTAAATATTGTTATGATATGGAATGAAAAGATTTCTATTGATGTTAATGATAACAATGAGTAGTAATGTATTTGCTGTGCAGGCAGAGACAATGGATGCACTCTACAAAGTGAGTTTTGGGATAATCGGGGAGATAGGAAAAGCCAAAGCGCACCTGGAAAAAGAGGGAGATCGATACCGCATAGAAGTGGTAGGTGAAGCGACAGGTATCGCCAAAGCTCTAAGCAAGAATCGCAAGGAGAAACAGGTTAGCCAGGGGCATATCAGAGAAGGATTGCTGGTGTCTGACAGCTACAGCGTGATCAGAAGTTTTGGCAACAAGGTGATCACAAAAGTCTATACCATAGATCATAAAAATCAGCGTGTAGAACAGCTCAACGAAAAAACGGAAGATGGCAAGCTGGTCTGGAAAGAGAGCAAAGTATTGGATTTTTATGCTGACAATGATCTCTTGACACTCTACTTCAATATCAGTACCCTGATCACAGAGAAGAAGAGAAAGGCGACTTATACTTTCAAGGCTGTCGGTGCCGAGAAGCAGCAGGGAAGTGTGGAAGTGATCATCCCCGATAGTAATGAGCGGGCTGATTATGAAAAAGATCTTGGAAAAGGAGCCGCCTGGTATCTCACTGCCATCATCCATCAAAAGATATTTTCCAGCAGCAAGGGGGAGTTGATCCTCTCGATCGATGAAGCAGGGATCACACAAAAAGCGATGCTTAAAGATGTGGTGATGTTTGGTGATATCCTGGCAGAACGGGTTCAGAAGTAAGTCCAAACCAATATTTGGTTAAAATAGCTTCCAACTTATACAAACAGGCAGTAATCGTGAACTTTGAAACCTATCCCTTTGAAAAATTAAATCTTTTGTTGGATAAGATTGTGCCCAACGACGCGTATGCTCCGCTGAGCCTGACGATCGGTGAACCGCAGTTTGCTACACCGCAGTTTATTCTCGATGCACTGGAGAAGCATGCACCGCTGCTCAACAAATATCCCAAAACCTCAGGGGAGCCTGTATTGAGAGAGGGGATACTCTCCTACCTTGAAAACCGTTTTGATTTGGAACTTGACGATAGTCAGATCATTCCTACTTTTGGGACAAGGGAAGTGCTTTTTAACTTTCCGCAGTTCTTGCTGCACGATGTTGAGAATCCTGTGATAGCATTTCCCAACCCTTTTTATCAGATCTATGAGGGGGCAGCCAAAGCGAGCCGGGCGGAGGTGATCTACCTTGATCTTGATAAAGAAAATGATTTTCAGCCAGTGATCGATGAGGAGGTGCTGAGTCATTGTGATTTTGTGATTCTCAACTCCCCGAATAATCCGACCTCGTCTGTCATCAGTATGGAGAGATTCAAAGACTGGGTGAAACTGGCTCTCAAGTATGACTTTGTTCTGCTCAATGATGAATGCTACGCCGATCTTTATCTCGATGAACCGCTGCCGTCACTCCTCAATGCGAGTATCGAAGCAGGCAATCCAGAGTTCAAAAATATCCTGGCGATCAATTCCATTTCCAAGCGATCCAGTGCCCCGGGTCTGCGCAGCGGTTTTATCGCAGGCGATGAGGAGATATTGAGAGCTTATATGACTTATCGCACCTATGTGGGGTGCGCCTCTCCTCTTCCACTCCAGCACGCTGCCGCTGTGGCGTGGGCAGACCAGGCTCATGTCGAGATTTTTCGTCAAAAATATATCCGTAATTTTAAATTGGCAAAAGAGATATTGGAGGTCGATACGCCTGAGGCAACCTTCTATATCTGGCTGGAAGTTGAGGATGAGATCGCCTTTACGGAAATGCTTTATCGAGACTACAATCTCAAAGTGATCCCCGGATCTTTTCTGGGCAGAGAAGGGCAGGGAAGAGGGTATGTCCGGCTGGCACTGGTCTATGAAGAGGAAAAAACGCGTGAAGCACTGGAGCGAATCGCTGCATTGCGTTCAAAATTAGAAAATAGCAAATAAAATTTAAAAGTATTAGGAGAAAAAATGCAAGAACAAGAGATAGACATCGAAGCGTTGAAGAAAAATGAGGAATTTCTGGCAAACCTCGTCTTACTCGAAGAGGAGATGAAAGAGGAGAAGAGTATCCAGAAGGCGTATCAACTTCTTGATGCACTCCTGCTGGTCAGCGAAGATGAAGACAAGATCAATGAGGTCTTTACCTTTATACTTGGAGAAGCATTCGATAGACTTGCGGAGTATCTCAGTCAGCAAAAAGGCTTTGATTTGACGAAAGAAGAAGAGCTTTTTACAGCTAGAGCGATCTATGAACATGCGATTGAGCGCTACAGCGAAAATGATATGAAAGGTGCCAAAGAGCTTTTTCAGGTCTTGCACTATATGGTTGATGAAGAGCGGCTCAAAGATGCGATGATGGTCCATGCTGTTTCCGTGATGAAGGGCAAGGATTTTGATACGTTTATCTCCGATATTGCGGATACGAGTAACTATGATGTCACGGATAGACTCGCTTATTTTTTGCTCAACTTCAAGATCGACCCTGAGCGTTATCTCGGGGAAAACAGTGCTCTTGTGAGCAAGGCACAGGATGAGCTTCGGGTGCTCGAAGAGAAATAATATGAAGATCCATTTTATCGGTATCGGAGGAATCGGACTCTCTGCGTTGGCAAAATTTCTGGTCAATGATGGTCACACGATCAGCGGATCGGATATCAGGCAGAGTGAGATCACAAATGATTTGGCGACCAACTACCATGCCAAGATCACGATCCCGCACCATAAAGATGCTGTTGAGGGGGTCGATCGGGTGATCTACTCCGCTGCCGTACGCAAGAACAATCCTGAATACCAAAGGGCTGAAGAGCTGGGCATTGAACTGCTTTCGCGTAAAGATTCGCTCGTCTCTATTTTGGGTGACAAAGAGGTTTATGCCGTGGGTGGTGCGCATGGCAAGAGTACCACTTCGGCGATCCTCGCTTCGATTCTGCCTCAGACCAATGCATTGATCGGTGCCATCTCCAAAGAGTTTGGTTCCAATGTGCGTAACTATCCCAACAATAAAGTGGTGTTTGAGGCAGATGAGAGTGACGAGAGCTTCCTCAACTCCAATCCCTATCTGGCGATCGTAACCAATGTAGAGCCGGAGCATATGGAGTACTATGAGTATGATGAAGTACGGTTTTACAACGCTTATCGTAACTTCTTGTCACTGGCAAAGATACGCGTGATCAATGCCGAAGATGAATTTCTTGCTTCGCTGGATCAGGATAGTATCAAACTCTATCCAAGTCGTGACCTTCTGAATATCTGCTATATTCTCATCGATGGGGAGCCGCATACGCGTTTTGATTTTCGTGACTTTGGCACTTTTGATGTCTTTGGCCTGGGAGAGCATATTGCCTTGGATGCAGCATTGGCGATCCTGGCTGCGTTGGAGCTGGGTGAAGATATCGAAGCGATACGCACCGATTTATTAAACTACAAAGGGATCAAAAAACGCTTTGATATCGTAGAAAACCGGGAAAAGATCGTCGTGATCGACGACTACGGCCATCATCCTACTGAGATCAAAGCCACAATGCATTCCCTGCAGGAGTATTCGGTTTTGCGAGGGTTTAATAAGATGCAGATTATCTGGCAGCCGCATAAATATAGCCGAACCATGGACAATCTAGCAGGGTTTGTCGAATGCTTTGAAGGGGCTGATGAGTTGGTGATCTTGCCAATCTGGTCCGCCGGAGAGCTGGAAGTAGATATCGATCTAAAGGGGGCATTCAGTAGATATAATCTTACGATGGCAGATGCTGTGACTAAAGAAAACGGTATCGTCAAAGTCCTCAAAGATGGACATGTGATCAAAGAGTTTTCCGAGGATTTGGTGACAGCATTTGGGGCTGGGGATATCACGTATCAGATCAGGGGAGAGGCGTAGTCTCTTGAAAGATATCATCCAAAAGCTCGACCTTGATGGCTACATTCATCAGTTTGAGCAGTTTTTTGCCAGAGTGAAACCAGTGTCGATACAATGGGATGAGTCCAGCATTGTCGCTATATCAAAGCCCTCTCGACCTTCCCTTGTTCCTGTCGGGGACGAGAGGAACGAGAAGTATTTGATGTATGCGAGAGGTAATTGATGGATCTTCCCAGAGTTGAAAGGGAACTGAAAAAAAGAGTTTCCTATCCTTATCGGTGGGGCAGAAAGCAGTCAGACTCCTGGGATCAAAATACAAATTTTATTTATACCACATACAGTATGCAAACACTTCTTAGAAGAACAGAGAATTTTGATAGTGCCTTGCGTGATTATGCATTGAATAGATGGTATAATTTTTGGTCTGCAATGGCGGTTGAGGATATTTTTGCTTCACATCGAAATGTAGCGGCAAATAAAAATACCTATGATAAACTAGTTGATTTCAAAATAGAAAATATACCTTTTGATCACAAAACATCTATTTTCCCAAAAGGCTTTGATCAATCATGCAGGTATGCGAAAGAAAATGAGAAAGAACTTATTCAATGGCTGTATGACAATCAAAGCCAACAAGGTAGAAAGCACTTGAAAAACAGACTTTTTATTATGCTTTATGACGGAGAGACGATGCAGCACTGGAAGATGAAGTCAGAAATTATGCTTTTGAAGTCCGCAATAGATCAATATGTTGAGAATTTTAGCAAAAAACAACTCCATCGGTTTGATCTTGGTGAGGGTGAGGTGTTTTCAGATATGATATGGGTCATCAAGGGGGTATCGTGAACTATATCGGGTCAAAGCTGAAATTGTCTAATTTTTTAGAAGAGAGCATTAGGAAAACTGTCGGGGATATCCGAGAGGCTACTTTCTGTGATATCTTTGCCGGCACAGGTATCGTCGGCCGTCGGTTCAAGACAATGACCAAAAAGGTGATCGCCAATGATATCGAATACTATAGCTATGTTTTAAATCGAAACTATATAGGCAATACTCGGGCTTTTGAGAAGGATTCGCTTCTTGAGATACTCAATCAAATGGAGGGTGTCAAAGGATTTATCTATCAGCACTATTCGCTGGGTGGGCACGGCGAGAGGCAATATTTCAGTGATGCCAATGCGATGAAAATCGATGGTGTCCGTCAAACGATCGAGCGTTGGAGGGAAGAGGGCAGGGTCGATGAAGATCAATACTTTTTTCTTCTCGCAAGCTTGATAGAGTCAGCTGACAAAGTAGCCAATACAGCATCGGTCTACGGTGCTTATCTGAAACATTTGAAACGATCCGCATTGAAGACTTTTGTCCTGGAAGCCGCTACCTTTGATGTAGAGGGGGAAGACCATGAAATTTACCATGAAGATGCTAATGGACTGATTTCCAGAATATCGGGCGATATTCTCTATATGGACCCGCCCTATAACCAGCGTCAGTATGGTGCTAACTATCATCTGCTCAATACGATCGCCCGGTACGATAGTTTTACGCCACAGGGGAGAACCGGCCTGAGGGAGTATGTTCGCTCAGACTATTGCAAGAAGTCCGTTGTCCTGGAGAGTTTTGAAGCGTTGATCAAAAATGCCGACTTCCGCTATATCTTTCTCAGCTATAACAATGAAGGGCTAATGCGCTCGCAAGAGGTTGAGAAGATTATGCGCAAATATGGCCGTTATAGTTTAGCCACTACCCAATACCAAAGATTTAAAGCCGATAAAACGGAAAATCGCAACCATAAAGCCGATAAAACTACTGAGTATTTGCATATTTTGGAGAAATAAATCGTGTTGTTATTCATCAGTTAATGATTGGTTTTCTGATAGTTAATCCTCATGGCGTATAATACACTTAAGAAAGAGAAATCTTTCAAACGATGTTGAGAGTTTGTTTTACTCCTTGTCCAAATTGTAAATCTTCCTTGTTTGCTCTCGATAATCGTAACTCCTTAAGAAGAAGCGAATTTTCATTTTAACTTTCCTTGTTGTAAATGACTCCTTGTTTATCGCTTCTTCGTTTTTTGTCCAAATTTACCGGTTTATGTTATAATCCCTCCAAAACAGAAAGGCGGATAATGAGAATTGATTCAGAGGATTGATTTTGAATTGGCACGAACTCCTGGGGCTGTCGAAAGAGTTGACGCACTCCATCAAAGAGGTGCACGAAGTTGCAGCATGGGCGGCGGCTGTTTTTGTCCCGCTTCATATCGCAGGAGTTGTGATCGCTGACAATAGTGATCAAAAATGTATCACATCGCGTATGATTTCAGGATGATATTCGCTATAATATGCCAAATCAGAGGAGAGTAAATGGAAATGAAAAAATGTCAGACATTGGATGAAGCCAGAGAAGAGATCGATAAGGTTGATGAGCAGATTATCACATTGATCGCGAGAAGAAATGACTATATCAAGCAGATTGCACATTTCAAAACTTCAATTGACGAAGTAAAGGCCGAAGATCGTATCAGCGCAGTAATCTCTCGTGCCAGAGAGCAGGCGATTTCACTGGGCTTGTCGCCGAACCTGATCAATGATCTTTATGTCCGGATGATCGATGCCATGGTGGAGAGTGAAGTGGCCGAGTTCCAAAACGCAAAAACCTATTAATCTCTCTTTTGTGTAGCAGTTTTTCACACAGCCTTGTTATGATGCTCTTTGTGGTAAAAGGGTGAAAAATGAAAATATTACTGCTTGAAGATGATGTGATCCTTCAGGAGATTATCGAAGAATTTTTAGTGGAGCAGGAACACGACGTGACTTCGTTCTATGACGGAGAGAAAGCGTTAGATGCCATCGGAGATCATTTTTATGATCTCCTTTTGCTGGATGTCAATGTCCCCTCTATTGATGGCTTTGAGATATTGAGCTACCTTCGGGATATCGGCAATACAGTGCCGGCGATTTATATTACCTCTCTCTCAGGCATCGACGATCTCAAAAAAGGCTTTGAGATCGGTGCAGACGACTATCTCAAAAAACCTTTTGATCTCGAAGAGCTCCAAACGAGGATCGAGCATATTGCCAGAGTTTACCACCTTGCTGACGAGCTTACCTTTGACAGGATGCGTTTCAATCCCAAACTCCACAAAATTTATAATGAAGAGTATGAAATCGATATACGGCAAAAAGAGTCTGCCGTACTGGAGTATTTCATCCGAAATCAGAGTCGTATCATCTCTTGTGATGAGTTGATCGAAAACCTCTGGAGCAATGACAATACGCCTACGCACGCAACGATCCGCACCTATATCAAAAACCTCAGAAAGCTTTTCGATAAAGAGTATATTGAAAACATCAAAGGAGAGGGTTATCGTTTTAACATCGTATGAGAG
>Ga0209013_10005241_pt1 | contig 11207 bp, 10 predicted proteins | sample Cruoilmetagenom2_FD_187291 | JGI IMG/M metagenome (GOLD analysis project Ga0209013, IMG submission 187291) | Oil polluted marine microbial communities from Coal Oil Point, Santa Barbara, California, USA - Sample 2 (SPAdes) (version 2) | ecosystem: Environmental > Aquatic > Marine > Oil seeps ...
TTCGAAGCAGTCACGGGGCGTTATTTCTGCCAGCTGACCGTCGACGGCGAGACCACCGTCAGCCGCGAGCTGGAGTCGGCCGACGCCGCCCGACAGTGGCTGGTCGCGCCGCCGGCCGTGCATATTCCATTGCCGCCGGCACGGCAGAAGGCTCATCTCCGGGTGGAGGTCAGAGCCGTGTTTGGCAGCGGGACGACCTGGTTGGTCTTCCCCTCCACCGACGGCACCCGGTGGGTGGCTATTCGGCTCGAGGCGCCGCGAGAAGAAGAATGAGCGGCCTCGCAGCCCGCACTATTCATGAGGTCTTGTCGCGAGGTCGGCGAGGTGACGTATTCAGTGGGGTTTTCGACCCGAGGGGCGCGGCTTGTGCTTGACAGTACGTCAAGCACCTCGAGGCGAGAAAACACCGCTGGGTTCGGTGCATCGCCGGCCGCAGTAGAGACCTCATGAATAGTGGGGGTTAAGAGGCAGGCCATGAGCCGGCTCGGCAAGGCCTGGCAACGCTACCACAAAGAGAATCGCGTTCTCATCAGTGCTTTTGTCTTCCTGATGGTGCTCTCCTCGGGAGCTTTCTACCTCCTCGAGCGCGCCCGGGAAGCCTCGCCGGAAGGACTCACCAACCGCGTTCTTCTCTTCGTCCTCTGGTATCTGGATATCTCCCTGATTCTCATTTTGAGTTTCGTCCTCCTGCGCAACGTGCTGCACCTGGCGATGGAGCGACGTACCGGAGTTCTCGGCAGCCGTTTCAGAACCAAGCTGGTTCTCACCTATGTCGGACTCACCTTCGTCCCTGTGATCCTCATTTTCCTGATCGCTACGAATTTCCTCCAGGGCTCTATCGACCGCTGGTTCTCGTCCCCGGTGGAGACGATTCTCCGTGGTGGTGCGGAGGTCACGGTTCAGCTTCGCGAGTTGGTTGAGGAACACCTCCAGAGGCAGGCTACGGTCGCATCCGAGGAGCTTCAGGGCGGTCGTGGGCGGGAGGATCTCACCCACCTCCAGCACCTCCTCGGCGTTGACCTGGTCGCTCTTTTCGAGAACCAAGATCTCGTGGAATCGGTGGCCAACCCGCGTCGAATTCCCGCCTCCCTGCCGCCACTGCGGTGGGAGAACCTTCCCCCGACCGGCGTGCGCGCCGATCGCTGGCGGGGAGGTCTCCTGCTCCGCGCATGGAGCCCGGTTGGGCGGGACGGGCGCGTAGTTGTAGGCAACATGCTGCCGCGCGAGCTTCTTCTTCACCTGGAAAACGCCATCGCCGCCGACGCCTCCTTCCAGGAAATGAGGCAGCAGCGTGGGACCATCACCGCCACCACGATCCTGGTCCTCCTCGCGATCACCCTCCTGCTCCTCTTCGCCTCGGTGTGGGTTGGGCTCTTCCTCTCACGTCGCTTCACCGAGCCCCTGTTGGCCGTGGCCGCCGCCACCCAACGGGTCGTTGAGGGCAACGCTCTCGAGGAGGTGGACGTGCCGGCTTCGGACGAAGTGGCGGTGCTCGTGGACTCTTTCAACGCCATGGTCCGCCGCGTGCGCGCAACCGAGGCGGAGATCCTCACCTCCAACCAGGAGCTCGCGACCCTTCTCGCCACCGTGCCCACTGGCGTGCTGTCGGTGGACGCGGAGAATTCCCTCTTTCGCCCGAACCCCGCCGCTGCCAAGATGCTGGGCGACCCCGATTGGATGGGCCGTTGGCTTCCTCTGGAGGAGCTGGACCGATCGGGGCTCAGCGAGCTTTACCGCCGGTTGCTTCCAAGCCAGCCGGTCAGCGCCCGTTGTGAGCTCGACCTCGAGACCCACGGCGAGGTACTCCACGTTGACATGACCTCGCGGCCGCTACCGGGAGGTGGTCGGGTGATTGCAATGGACGATCTCACCCAATTGGTACAGGCCCAGCGCCAGGCTGCGTGGAGCGAGGTGGCGCAGCGAATTGCACACGAGATCAAGAACCCGCTCACTCCGATTCAGCTCGCCGCTGAGCGTATCCAGAAGCGAGCGAGATCCCTCGACGGCGAGCTCGGCGATATCGTTACTTCAGGCTGCGAGGCGATCGTCGCCCAGGTCTCCGGTCTCAAGGAACTGGTGGACGCGTTTCGGGAGTACGCGAGCATGCCGGCCATCGACCCGCGGCCCACGGCCCTCGGGCGGATCTTGCGCGAGCTCGGCTCTCTTTATGACGGCTTGCGCAGCGGCCTCGATGTCAGGGTGACGCTGCCCGAGGATGAGATCCAAACCGTCGTGGACCCAGTGCTGCTCCGCCAGGCTCTGGTCAATCTTCTCGACAACGCCGTGGATGCCATCGACGGCAACGGGCTGATCTCGGTCACGGCGCGAACGTCCGGCGAGGACGTTGTCATCGAGGTGGCGGACACCGGCGTCGGTCTGCCCACAGAGGATACCGACACGCTGGTCGAGCCGTTCTACTCCACCAAGGGGCGGGGGTCCGGCATGGGTCTCGCGCTCGTGCACCGAATCGTGGCCGACCACGGCGGCGACCTGGAGATGGAAGCCCTCAGCCCGGCGGGGACCCGGGTGCGAATCGTTCTTCGCGGTGCCCTGGTGCAGCCCGCCGGTTGAGAACCGGGACCGAGGAGAACGCGTTGACCCTTCCGGCGGCCCCCTGATACCATCGATATCAGCATGGCGTACCCCGGAAACCCCGAGCTTTCACCTCAAGCCCAGGAGCGCGTGATCACCGCGTTCAGACAGGTCGTGACCAAGCTCCAGGAGGGAAAGCGCGAGGAGGCCCTTATCGGGCTCGAGTTCGTTCTCCGTCTCGACCCCACCTTCGCGCCCTCACTCAACCTCCATCAGCAACTCTCCTCAGGCGCCGCGGAGATCGACCTCTCGCAAATCATCGCCGAGCTCCAGGCGCCGACCACCGAAACCATCAACAGCCTTCTGGTGGAAGCGGTGGAGGATTTCAACAACCGCGAATTCGCGGCGGCAAAGGAAAAGGTGGAAAAGGTGCTCCTCGACCTTCCCGGTCACCAGGAGGGGCGGCAGTTGCTGGGCCAGATCCAGGAGGCCTCCAAGGTGGAAGCCCAGGTGAGCCAGTTCCTCGCCCAGGCCCGCCAGGCTCTCGACCAGAGCGACTCCCAGGAAGCGGCCAACTTCGTGATGATGGCCCAGGCGCTCGACCCCCATCACGAAGGCATCGCCGCCACCCTCGCCGAGATCGACCAGAGCGGTGGCATGTCCCACTCGCAAGCCGAGTTCATGGCCGGCTCCGCGCCGCCCGGTGGCGTGGTCTCGTTCGACAGCATCGACGACAGCCCACCGGCCTTCGAGGCCGAGGAACCTGGTGACGGACTCTTCGCCGACGAGGCGGCTGGGGAGGTCTCGGCGCCGCCCCCACCGGAACCGGTCGCCTCTCCTACCGAGGCCGAGAGTGCCGACATCGGCGCTCGAGAGTCTGAACACCTTTCGGATGAGCCCGCGATCGCGCCGCCGCCGACTTTCGAGTCGGTCGAGTCGGAACCCGCGGCGGCGGCCTCGTATGAAGCCACTGGCGGGGACGTCTCGGACCTCTTCGAGGCTGGACCGACGGCTGCGCCCACACCCGCTGAGCCGCTCCCGGGGGCGCAGACCCCCACCGACCCCGAGGCTTTAATCCAGGATCTGTTGGCGCGGGGAGAGTCGGCCGCCGCAGTCGATGACTACGTCGCAGCCATCGACGCCTGGTCGAGGATATTCCTCATCGACCACGCCCACGAAGAGGCCGCCCACCGCGTGGAACACCTCCGCCACGCCAAGGAGGAGCTCGATCGGCGGCTCGAGCCCATGCTCGACGACGCCAGGGCGGCCCATTTCAACGGTGACGAGGAGGCCGCCTCGAGCCTTCTGGAGCAGGTCCTTGCCCTGGATCCCAAGCACGTTAACGCCACCCGCCTCAAGGAGAGACTCGACGCAGGGAAGTCCCCGGAGATCGAGGCCGCCCATGAGGTTGCGGGGTCCGAGATGCCGGACCTCGAAGAGGACCTTTTCAGCGACGAGATCGCGCCTTCCCAGGAAGACGAGGTGGAGGCCGCGGTTGCTGGAGGTGGGGCTCTGGAGGCGGCGATGCCGACCCTCGAGCCCGCGCGGCGCCCACCTCTCTGGCGTCTGATCGGCCTTGCCGCCGGAGGTCTGCTCATCGTCCTGGTCGGATTGTGGGCCGGCAGTCGGTTGCTCTCCTCACCGGAACCCGAGGATCAGGCGATGGCCGTCAATCAGCTCCTCCGGGAGGCCGATGCGCTTTTTCAGCAAAACAAGGTGGCGGAGGCGGTCCATCTCCTCGAGCAGTTCCCCGCCGACGACATCTACAAGCAGCGCATTGATTTACGACTCGCGAAGTACCATCAAGCAATGGCGCCCCCGACCCCGACCCCGGTGCCCAAGAGCCTGATCACCGCGGAGGAGCTCCTCGAAGAAGGCCTCTGGATGGCCGCCTATCAGCAGGTGATGGGGGGTCTGGCCCGCCATCCCACGGACACCGGCCTCGAAGATCTCCGCCGGGTAATTCTGGAGATAGAGGAGGATGTGGCGCCCCTCCACAGCGCTATCTTGTCGGCTAATCACCGCGCCGTGGCGAGCATCGCCAAGGACCTTTTGGGGCTCCACCCCGGCCAGGCCGATGTTGCGGAAATCTACGAGCGCAGCCTTTTCAACGCGTCGATGGCCGAGCTTCGTGCCTACAACCTCACGGCCGCCGAGAGTTACCTCAACCTGCTCCTGGTTCGCCATCCCGATGACCAGGAAGTGCAGCGGGTGCTGGACTTCATCGCGAGCTACAAGGTCCGTCCGGTCGATATGCAGCTCGAGATTTTCATCCGGAGCATCGCCGAACGATGAGCCCCGACCCCGACAATATTCCTGCGAACTGGGATTCGCTCCGGGACCGCCGGGCGGCCGACGAGGAAGAGTCCGCTCCGCCAAAAGGCTCAGACAGTGAGGCCCCGGGGTTGCCCGTCATCGCCCTGGTGGCCGCCTCCTGGGCCGACCTCGTGGGTATGCTCGCTGTATGTACCGGCGCGCTGGTCGCCCTGTTGGCCCTCGGCGAACGGCCGGCCCTGTCGGCGTTCCCCTGGGCCGCGGCTCTCGCCCTGGCATGGTGGGGGCTTGCGGCCGCTGTTCTCGTGGTAGTTCGTCAGGGCACTCCCGGCATGCTCTTGGCCGGGCTGAGCTTCGAGCAGCCGGTGAGGACGGGTCGGGTGCCCTGGGTTCTTGCGGCGGCCCTCTTCGGCGTTGCGACCCTGGGTCTCGCCGGCCTCGTTGGGGCGCGGTCCTCACCCCTTCGTCTGGCGGCCGCCTCCGACCTCACAACCGTCAGCGAGGAATGAGCCCCGGGAACACCAGCCGTTCACTGCCGGCTGCGAATGGCGGATAGATGATGAGACAACAGCTGAGCATCGTCATTCCGGCCCTCGACGAGGCGCGGCGCCTACCACCAAACCTCGACCGCATCGGGGCCTATCTGGCGGCCAAACCCGACCAGCTTCCAGCCGAGGTGCTGGTGGTCGATGACGGGTCAACCGACGGAACAGCGGAGGCGATCGGAGCGGTCCACCTGCCCGAAGGCATCGACCTGCGGGTCCTGATCCACCCCGAAAACCGCGGCAAGGGGGCCGCGGTACGCACGGGCTTTGCGTCCACGGAAGGCCTGTGGGTGCTTCTCACCGATGCCGACTTGTCGGCGCCGATCGAGGAACTACCGGTCCTGGTTTCCGCCGCCGGCACTGGCGCCGTGGCCATCGGATCACGGGCGGTCGACCGCCGTCTGGTGGAGACTCCTCAGCCCTGGTATCGGGACCTCATGGGGCGTACCTTCAACCTGGCGGTCCGCTCGCTGGCGCTTGGCGACCTCTACGACACGCAGTGCGGCTTCAAGCTCTTTCCCGGAGAGCTGGCGCGAGCGCTGGCGGCGAATCAGCGCCTCGATGGATTTTCCTTCGATGTGGAGCTTCTGGTTCTCTCACGGCGGTGGGGATACGAAATCCACGAGGTGGGCGTTCGATGGCGCCATGTGGAGGCCTCCCGGGTGCTTCCCGTTCGGCACTCGAGCCAGATGATTCGTGATCTTCTGCGCCTGTGGTGGTGGCGGATCTCCGCCGGGCTTCCGGCTCGTCCGGAGGCGTCGAGATGAACCCAGGAACAGCTCCTCCGGATGATGCGACCTGGCTGGTGGAAACCTTCCTCGAACACCTGGAGTGGGAGCGCAACCTCTCACCAGCCACCCTGCGCGCCTATCGCCGGGAAGTTCTTACCCTCGTCAATTTCCTCACCGCCGAGCTCGGATTCGACCGGCCTATGAGCGTGCAGGCGGCGGCGGTGCGCGCCTATCTCGCCCACCTCCACTCGCGGCGCCTCGCCCCCGGCTCTGTAGCTCGCGCTTTGGCGGCCCTCCGCACCTATTTCCGGTTCCTGGTTGCGGAGGGTGCGGCGATCGCGAACCCCGCCGAGAAGGTGCCCCATCCCCGCGCCACACAGAAGACACCGGAGGTTGCCGGGCGCTATGCCATCGAAGAGCTGCTCGAGGGCTTTCCAGACACCGCGGCCGGGCACCGTGACCGGGCGGTGGTGGAGATGCTCTACGGCGCTGGACTACGGGTGGGGGAGCTTGTCGGCCTCGATCTTGGCGATCTCCAGCTTGGGGAGCGCATCGTTCGCGTCCGCGGCAAGGGCCGCAAGGAACGGCTGGTCCCCTTCGGGCGCCCCGCGGCAGCCGCCATCGAGGTTTACATGCCCGAACGGGCTCGCTGGCGCAGAAAGATCCGCACCACCGACGAGGAACCTCTCTTCGTCAACCAGCGCGGTGGGCGGCTCAGCGACCGCTCGGTGCGGCGGCTGCTTGACCAGGCGGTGCGTCGCACCGCCGATCTCAACCGCCTTCACCCCCACGCCCTACGCCATGCCTTTGCCACCCACCTGCTCGAGGCGGGAATGGACCTGCGTGCCATTCAGGAGCTCCTCGGTCACAGCTCGCTTGCCACTACCCAGGTATACACCCGGGTCGATCTCGCCCACCTGATGGAGGTTCACCGCAACAGCCACCCGAAGGCGAAGCAGTAGCCCGTTCTTCTCATCGATGCTCTGGAAATATTTGCCCGCCTATCTCACCGGGTGTCTACTGCGGACGGCGAATCCCGGCGTCCCGCCGTGCTTGTCGCGAATCGTGCTCCTCGATGTAGCGCAACTACGACTGCGTCGCCCGATCCGCGACAATCCCAGCGGATACTTGCGCTTCGCCGCCCTCGCTACGAAACCCGGTGAGATAAGCGAGTAGGGGTCAGTGCTCGGTCGGCTCGGCCACCAGGATTCCGCTGTCGTGTCGTCGTCCGATGACGACCCAGGTGGTGCCGCGGTAGCGGAAGCGGGTTCCATAACTCACGGGGAAGGCCGCTGAAAGCACGACCACCTCCGCTCGATTCCCGGAGTCGGCAATCACGGGCGTCCGGCGACCGAGGCGCCCGTTCGCTCGCCGGGGCGTTTTCCCCGCATCGGCGCCCCGTTTATTGACGATATGCCTATCGGTGATTCCGCTCTCCACACCCTTAAAGACGTTGCCGGAGGGGAAAAGGTTCACTTTTCCCGCGTGATCGAGGTCACGCCTAGCTCGCACATCTCACCAGGTCCCGTCGCGAGGGCGGCGAGGTGCCCTGCGTGGCATCGCTCTCGCAAGATGAGGGAGCGAAGGCGTACTGTCAGTACGTTGAGCGAGCGAATCGAGAAAGCGCTGCCACGTGCGGTGCATGGTCGGCCGCAGCAGGGAGCTGGTGAGATGTGCGGGCTAGGGGGCCGCCGTCGTTTCTGCCCAGGCCTGAATGAGCTCGAGGGCTCGCGCCGCGTGGCGCAGGCGCCGCTCCTGTCGGTTGCGGATGCCGATCACCTCCGGCGGTTTCACCATCAGACCCCAGTTGATGTTGGCGGGCTGGAAGCTCGCTGGGGAGCTGGCCGTGAGGTGTCGTATCAGACCACCGAAAGCGGTCTCTGATGGCGGAGGGCCGATTTCGGCCCCGGCCAACTCAGCCGCGAGACTCCGCGCAGCGAGAATACCCGTGGCCGCAGACTCCACATAGCCTTCTACCCCGGTGATCTGGCCCGCGAGACGTAACCCCGGGGACCGCCGCAAACGGAGGGAGGCATCGAGGTGGAGCGGGGCATTGATGAAAGTGTTGCGGTGAACCATCCCGAAGCGCACGAAGCGCGCCTCCTCAAGCCCGGGTAGGGTGCGGAAGATCCGTTTCTGCTCCTTTTGGGTGAGCTTGGTCTGGAACCCCACCATGTTCCAGTGCTCGGCAGCGAGGTCGTCCTGGCGCAGCTGCACCACCCCCCACGGTCGACTGTGAGTCTTCGGATCTGTCAGTCCCACCGGTTTCATGGGTCCGAAGCGAAGCGTGTCCCGTCCACGTTCGGCCATCACCTCGATCGGAAGACAGCCCTCGAAGTATCGGATATCGCCGCTTTCGAACTCGCGCAGAGGAACCTTCTCGGCGCTCAGGAGGGCATCCAGAAACGCCTCGTAGCGGTCCCGATCGAGGGCCGAGTTGAGGTAATCCGCACCCTCACCTTTGTCGTAACGAGAGGCTCGGAAGAGACGCTCCATGTCCAGCGAGTCGGCGGCTACGATGGGGGCCACAGCGTCGAAGAACGCGAGGGCCTCGGCCCCCAGGAGCTCGTCAAGGGCGGTGTGGAGTGCCGGCGACGTGAGCGGTCCGGTGGCAATGATCGCGGGCCCGTCGGGTAGCTTGACCACCTCGTCACGCTCGATCCCGATACGGGGGTGTGCGGCAATCGCGTCGGTGACCGCCTTTGAGAAGACCTCGCGGTCCACTGCCAGCGCTCCGCCGGCCGGGACCGCGGCCGACCGTGCAGCGCGCATGATCAGTGAACCCAGCGCCTCCATCTCGGTCTTGAGCACGCCTACGGCGTTGGTTGGACCGTCACCACGCAGGGAGTTCGAGCACACCAGCTCCGCGAGGAGGCCGCTGCGATGAACCGGGGTCGGCTTTTCCGGGCGCATCTCGATCAGCAGGACTTCAACGCCTGCCTCCGCCAGCTGCCATGCCGCCTCGCTGCCCGCGAGCCCGCCGCCAACCACCAGAACGCGTTGTGTCTGCACCCGGTTTCCCCTCATACCGGTTCGTCAGCGCTATGGGCGTGTTTCCCGATCTGCCCCGGCCGCACCCGGACGTAGCGTCCGTCGGTCTCCTTGCGGAGTTCCCCGGCGAGCTCGAGCTGGAGGAGATCCGCGTGGATTTTCGCCACCGCCACTCCCGTCCGGGCCGCGATTTCGTCCACCGTCAGCGCCGCGCCGACCTCGATATGTCGCATGAGATCGTGCTTCGCCACCGCCTCCGTCGATGGTGGGGCCTCGAGCCCGATCGAATCGAATAGGTCGCGCGGGGTGAGGAGGGGGCGCGCTCCCACCCGCAAGAGGGTGTTCGGCCCCACCGAAAGCTTAGAGAAGATGTTCCCCGGCACCGCCAGCACCTCTCGCCCTTCCTCGAGCCCCAGGCGGGCGGTGACCAGGGCACCGGAACGCGCGGCGGCCTCCACAACCACCACCGCGCGCGCAACGCCCGCGAGGATCCGGTTGCGCTCCGGAAAATGGTGCCGGCGCGGAGGTGTCCCTGGTGGATACTCGGTGAGCAGGGCGCCACAGGTCGCCAGCTCCTCGGCGAGGGCGCCGTGCTCGGGTGGATAGATCCGATCGGGTCCCGTGCCCCACACCGCCCAGCTTGACCCGCCCACAGCCAGGGCGCCCTCGTGGGCCGCTTTGTCCACGCCCCGCGCCATGCCCGAAACCACCACCACCCCCGCTCGCCCGAGCTCCTCGCCGAGGAGCCGCGCCACCTGCCGCCCGTACGGGCTGGCCTTGCGTGAGCCCACGATCGTAACCGCCGGCTTGTCGGTGAGCCGTCCACGCACGAAGAGACCGAGCGGGGGGTCGGATATCGCCTTCAGCAGAGCCGGAAATCCGTCGCCTTCGGAGACGACCCACCGCCAGCCGGCGTGGCTCACCCTGTCGAGAACCTCTCGGGCTTCGGTCACGGCCAACGAGGAGGCGGCATCGAGCAGGGCCCGCGGCGCACCGAGATCGGCAAGGGACACGAGAAGATCTTCGCCCTGCGAAGTCTGCGCTACCAGGCGGCGGACGCGCGCACCGGCGGCGGCAAGAAGAAGCCCGAGCCGGAGGAGATGATCCTCAGAGTGATGCATCGCACTAATGGTACCTGGAATGCTGCGGTTATACTCGGTGCGTGGAGTTTCGCGTTCTCGGCAGCTTTGGGGGTGACAGCCCCGAATGCAGGATGACCTCGTTCCTGATCGATGGGTGTGTGGCGATTGATGCGGGGGCCACCACCCGAGCACTGTCCATTGAAGAGCAGCGCGAGATCCGTCACGTGGTCATCACCCACACCCACATGGACCACACCACGACCCTTCCGTTCCTGATCGAAAACATCTTCGGGTCGAGCCGGCACCCGGTGTCCATCTACTGCACAAAGAGGGTGCTGGCCGGAGTTCGTCGCCATCTCTTCAACAACGACACATGGCCCGACTTCACCCGCATCCCGAACCATCTCTTTCCGTCCGTCCGTTTCGAGGAGATTGAGGTCGAGCGCCCATTCACGATCCCCGGCTGCCGAGGCGGCGACCTCGAGATAACCCCGGTGGCGGTAAACCACATCGTGCCCACGACCGGGCTTCTCATTCGTCAGAAAGGTTCGAGCCTGATTTTCACCTCGGACACCGGTCCGACCGAGCGCGTCTGGGAGATCGCCAACGCCACCCCAGATCTCAAGGCGCTGATCACCGAATGCTCCTTCCCGAGTCGCCTCCAGGAGGTGGCGGACCTCAGCCTCCATCTCAGCCCCCGCACCCTCGCCGTTGAGCTGGCCAAGCTGCAGAAGGATGTCCCCGTCTACCTCTATCACTTGAAGCCTCCGTTCGTGGAGGAGCTGCGCGAGGAGCTTGCCCAGACCGACCTCCCACACCCGGTCGAGGAGCTGGTCCAGGATCGTGTCTACCAGTTCTGAGTTGGGGGGGGTTGCCCCGCTTATTTCGCTGGGTTTTTGGCGAGGACGGTAAAGCGCTGCGTCCGCAGTAGATACCCGGTGAGATAAGCGGGTTAGCCCGCATATCTCACCGGGTTTCGTCGCGAGGGCGGCGAGGCGCCGTGCACAACGGGGTTTTCGACCCGAGGGGCGCGGAGGCGTACTTGACGGTAC
>Ga0209013_10005242_pt1 | contig 11203 bp, 11 predicted proteins | sample Cruoilmetagenom2_FD_187291 | JGI IMG/M metagenome (GOLD analysis project Ga0209013, IMG submission 187291) | Oil polluted marine microbial communities from Coal Oil Point, Santa Barbara, California, USA - Sample 2 (SPAdes) (version 2) | ecosystem: Environmental > Aquatic > Marine > Oil seeps ...
AAAAAGAATATAAAAAAACTCCTATCGTCATTAAAGGACGAAGGAGTTTGTTCGCGGTACCACCTTTATTCGCGAATGCTAAATACGCATCACGCTCTCAATTCGATAACGGCTTCAAACCGGCATTTGCTACTTTACGTTCACAAATACTGCTCGTGGGCTACCTTCAAATGGTGGTTAACAGAAACATTTCAGCAAATTGTTTCTTTTCTTTTGAAAACCAAATCATTCTACTCTTCCCATTCATTGCATCTCTATTCAGTTGTACCTATTGTAAAGGATATTATTATATGTCGTCAAGTCTAGTATGGTGAAAGGAGAAATACATTGAGAAAAGGATACAACCCATATTTATTGCCTGATTGGTTACGCAAAACACGTTTCTACTGTAAGCATATAAGTATTCCTATTTGTTGTTTTCAACTAATACGTGTACTAATTGTGCCAACCACTTGGGATTTCCTCTTATTGGTACTATTACTACTCATCAGCTTTTTGTTTTACAAGAACATTATTTGATGGAAATGAAAGCTTTGAGTATCCATCATCTAAATCTAAAATAAATTGAAGCTCAAATTCATCGCCTCTAGGATTTTTTACTTCCATAGGCTCGGCAGGATTTGGCGTTTCTATTTCTGCTTCTGCAATAGGTTTAACAGGTTCAGGCACGGGAGCTTCCTCGTATTCACAATTTACTGTCCATCCGATTTCAATTGCCACTTGCTCTGTTGGTTTCGAGTTAATATGGTTCACATGAACTGTTGGCTTGGAACCTTCTTTTAATTTGTCTTTACCGAACTCGATACTCATTGGTACTGCATACTCAAAATAGCCGACCTCACCTTGTACATCCAAATCTTCAATTTCAGTGAATTCGCTAGTAGCATGATGCTCCTCTTCGCCTTCCTCAAACTTAACGTGGCAAGTGATGTGGTATATACCAACTATCTGAATAATATTTTCCTTCTCTGTGACTTCACATTGAGGAGTTACTGCTACATTTTTAATTTCTTTAGGAACCCCAAAACTTTGCGGAAAACGAAATTGTTCTTTTACATCCCATGTTTTTGTTGTCATAAGTCATCCTCCTTCTATAGGACAACTTATGAATAGAACAAATGGGATAGAACATATTTCGCTTTAGAATTGCTCTTTGTAGTTGTTTTCTTCAATTATCTGCTTTAGTTCTAGCCAATTCGTTAATCTCGGAATGGTGAGGTGTTGGTTATACGATTGCGTTTTCACATAAACTTGTAATGTATCATCTGTCAATGTGTTTAATACATCGGGCTTGTCATCGAAATAATAATCCAACTGTAAGTCTCGAATAATATTGACCTTAGCTTGGTCTTTCATGCCACAATAGAATCTTTCTTCAGTAACTGGGAAACCTTGTTCCACTAACCAATTCATCGTTCTTTCACGATGTTCTGCTGGTCTAGCCGTTATATAATAAACCTCATGGCCTTGTTCGTGTAGATTTACTAACGTTTCTACTGCATCTGGATATGCTGGACAATTGGTATAATATATTTGTTCCAATGTATCATTCCACATTTTTGAGCCTGCTTCATCGGACATCCCGAATAACTCATGTATTTCCACTCTATCTAACGCATGAAATTTATCTATTGCCACTTGTTGTCCTAACTTTTCGTTATAAATATGAAAAGCATGTTCTCTTAAATTGATCAGTGTATCATCAATATCAAATCCAAATTTCATATAATATCCCTCATTCAATACATCTTATTTATAAGTTGGATAACCAACAAACTTGAAGTCTTTACCTATTTTTTGAATTTCTGTATCCACTAGCTCTACCGCGTCGCTCATTAGGTCCATACCGCTGCCCTCCATAAATGTTGGAGCATTTTTACCACCTATTAGCTTAGGAGCAATATAAATAACTGCTTTATCTATTAATTTGTTTTCCAAAAACGCAGCATTGATCGTCCCTCCACCCTCAATTAATAAAGAGGAGACAGACTTTTCACCTAATATTTGAACGACTTCTTCCACATTTACATGAGTAGAACTAGAAGTATGGAAAATTTGAATGCCTTGCTTAACAAGCTTATCTTTTTTAACAATATCATAGTTTGCACTTGTAAAAATCCAAGTCTCCGCTAACTGATCGGTCACAAGCTTTGCATCTAATGGAATTTTCAATGTAGAATCCAATACTATACGTATCGGATTACGACCATTTTCAATACGAGTAGTTAGTTCCGGGTTATCCTCAATAACAGTATTAACTCCGACTAAAATAGCCAAATGCTCGTTTCTAAGATGGTGAACGTCCTCTCGTGCTTCTGCAGATGTTATCCATTTACTATGAGCAGAGTGTGTTGCAATTTTACCATCTAATGTTATCCCAGATTTTAATGTCACAAAAGGCTTCGCCGATACGATAAACTTATTGAAAACTTCATTCATCTTTTTCGAAACTTCTTCTTGAATGCCTGAGATTACATTAATCCCAGCATCTTCTAGAATTTTCACGCCTCTACCAGAAACAAGCGGATTTGGATCGAGAGTTGCAATAACAACCTTATCAATTCCAGCTGCTACAATCGCTTCGGCACAAGGACCTGTTCTCCCGTGATGGGAACAAGGTTCAAGTGTCACGTAAATTGTAGCACCCTTCGCATGCTCTCCTGCCATTGTAATTGCATGTATTTCTGCATGTGGCTCACCAGGTTTCATATGTGCACCAATACCAACAATGCGATTATCATTTACAATAACTGCTCCTACCATAGGGTTCGGATCTGTTTGACCTTTCATCGCTTTGGCATTTTGCAGAGCAAGATCCATATAAAATGTATAACTATTCATTTTGAAAAGTACCTGCTTCCTCCATATGACCTGAGCGATTTATTTTTGTGTGTAAATACTTTTCATTAAATTCTGAAACGTCTCCCCATAATGGTGTCCGTCCCGCCACAGACAAGCCTGCATCTTTTAAAGCTTTTACTTTCTTTGGATTATTAGTTATCAATGTAACTGGTTTTGTGCGCAATACTTTTAATACTTCGATCGCATCGCCGTAATTTCTCGAATCATCTACAAAACCAAGTTTCTCATTGGCCTCTACAGTATCTGAACCATTTTCTTGCAGAATATAGGCCATTGCTTTACTAAATAGACCAATACCTCTACCTTCATGGTTTGCTAAATAAAATAATGCGCCTGACCCGTTATTCACAATCATTTGCATAGACTGTTTTAGTTGGAAACCACAATCACAGCGCTTACTGCCAAAAATATCCCCCGTATGGCAAATAGAATGCATGCGTATTAAAGACTCCTCGGTCTCTCTAAAATCTCCGTATACTAATACACTGGACTGTTGATATTCAGCTAAGTTAGAGGATGATAAATTACTTATTATTTGGTTGATATCTTCTGTGTATTCACTACTATTTAACCAGCTATACCATTGGAAAATAACTGTATTTCCATTTAAATTTACTGGCAGACGAATAGGTCCAACAAGATAAATGGAACTTTCTTCGGTTTTCATTATTTGAATTTTATCTTTCAATACATTTATAACATCATTTGGCACTTCTTTAACATTTGGCATTCAAAATCCTCATTTCTCTAAAACATAATAGTATCTCTATATTATTCAAAGTAGATTACTTTTCGTAAGTAATTGTATTTTAGTAATCATTATTTGTCAATTATCTAAGACTAAAAGAGCCCTGCAATTAATGCAAGGCTCCCATTGCTATTTAGTTCTTCGATAGTTTTTCAAATACTGTATGGAATGCTTGAATTGTTTTTTCTATATGTTCTACCGTATGTGCGCTGGATAGGAATAATCCCTCAAACTGAGAAGGAGGTAAATAAATTCCTTCCTCTGCCATGAGACGGAAATACTTAGCGAATAATTCTAAATCAGATGTTTTCGCCGTGTCGAAGTTAATGACGTCTTCATTAGTCAAGAAAAAACCAATCATAGATCCAGCACGATTCACTGTATGTGGAATATTATATTTTGTTGCTGCTTCACGGAAGCCTTTTTCAAGTATATCCCCTAGCTTAGTAAAATAATCATACGATTCTTCATTTAAACGTGTTAGTGTCTCATAACCAGCAGTCATTGCTAATGGATTACCAGATAATGTACCAGCTTGATAAACTGGTCCAGCCGGAGCAATCATTTCCATAATTTCACGTTTACCACCAAACGCTCCTACAGGAAGTCCTCCACCGATTACCTTGCCTAAACAAGTTAAATCAGGAGTAATATCATAATATCCTTGCGCACAATTGTATCCTACACGGAACCCAGTCATAACCTCATCAAAAATTAATACCGTCCCGTTTTTCTCCGTTAGTTCGCGCAATCCTTCTAAAAATCCTTCTACCGGAGGAACAACACCCATATTACCTGCTACAGGCTCAACGATTACCGCTGCTAAATCATCTCCAAAGGTTTCAAATACATGGCGCACGCCTTCTATATCATTATATGGTACTGCTATTGTATTTTTGGCAACCGATTCAGGTACACCGGGGCTATCTGGTAAACCAAGTGTTGCAACACCAGATCCCGCTTTAATGAGTAAGCTGTCTCCGTGTCCATGGTAGCTACCTTCAAATTTCAATATTTTATTGCGTCCTGTATAACCTCGTGCTAAACGGAGTGCACTCATCGTTGCTTCCGTACCAGAAGAAACCATTCGTACCATTTCAATCGATGGAACACGCTCCATTACTAGTTTAGCTAATTTATTCTCTATTAAAGTAGAAGCACCAAAGCTTGTACCTGTTTCCGCTACTTGTTGAATCGCTTTTACTACATTTGGTTCCGTATGCCCTAAAATAAGTGGACCCCATGATAGTACGTAGTCTATATATTCATTACCATCGATATCCTTTATAATAGCACCTTTCCCACTCTCCATGAAAATAGGATCCATATCGACTGATTTAAAAGCACGTACGGGGCTATTTACGCCACCTGGCATTAACTCTTGTGCTTCTGTAAATGCTTGTTTAGACTGCTCATACGATTTTGTCATTATTTCCCCTCCAACCAACGGGCAACATCTTTAGCATGATAAGTTAATATCATATCTGCTCCTGCACGTTTCATTCCTGTTAGTGTTTCAAGCACTGTTTCTTTTTCGTTGATCCAGCCATTAATAGCTGCTGCTTTTACCATTGCATATTCTCCGGATACATTGTATGCAACAATTGGAGTAGCAAATGTATTCTTTACATCACGAATAATATCTAAGTAAGCTAATGCTGGTTTTACGATTAAAAAGTCTGCTCCCTCTTGCACATCTGATGAAGCTTCACGGATTGCTTCCATGCGATTAGAATAATCCATTTGATATGTTTTGCGGTCACCGAATTTTGGTGCACCATCCGCTGCTTCACGGAAAGGTCCATAATATGCCGATGCATATTTTACTGCGTAAGACATAATTGGTACATCCTTATAACCTGCTTCGTCTAAACCAAGGCGAATAGCAGCTACAAAGCCGTCCATCATATTAGAAGGAGCAATAATATCTGCGCCAGCTTCTGCTTGACTAATAGCAGTTTTCGCTAACAAATCTAAAGAAGGATCATTTAAAATACGCTCGTGTTCATCTACTACACCACAATGTCCATGGTCTGTAAATTCACAAAGACAAGTATCCGCTATTACAACTAAATGCGGATGACGCGCTTTTATTTGACGGATTGCTTCTTGTACAATTCCGTGGTTGTGATAAGCACCAGATCCAACTGCATCTTTTTCTGCAGGCAGCCCGAATAAAATAACAGATGGAATTCCTAAATCTACTACTTCATCTACTTCCTCATTTAAACGGTCAAGAGAGAATTGGAAAACACCTGGCATTGAAGATACTTCGTTTTTAATATTCTCGCCTTCCATCACAAATATAGGATAGATTAAATCTTCCTTATGTAAATAAGTTTCCTTTACCATTGCTCGAATTCCTGCTGATTGTCTTAAACGACGATGACGTTGAAAAAATAATTCAGTCATTGCACTCTTCCTTTCCATTCCGCTAATTTAACTATTGTATCTTTTAAAGTATAAATTTCTGGCATAACCTGCACAGTAACTTTCATAGATTCTAGAAAATTCTTTGTAATATGGCCAATTGCACATACAGTGATATGTTCATAACCATAGAAAGCCCCAATACTGCGATGATAAACCTCAGCTGTAGAAGGACTTGTGAAGATAATAGAACATGTTTCCCCGCTCTTTAATAATATCTTCACATTTTCTTTGTTATCCTCTAATTCAACTGTCTCATATATAGTCCATTCATCTACCTCATTATTCAGCCCGTTTGTTATTGTAGCTTTCGCAAGATTTCCTTTAACAAATAAACATCGAGCAGTGGAAGATAAAACTTTTGGAAATTCCTGAACAAAAACATCTGCACTAAATATAGTAGGAGTAAAATGGACTGAAAAACCCAAGCTTTCCATGGCACTTGCAGTTTTTGTACCGACAACTGCAATTTTAGCTGTAAAAAAACTGGCATCTAGTTGATATTTTACCATTTTCGAATGAAATGCCTTCACGCTACTTTGGCTAGTAAAAATAAGCCATTCATATAAGTTACAACTCTGTAAAAGATCTAAATCATGAGAACTAACTATCTCCTTTGTCGCAATCATCGGTGCGATTACTGCATTTCCACCAAATCTTTCCACAAGATCCGATGCTTCCGTTGACCTAAGAATGCCAGTAAAAATGACATTCTCTCCTAACAAAGGAGTTTTATTAGACATTCAAATCTGCCTTCACTTGTTGGATTAAATCGTATGCGCCTTGTTCCGTCACAATACGCGCTAAATCCTTCCCTAGTGCATCCGCATCAGTTCCAGATACAATTTCTTTATATACGACTGATGCATCCGGTGCTGCAATAAGTCCAGTCATCGTTATTATACCGTCACTAATTGTTGCATGGCCTGCAATCGGCACTTGACATCCACCGTCCATAGCGGCTAAAAATGCGCGCTCTGCCTCTACAGCAACCCAGGTATCCCGGTCAGATAGCTTTGATAGCTCATCGATTAATTCTTGATCATCCGCACGGCACTCTATAGCAAGAGCACCTTGTCCAACTGCTGGAATGCAATCCTCCGTAGATAAGTATTCTGTTACGACTTCATCACTCCAGCCTAAACGTTTTAAACCTGCTGCAGCTAAAATAATCGCATCATACTCGCCATCTTGCAATTTCTGCAAACGAGTATCTACATTTCCACGAATCCATTTAATCTCAATATCTGGTCTTAACAACAATAGCTGAGCACTTCTTCTCAAACTACTTGTCCCAACAATTGCTCCTTTAGGAAGATCTGCAAATTTTACATGTCCCGTAGATATAAATGCATCTCGTTCATCCACACGTTTTGGAGTACACCCCATTACCAAACCTTCTGGTAATACAGATGGCATATCCTTCATACTATGCACTGCAAAGTCAATCTCTTTGTCGTACAGGGCCTGTTCTATTTCTTTCACGAAAAGCCCCTTACCTCCAACTTTAGATAGTGTGACATCTAAAATCTGGTCACCCTTTGTCACAATTTCTTTCACTTCAAACTCAAAAGGCGCTCCCATATCTTTCATTTGTTGGATGAACCAATTTGTTTGAGTTAAAGCTAACTTACTTCGTCTAGATCCTACAATAATTTTACGCATAAATAACCGCGTCCTTTCTTAATACCAAATATGGAATTGTGATAATCGACTACCTAATAAGAAATTTATCAAAACAAATAGAAAGGCATAAATATGTATCCAAGCATAGTTTGTCCCTATAATCTTTGCCGATTTTCTTATTAATAAAACAAGAATATAAATCACTAACACTATAAAAGAATTGACTATCTTAATATCATAGAGTGGGAAGCCATCTAAGGATATATATGCCCATTCTAACCCAAGAACTAAACTTACAAACAATAATGGTATTCCTGTTAAAATAGACAAACTCATTCCGTTTGCAGCTTGTTGAAGCGAAGGTAATCTAGTGAACTGTTTCGTCCACTTTTTCTTTTTTAAGACTTTATATAAGATTAAGTATAATGTCGAAAAAACAAACGATAAAGCAAAAGCTGTATAAGCTAATAACCCAAACATTATATGAATGAATAACAACTCAGATTTAAGATTTTCTCCTACTAATGACTGCGACATAGGATTTGGGGCAAACGTATGAATCGTCATAAAAATAAACCCGATTAAATTCATAAAGAAAGCAGGAAGATCCAATCTAAATACTAGTTGTAAAACAAGAGATAGCATAATAATCAGCCAAGCATAAAAATATATACCTTCAAACAACGAAAGTATTGGAAAACGCTTCATTTCTACCATATACAGTATCAAAAAAATCGTCTGTAAAGTACCAACTGCAAAGAGTAACCATACAGCTAGTCGATGTGCTCGTGGATCCTTATGTAAATAATCTATAAAATAAAAGACAAGGCTGATAGCTTGAAGAATGACCATAATCTCATGAAGCCTTGTCATCGTCAGATCAGTCATAACATTCTCCTTTTACATAGTAAAAAGACGTTTTTTATATCTATTTGTCTCCATACAGATATAAAAACGCCTCCTTTACTTAGTTATATAACAAATTTTCTTTTAGATTCTGTGATTCGATTAATGTTTGTTTTAAATTAATTTTAGCTTTTTCTGCTTGCATAGCTACTTCCTTTTGTACATCCTCTTCTATACCGAAAATTTGTTGGAATAGTTGAAGCTGAACTGCTGGATCCTTTGCTACAGATAATTCTTTTACCTGCAAAATTGGTTCTTTTAACAGTTGATTGACAATGGATTTAGTATGCTTATTTAGAATCTTACGTTCACGATCTGTTAAATTAGGCATTTTGTTTTCAATAGATGCCATCGTTTCAGACTGAATGGTATTTGCTTTTTGACGTAGTGCGGAAATAATAGGTACCACTCCAAGCGTAGTTACCCATTCGTTAAACTGTTCGATTTCAGTTTCAATCATCTGATCGATTTGCTGAGCTGCACGTTCTCTTTCAGCCAAGTTAGCTTCAACGATTCCTTGTAAATCATCAATATCATATAAGAACACATTGGCCAGATCACCTATACGTGGATCTAAATCACGTGGCACAGCTATATCTACCATGAACAAAGGTTTTCCTTTACGAAGACGTTCTACAAACTGCATTAGTTCAAGATCAATTACAAATTCAGTTGAACCAGTTGAACTAATGAGAATATCTGCCTCTAATAATGCACACTGAAGCTCGTCCATAGGTTTAGCATTGCCATCAAATTTAGAAGCAAGCTCCTGCGCTTTTTCAAAAGTACGGTTAATAACAGTTACCTTTTCAGCACCACTACCATGTAGGTTTTGGATTGCAAGCTCACCCATTTTACCCGCACCTAAAATAACTACATGCTTATGGTTTAAAGAGCCAAATATTTTCTTTCCTAGCTCAACTGCTGCGTAAGAAACGGAAACAGCATTCTCTCCAATTGCAGTCTCTGCATGTGCACGTTTTGCAAAAGTTACAGCTTGTTTAAATAATTGATTGAAAACAGTGCCTGTAGTTCCGTTTTCTTGGCCATTTAGAAAGCTTTTCTTCACTTGCCCTAATATTTGTGTTTCACCAAGTACCATCGAATCGATGCCCGCTGTAACACGGAACAAATGATTATTCGCTTGGTCATCCTCATGAACAAATAAGTAGGTAGATAAATTTTCTAATGGAATATCAAACCAATTCGCTAAGAATTGCTTCACATAGTATTTTCCAGTATGTAGCTGATCTACAGTTGCGTAGATTTCAGTACGGTTACATGTAGATACGATTACATTTTCTAATATACTTTTTTGGTCTTGTAGTGCTTGCATCGCATTAGGTAACTCTGTTTCGACAAACGACAATTTTTCTCGAATCTCGACAGGAGCCGTACGATAATTGACACCAACCACGATTGTATGCATGGAATAGGTCTCCCCTTCACGTTCATTTCATTAGTTCAATTATATCATAGCTTCACACTAGTTCGTTGCTTATTTGTGAACAACGTATGAAATCTTAATTAGAATTATTATAAATTAATAATAGCAAACAATATTCGCCAATTCAAACATTCTGATTCAAATAATTAAAGTAGAACAATTCAAACAATATAAACGTATATAAGGTTGGTATTCCCTGAATGAATAGTTTTTAATCTTTACAATATGTACAAATAAAAAGATATCTTTAATCTTCGTTTTAAGTAGACATTTTCGACATTGTTCAACAAAAAATCCCAAAGCGAAGTGAGGACACTGAAGCAAGTCCACGGAAAATGTCCACCTAAAACGGAAGCCAGTAGTAACTTTATGTAGAACTTATTCCTAAAAAAGTGAGTTCTTGAACGACATACATCGCTTAAGAACTCACTCGAAAAATTATATACTATTATTGATAAAGATTGCTACATTACTAATGCTAACTGTTAAATAGTCTTTAATCTAAAATTCTTTTTTCTATTTCAGCCCATGCTGCATCGAAACCTAAACCTGTATCAGAAGAAAAAACGATTAATGGATCTGTTTTATCCATTTGAAGTTCGTCCTTCACTATCTTTTTATGCTTATCCCATTTACCTTTAGGGATTTTGTCAGCTTTGGTGGCAATAACAATACATGGAATATTATAGTGCTTTAGGAAATCATACATCATACAATCATCGCCTGTCGGTGGATGTCTTAAATCCACTATTAAGACAACTGCTTTTAAAATGTTGCGAGAGGTAAAATAAGTTTCAATCATTTTACCCCAAGCAGCACGTTCTGTTTTAGATACCTTTGCGTAACCGTAACCAGGTACATCCACAAATATTAAAGATTCTTCCAACTTATAAAAGTTTAAGGTTTGTGTTTTACCTGGTTTAGAAGAAATTCTGGCCATGCTTTTTCGACCAATCATTTTGTTGATAAAAGATGATTTCCCTACATTTGAACGTCCAGCTAAAGCTATTTCAGGTAAATCACCCTCTGGATATTGCGCTGGTCTTACGGCACTTATTAGTAATTCTACATTATGGATTTTCATTGTTATGCCTCCTCTAGAGCCAGTTGAAGCACCTCTTCAGCATCGGAAACAAAATGGAACGTCAATACTTCGCGAACACTTTCTGGTATATCTTCAATAT
>Ga0209013_10005243_pt1 | contig 11200 bp, 10 predicted proteins | sample Cruoilmetagenom2_FD_187291 | JGI IMG/M metagenome (GOLD analysis project Ga0209013, IMG submission 187291) | Oil polluted marine microbial communities from Coal Oil Point, Santa Barbara, California, USA - Sample 2 (SPAdes) (version 2) | ecosystem: Environmental > Aquatic > Marine > Oil seeps ...
AACTTACTTCCCCTTTTTCTAAACCCGTTTTTCGATAATTTTCTACTTATATCTACATTATAATACTGCTTAATACATTTATCCATAAACTATTTATATTTTTATTTATGCAAAATAATAGTAGGTTTGTTTTATTAATGTTATAGCAGTAGTTTTTTAAGACCATTTTGGGGACTTGTGGGTGCATTGGACTTATAACTATTAATTTCTTTAAAATATGATACAATAAAAAATAAAATAATTTTGCAAACAAATACCTAAAGTAGCTTTAGGTAGAAAGGAGCGAACTATGAGGTATAGTATTACAGATTTAGCAGAAATTCTTGGATGTACGCCAAGTGCTATTCACTATTTTGAAAGAAAACATTTGCTTGAAGTGAAAAAAGAAAAAAATGGTCATCGTTATTACAATGTTGTGGATGTATTTCGATTGCTTTCTTATGCAAAATATCGTTCCATGGAAATACCTATGAAAACTATTATTACACAATTTGGAGGGAAAGAAAATAATTACAAATTAATAGAAGAAAGAGAAACAATGTATCAATTAGAGGCCTTAAAAAAGGCAAAGTATTACATGAACTTAGCAGATGCTATTGAGGAACATCTTGTCAGCATACGAAGAATTGAACAATTATTAAATCAATATGAATTTGCACAGTCACCTGAAGTGACCATTATGTGTGATGATGAGTGTGGATGGCTTTCAAAAAATCGCAGTTCGCAAAAGATAATTCATGAATGGGTGAAAGTAATGCCGGTAGTTCAGTTAGGTGTAATTAATGAAAGAATGGGAATGAGTAACTTTGGGTATTTTATAAAAACCAATAAGCTAGAAGACTTAGAATTACCATTAGGCTTATATACTAAACAAGTAAAAAGTACATCTTGTATACATACAATTGTAGTTGCTGAGGAGGATTTTACACAGCAGCCTCAGAAGGTTTTTAAAAAGGCTTCTGAATATGCAATAAGCAAAGGACTTGAAATAGGTGAAATTTCTTGGGGAAAGATATTATTAGTTGAGGTTGAAAAGGGAGCCAAATTACATCCATATATAGAATTATGGATTTCGATAAAAATATAACAATATCCACTTGAAAGTAAAGTTACTTTATGTTCTATACTAAATATAACATCAAAAGTTAGATGTGAAATAGTAAATAAAAACAAAATATAAAGATGAATTAATAAAGGAGAACAAAATGAAGGAAAAGTATAAGGTACTTTATGAGCCATTTAAAATTGGAAAATTGGAAATTAAAAATAGATATGTTCTTGCTCCAATGGGACCAGGTGGAATGTGCAACGCAGATGGTAGTTTTAATGAAAGAGGAATTGAGTTTTATGTAGAACGTGCAAAAGGCGGAACTGGATTAATTATGACCGGTGTAACAATGGTGGAAAATAATATTGAAAAATGTGCTCTACCATCCATGCCATGTCCAACAATTAACCCACTGAATTTTATTACAACAGCTAATGAAATGACAGAAAGAGTCCATGCATATGGGTCGAAAATCTTTTTGCAATTATCATCAGGATTTGGACGAGTGAGTATACCATCTATTGTAGGAAAAGTAGCAGTAGCACCTTCAGAAATCCCACATAGATTTTTACCAGGAGTGACATGCCGTGAATTAACCAACCAAGAAGTAAAAGAATATGTAAAAGCATTTGGTGAGTCAGCAGCAATTGCAAAAAAATCAGGCTTTGATGGTGTTGAAATTCACGCAGTACATGAAGGATATTTATTAGATCAATTTGCTATTTCTTTCTTTAATCATCGTACTGACGAATATGGTGGATCATTAGAAAATCGTTTACGATTTGCTTGTGAAATTGTGCAAGAAATCAAGAAACGTTGTGGAGAAGATTTTCCAGTATCACTTAGATATAGTATTAAGAGTTTTATTAAGGATTGGTGCAAAGGCGGCTTGCCAGATGAAGAGTTTGAGGAAAAAGGAAGAGATATTCCTGAAGGAATTGAAGCAGCAAAAATTCTTGTTGCAGCAGGATATGATGCTTTAAATGGAGATGTTGGTTCTTATGATTCATGGTACTGGAGTCATCCACCAATGTATCAAAAGAAGGGACTATACCTTCCATTTAACGAAATTCTTAAAAATGCTGTAGACGTGCCTATTATTACAGCAGGAAGAATGGAGGATCCTGAATTAGCAAGTGAGGCAATTTTGTCAGGAAAAACAGATATGATTGCTTTAGGAAGACCACTTCTTGCAGATGCAGAAATTCCAAATAAGATTTTTGAAGATAAGTATGATAAAGTTCGACCATGTTTATCCTGTCAAGAAGGATGTATGGGAAGACTACAGACGTTTGCAACGGTATCCTGTGCAGTAAATCCTGCATGTGGACGTGAAAAAGATTATGGATTAGAAAAAGCAGAACACATTAAGAAAGTTCTTGTTATAGGTGGTGGTGTTGCAGGAATGGAAGCGGCAAGAGTTGTAGCTATTCGTGGGCATAAAGTAACACTACTTGAAAAGAACGGTTATCTTGGTGGAAATATTGTTCCAGGAGGAGTTCCAGATTTCAAAGATGACGATCGTGCACTGGTTAAGTGGTATGAAGGTACATTGAAAGATTTGGGTGTTGAAATCAAATTGAATGTGGCGGCATCAAAAGAAAGTATTAAAAAATTTGAAACCGATGAGGTACTTATAGCAACAGGTTCTAATCCAAGAGCATTGACTATTGAAGGGGCTGACAATGTTTATTCAGCAGAAGATGTGTTAATGGGAAGAAAAACTGTTGGTGAAAAAGTTGTGGTGATTGGTGGAGGACTTGTTGGATGTGAAACAGCTCTTTGGTTAAAACAACAAGGCAAAGAGGTTACTATTATAGAAATGCAAAATGATATTCTTCAAGTAGGAGGACCTTTATGTCATGCCAATCACGATATGCTTCATGAGTTGATTAAATTCAATAAGATTGACGTTAAGACAGGCGCATATATCAGCAAGAAAATAGATAAAGGTTTTGTTTTAAACACAAAGGGGCAGGAATCAATTATTAATGCTGATAGTGCTATTATTGCTATCGGATATTTATCTCAAAAAGATTTGTATAATGAAATTAGATTTGATATTTCAAATGTAAGATTAATTGGAGATGCTAATAAAGTTCAAAATATTATGTATGCTATATGGAGTGCATATGAAGTGGCTAAGAATATTTAGAATCTTATAAAATAAGGGTAATCTACCCTTATTTTTTTATATTAAATTTAAGACTCTTAAGTTATTCAGTAACTTCCTTTAACTGGTAGGTATTTTTATATTTAATTTTAGTCTATTTGTATTTTTCTATAAAATACAAATAACACTATTAATGTTATAATTCCAATTATAATTAGTGGCATTATCAAAGTTAAATTCATCGTCTCCAATGAAGTTAATATTTGTATTGAATGTGTTGCTGGAAGTATTTTACTTACCTTTCCCAATATAGCTGGTAACATCTCTGTAGGAAACATTATTCCACTGATTAACATCGTTGGTAAGAATACAAATTGTGAAATCATAGTCATAGTTGTATTATTTTTTGCCATTAACCCTATAAGCATACCAATAGTCGTACAAACTGAAATAACTAAAATTAGTAATGTAAAATACATTACTGCATTACTAGGTCTAGTTGCATCAAATATAATAGGTGCAGTCATATAAATAATAACTGAAACTATTAACATATGAACTAATGCTGATATAAATGTTGTTAATAATATTACCCATAAATGAATATTTCCTACCTTGTATGTCTTCTTAGTATCTGATGAAAAAAATTCAACTAGTGGAGCTGGTGTTCCTAAAAATGCCGCCATTGAAATTGCAAGTATACTCATTGATTGTACTAATTTCCCTTTTGAAAGCGGATCTATTTTAGAAAATACAGCCCCCATTACTACAAAGAAAACTAATGGTAAAACGTAATATGCAATTAAAACATTTTTATTTCTAAGGTCTAACTTACATTGTAACCAAATACTATATATTAATTTATTCATATTAACTCACCTCTCCTTTAGTATTTATAACTTCAATAAATCTTTCTTCTAAAGATAATCCCTCAACCTTTAAATCTACTATTACATCTTTACTACCTTTTACTAAACTAATTATTTCTGAAAGTGATTCTGCTATATCTGTTGATAATAAAGTGATGTATGATTCTGATTTTTCTGTAATTTTACTTTGTGTAAATCTAGCATGATTAAGAAGTGAATTATTTAATGTCTTAACAAGTATCTTCTTATCTTTGTCTCCCTCTGATATTATATCTCTTGCCGTTCCCATGACTCTAATTTCACCATTAACAATTATTGCAATTCTATCACATAACAATTCTACTTCTGCCATATCATGACTTGCTAATATTATAGTAACACCATTTGCTTTTAGCCTGCGTATCTCATTATGTAGGCTTACCCTACCTTCTACATCTAAACCAGCTGTAGGTTCATCTAATATTAATATCTTAGGATTATTGGCTATTGCTAAAGCTAAATGAAGTCTTCTTTTTTGACCTGTCGATAAACTACTATACTGTTTTTTATACTGTTGTTTAAGTCCAAATTCATCAAGTAAATCTGTTCTTACCTCTATCTTTTGCCACTTACAGAAAAATTTCATTGCTTCTAAAACTGTAATATTATTTTGAAGGGATGTTGACTGAAGTTGGACTCCTATAAACTTATTATAATCACTACTTTTACTTATACTTTGTCCAAACACTTCAATATTCCCACTTTGAAAAGATTTTACTCCTTCAATACATTCAAGCGTTGTACTTTTCCCTGCTCCATTTGCTCCTAATAACCCAAATATTTCTCCCTCATTTACTTCAAAACTAATACCTTTTAATGCTTTAAAATCACCATAATTTTTTTCTAAATTATTGACGCTTAACGCTACACTCATAGTTACTACTCCTCCCCTACTGGTATTGTTATATTTTCACTTTTAAAATATATCCGTAATGCACTTTTAATAAACACATCTGCCTTTTGTTGGATAAGCTTAAATTCTTCAGGCTACTCATCCATACCTCCATGAAACTCAACTAGTTTTCCTAATAACTCAACATTTCCATTAGTAAGTTTCATAACTATATCCCACCATACTTTTGCTAACTCCTGCCCCTCTAAACTTTCAGGACTTATACCTTTTGAATCCAATTCTACTGCTTTCTCGCAACACTTTTTCCACCAATCACTTGGTAGATCTTCTTCCCCATACTTTTCAAATTCTTCTACTATGCTATCTAAAACATCCTCATCAAGATGTTTAATAACCCAATAATGTTCATTATTTTGATTTATAAGATTAATCATCTTAGCATACTTAGACCAATCAATATTATTTGTTTCATTAATTTCTTTACTAAGTAGCCTTATGGATTCTAATGTTTTTTGAAGCCTCGAAACTTGTTCTGTTATTATTTCTTCTTGCTGATTTAATACCTTTATTACATCACTAGATGTATCAACAGGCATAAATCTACCTTTTATATCCTCTAATGAAAACCCTAAGCATTTTAAAGTAATTACTTGATGTAATATAGCCATATCATTGCTACTATATAACCTTCTACCTCCATCACTTAATTTTGTAGGCTTCAAAAGATTTATTTTATCATAATACTGTAGAGTTCTTATTGAAACATTTGCTCGTTTAGCTAGTTCTCCGACGGTCATCATATTGATATTTTCCATTTTTTATCACCTCTTTAGGTATATTATAATACATGACGTTCCGTAACTAGCAATAGTTATTTATATTTTTTAATAAAAACTTTTATTCTAAATTTAATTAATCGCTTCATCTTATTTTTTTGCTGATTTGTAAACGTCAAACAGCCCTCACCTATTAAAAGTATGAGGGCTGATTTATTTTAAAATATTACTATTATTTATAACTAATGTACTATAAATAAATAAGACATCTTGAGTATCAAAGTCAACATAATCACCAATAGCCCTATAACTGACATATCTTAAATCAATTAATGTTATTTTACTATACTCTTCTATTAATAGTGGCGATAAACTACTGGCGAAAGAATCCCTAAATATAATCAATTCTTTTCCGGTTTTATTATTTGGATTTTCAATAGTCGTAAGAGGCGTACTTCCGGACATAAAAACATCGTATGAATCCATCCCACTAAGTTTTTCCGTATCATATACGCCAGGTTCTTTGCCTTCATCACCTGAATACTCGTAATTTCTTACAATGGCATCGCTAATACTAGGACTTACTTTATATGTTAATACATCTGGTTCAACATTTAGAGCAGCCTGACCATAATACACGCCATAAAAAGGATCGTATGTTTTTAGGGTGTACTGAGTATTATTTACATCTGTTCTAAAATTCATCTTCTGACTTATCGTTTTTACAACTTCACCTAATTCTTCTTGTTTCCAATGGGTGTCCGTTTTATAATAATCGTTCTTATCTAAACAATTCATAATGTTAATATATGTCATATGCTTTACATTCTCAAGCATTATTTTTTCAAGTTTATCATATTCTATAGACAAGTAGCCATTTTCTTTTGCTACAAAATAATTTTTGTCTGGAATAATTGAATAAAACACATTATTATCTTTTAGATACATATCATAAACTTTATTAAAATAATCACTCATATTATAAACGCTGTCAACATTAAGGGGATATTCTAATTTATACACATTATCGTCTATTACATATATGTCGTTATTATCAGATTTATTAAATATATTATATTGGGCAAAGGATTTTATACTTCTAAATTGATCTAAGGCGAATTTTTCAAACTTGTCCATAAAATCACCGTTTAAAACTTTTTCTACTGTTAATGTTGGAAACTTTTCAAGCTCTCGTCGTTCGCTAAAAGATATATCTTTTGTAGGACCAAGTATATTCATCATAATCAAAACCTAAAATACAAGAATGGATTAAAAGATGAATCCACCAAGTACCCTGTCACAACAATTAATAGTATTAGATAATAGCTTGGCTCTAATATATAGATAGCTTTGCTTATACTTTTGTTATTGTGTCCACTACTTATCATATTCTTAATAACTGGCGTAGAACCTATAATTGAAATTATAATAACCACAGCATAACTTTTTAGATAATATAGGGATTCTACATTTAAAGCCGGTATATCTAAAATTCCAAACATTCCTTTAAAGTATGTCGAAATATCAGACATCTTATCAATGTTGAAAATAACAAAGCTTATAACGATAAGGCTCACCACATAAATATGTCTAAAACCATTTGGTATTTTTTCAAGTAAATCTTTTAAAAATAATTTTTCCAAAACGATAATCACTCCAAAATAAAGTCCCCATAAAATAAAGTTCCAACTTGCACCATGCCAAAAACCCGTCAGAAACCATACTACAAATATGTTTCTGAACCATTTTATTTTTGATACGCGATTCCCTCCAAGGGGTATATATACATAATCCTTGAACCATGTGCCCAATGAAATATGCCATCTGTTCCAAAACTCTGATATACTCTTTAAAATATATGGATAATCGAAATTTTCTAGAAAATGAAATCCAAATATTCTACCAAGACCAATCGCCATATCACTATACCCCGAAAAATCAAAATATATTTGCAATGCAAAAGCTATTGCCCCTAGCCAATAAAAAAGTACTGATAAATGATTAGAGTTGGTTGCTATAACATTTAATTCTCCTAAAGTATTGGCAATCAATACTTTTTTTGATAATCCAATGACAAATCTTTTAATACCATAAGCAAAGTTATTAAAAGAATGCTCACGACTATTAATCTCCTCTGCCACAGTTTTATATCTAACGATCGGTCCTGCTATAAGCTGCGGAAAAAGGGAAACATAGGTTGCAAGCCCTAATGGATTTTTTTGTATTTTCGCTTCACCTCTATATACATCTATGGTATAACTCATTGTCTGAAACGTAAAAAAACTTATGCCTATAGGTGACGTTAATCTTAACAGTTCAAAATTTGTACTAAATAATGCATTTATATTTCCAATAAAAAAATCTGCGTATTTAAAAAAGGTTAGCATTGATATATTAATGACTATTGATGATATCAATGCCATTTTTGCTATTTTTCTACCTCTGTTTCTGTCAATTGTTAAACTGTGAATATAATCAACAACGGTTGAAAATAGTAATAGTATTGTATATTTAGGCTCTCCAAAAAAGTAAAATAGCAAGCTTGACACAAGCAATACAATATTTTTATATTTATAAGGAACAGAAAAATAGACTAAAAATATAATCGGTAGAAAATAATATATAAAACTTATACTTGAAAATAGCATTTGAGTACTTCTTTCTTAAGTTTATTTTGCTAAAGATAAGAAACTTTCATGTATAGTTTCTGAATCTTTATCCATTATAAGTATTACCAAATCACCAACATTATCAACAATTATTTGATCATCCTCTACACCTACACAAATCCATTTTCTACCATCTACATTCTCTTTTATTTTTGCTTTAACATCTTCAACATCTGCTCCCTCAGCAACTCTAATCAAAGCAACAGAGTGTGCTATTGATGATATCATAGGTTCAGACGCAATAGCTTCATCATATTCTATATCAGCTGTTCCTAAAAAATATTCAATGTTTTCATCGTTAATAGTTGTAATAGCATTTCTAGGATACTCTTTTTCTATACCACTATATACTTGCTCCATTATTTCTTCTAATGTACCTGTAATTTCCGGCTCTTTTGGTTCAGGTGTTACCTTTGAACATCCAGCAATATTTAACACCATAAGACCTACTAATAGACATAATATTATTTTTTTCATTATTTTTTCTCCTTCGATTAATTAAATTTTATATACTTACAAATTTGCTTATATATTTCTTTAGACGGAGAAGATTAAAAAAAGTTGCACTTTTTTAAATTAACTAGCAATTTCCTCATTATAAACTTTGCATTGATTTCTACCGCTTTGCTTTGCAAAATACATAGCCTTATCAGCTTTCACCAATAAATCTTTCATATCAAATGCATGATATGGATAAGATGCTACTCCTATACTTATACTTACCTTTGCATTCTCATCAAATTCATGTAATAAATTTGAATAATATATATTCAATCGTATTTTTTCAGCTATTTCCTGGACTTGATCTACAGAATAGTTTTCCAATAATACGACAAATTCTTCTCCACCATATCTAAAAACCTTATCACTTTCTTCGACTCCATTTTTGATAATTTTTGCTACTTCTATTAAAATACAATTTCCGACAACATGCCCATAGGTATCATTAATCACTTTAAAATGGTCAATATCGCAAAACAAAATACTTGTTTGTTGATTATGTTTGAATAGTTTTTTTTGTGTACATTCGTAAAAATATCGCTGATTATATAAGGAAGTCAGACAATCCGTATTCGACAATTCTATTAGTCGCTTTTCTTCTTTTTTATTCATCTCATCAAAACGATTTAATAGTTCTTCAAATTCTTCCTTCATATCAAGAAGCAAATCCTTATTCTTTTGGCCGTTAGTAAATTGGGTTATATTTAACTTGTTATACAATGTTTTTTTATAATAATTATTAATTCCCTTTAAAATAAATTTAACAATTATAAAACTAAATATCCCCACTATGAAACCAGCTAATAGACACCCACTAACAAAATGTACTCTTTTACCAGGTACCCACTCTACAAATAAATTGGCGTATATTGGAAACACAATCCCCATAAGTATCCCAAACGAACATAATACTATCATAATTTTTGTCATTGGTTTGATTGATTTTAATGCTTTCATGTAAGCACTCCCCCTATAAATCAATATTTCGTTAATTCTCCACCTATAATAACAGTATAATACTTTTTGGTTAATTTATCCATACTGATTTGATTTCTAATTCCTGTTCATAATCCTCTAGATTTTGTTGCCCTTTATTATATTTCCTATCTGACTCTACATCTTCTATATTTATATTACTAGATTCTAAGTGTATCTGTATACTAATTATATCATTAATTTGAAGATAATGTATATACCACAAAAAATAGAGAAATAGTAATTCACATTTTGTATGTGTTACTATTTCCCTATCATATATTTATTTTTAATACTATAAACCCTAAAAACTATCAACTATTAATCTCAGAAAAATTTTCAAATTATGCTAATAAGCTTTTTTTAGTATATCCATAACCATTGCCTTATTAATCTCTTTGATATTTACCAAAATTGCGCCATCATTAATAGCTGTATTTGCAATCTTCTCAAAATCTTCTTTATTTACATTACAGTCTCTTAATCTAGTAGGAATCCCTGAAAGCTTGTTTAATTCATTTATCATATCTTTAATAATCTTTATGCAATGTCTTCCCCACTCTGAAGCAGGTATTTGAACTAATTCTTTTATATCTATTAAATATGGTAATAACTCACCATACAAATCACCAGCTTTGTCATAATTACATTCCATACACCATGGTAGTAATATTGGCATTGCAAACCCATGTGGAACATGTGAAACCCCACCTAGTGCGTGACCAATTGCATGAACCATACCAACCATTGAGTTTGAGAAAGCTACCCCTGCCATATATGAAGCATTTGCCATTCCTATTCTGGCATCTTCATCTTTACCATCTTTTATTGCTATAAATAAATTTTGACGTATATATCTTATAGCTGTTAGCGCAAAAGTATCACTTACAGGATTTTTTTGCTTACCAGTATAAGCTTCTATGGCATGTACTAGTGCATCTAATCCTGTAGCTGCTGTTAATTTAGGTGGTAATGTCGTCGTCATTCTAGGATCTAAAATTGCTACATCAGACACTATATTATAAGATAAAAACTCCATCTTAACTTCTTTTTGTTTGTCAGCTATTACTGCAACTAAAGTAGCTTCTGAACCTGTCCCTGCAGTTGTTGGAATCATTACAAGCGGAACAGTATTATTTTTAATAACCCCTAACCCCATCACTTCTAACAAATCATCTGCTCCAGATGATAAACTCAAATTTACACCTTTTGAAGTATCTAAAACGGAGCCGCCTCCTAATGCAATTATAGAATCACAATTATATTTTTTATACAGTTTTGCTATTTTATTACATACTTTCACACTAGAATCAGCTGGGACATCATCATAAATATAACCTATCTGTATCCCCCCCTC
>Ga0209013_10005244_pt1 | contig 11200 bp, 8 predicted proteins | sample Cruoilmetagenom2_FD_187291 | JGI IMG/M metagenome (GOLD analysis project Ga0209013, IMG submission 187291) | Oil polluted marine microbial communities from Coal Oil Point, Santa Barbara, California, USA - Sample 2 (SPAdes) (version 2) | ecosystem: Environmental > Aquatic > Marine > Oil seeps ...
CTGCAACTGGAACACAGAGCAGTGCCAGGTACGGCACGGTCCTTTTTTTTGTCGTCCCGGAACGATTGGTGGAGGGAGGCGTCGGTCTGCCGGGCCGCTGCCGCCCAGGATGGGCGGGCCTTGTTTTTCGTCGGACAGCCTTGTTGAGGCCGGAATCCTCTTCCGGCAAAATCGGTATGTCGCCAAAACTGCGCGACCGTTTTTCATCCTTGCTGTTCTGTTCGTCAGTCATTTCTGATGTGATTACCATAAACCGTAAACTTTGAATCGCGACCCTTGAACCGTATAGCCTCAGATCAGACTGTAACAATAGGCCAGGTAACCACCGAGGAACAGCATGCCGTGCCAGCGTTTTGTACCTTCGTTTCGATGAAGAATTGGTACCAGAATTAGTGTGAAACCAAGCATTATCGGCAGGTCACGCTGGAGCAGGTCCGGAGAGAGCGGAAAAGGTTTGATCATACCGGTGAGGCCGAGCACCATGAACAGGTTGAACATGTTGGAACCAATTACATTTCCTATCAGCAGGCCGGGTTCATTGCGCCGCAGGGCGGAGATGCTCGATGCAAGTTCCGGCAGCGAAGTGCCGATGGCGGCCAGGGTCAGTCCGATAATGAGCTCGGAGATGCCGAAGTAACGGGCGAGATCCACTGCACCGTTGATGAACAGGTTGGAACCACCGGCCAAGAAGGTCAGTCCGGCGATGATCAGGGCCAGGGCCGGCAGCAGGGCTTCCGGTTTGCCGGCATTTTCAGGACTGTTTTTAGCTGTGGCGTTATTATTGCCGATGTTGTTGCGATAGGTAATGACCGTATAGCTTATCAGGGTCAGTATAAAGAATATCCCCAGGGCCCGGGGGAAATGGGCGTAGGCGGTTGCCAGTATGAGTATGACCGAGCCGCTGACCACCAGCAGCAGTTCGGTCCACACCTCTTTCAGGGTCAGGGTCAACGGCATAATCAGACCACAGATGCCGAGGATGAGTCCGATATTTGCAATGTTTGAGCCAACCACATTACCGATCATGATATCGGCATGGCCCTGCAGGGAGGCGGTCAGGCTGACAAAGAGCTCCGGTACCGAGGTGCCGAAGGCTACAACGGTTAAGCCGATAACCAGTGGACTCATTCCCAGTCTGCTGGCAAGCCGGGTGGCACCGCTGACCATGGTTTCACCTCCGCCGACCAGCATGATCAGGCCGCCGATGACGGCCAGTACGGCCAGGAAGATAGAGGGGAAAAAGGTCTGTTCGTTCATGGATGGGTGAGTTCTCGCATTTCAGGTTCTTCCTGCCGCTCGAAGGCCTTGTCGAGGATGGCCTTCAAGCGGCCCTTTACTTCTGACAGCGGAGGAATTCGTGGAATCTCCGGCAGGAAATCTTCAACCGGGGACGGTGGACGGACCTTCATCTTTTTGTCCAGACTTTCGCCTGTATTGGGTGTCAGTCCGCCTTCCATGGCACCTGCCTTGTGAGTACCGGTGCCGCCAAGGCTGCGCAGGAAACTCATGATGGTACCAAGATCATTTTTCTGGTAAAAGAGTTTTATCTCCTCGCTGATTGTTTCCCGCTCCTGGCGCAGCTGTTGCAGATTTTCCCGGTACTCGTCGATATGGCGGATCAGATCCTCGTAGGTATCAAGACCCATGTTGCGAAAGCGACTGTTTTTTGTCAGCCCGTGCACGCCGTAGCCGGCAAAAACCCTTTTTCGGATAGTAGGCGACTCCGTGAGATAGGGGTCAAAAAATAACTGTTCATCCAGCCCTGCCACCTGGAAAAAGTCATGGATAAGCTGCCCGTCTTTCAGTAGGATGTAGAGTCGTACCAGGTCGAACCCTATTTTCTGCTCCAGGCGCCTGAAAGAGGACAATATCTGGTCGTCATAATCCTGAATGTCCTCTTCAATGAGTTTGCGAAACCCGAAATAGCGGTCGGCAATCTCTTTTTTTACCTCAAAGGAGAGCATCTGGTCAATGTCCTGCATCATGCCGGTATCCTCCTGGGGGGGGGTAATGGTTGACGGGAAAACTATACTCTATATGTAACTTCAGGTGGGGCCACCAAGTTGGCATAACCACCGAGTTGTAACTGTTCAGGAGTGCTCCTGAACAGTTACCTCTATATAACTTAATTACGCATCGGCAGCAGTCTACCCCATCGGGCCTGATTTGCATAACGAAATGGCAGGAAACGGCAACTATGACAGCCATGGATTCTCGAGATGAAATAAAGAACAGGATTCGCGAGGCAGCGGACATCGTTCAGGTAATCGGCGAGTGTGTGGAGCTGAAGAAGGCGGGAACCCGCTTTACAGGGTTATGTCCTTTTCATGCCGAAAAAACCCCCTCTTTTTCCGTTAATTCCCAGGGCCAGTTTTTTCACTGTTTCGGTTGCGGTGAATCCGGTGATGTTTTTTCGTTCATGATGAAATATCATCACTTGACTTTCCCGGATGCATTGAAAGACCTGGCCAGGCGTTACCATATAGACCTGCCCGAACGAAAGATGAGTGACGCTGACCGGGCCAGGATGCGAAAACGTGAGCAATTGTATGAGGTTAACCATGCAGCTGCTGAAATATTTCATGGCTTTCTTGAAAAATCCGATGAGGCGGAACCTGCCCGCAAGTACCTTCAGGATCGTGGTGTGCCGCCGGAAATGGTGGATAAATATCAGCTGGGTTACACGCCGTCCCCGGAAAAGGCGGGCTGGAAATTCGTAACCTCGCGGCTGCAGGCAAAAAAGATATCAATTGTTGCCGTTGAGCAGGCAGGCCTGGCTGTAAAAAAAGACAACGGCGGCTACTACGATCGTTTCCGGGACCGGGTCCTGTTTCCCATCTTTGATTTGAGTGGACGGGAGGTCGCCTTTGGCGGTCGTATCCTGGGTGAGGGCAAGCCCAAGTACATGAACTCTCCCGAGTCCATAATCTTTGACAAGAGCCGCCTGCTTTTCGGGCTCTACCAGCACCGGGAGGCGATCCGTAAGAGTCGTCGGGCCATTGTGGTGGAGGGGAATTTTGACCTGCTGCTGCTTGCCGTGCACGGTATTGACAACGTGGTCGCCCCGTTGGGGACTGCCCTGACCCGCAGCCATATCAAATCGCTGCGCGGTTACTGTGATGAGGTGGTGCTGCTCTTTGATGGAGATTCAGCAGGCCTTAAGGCCGCCAGCCGGTCCATTCCCTTTTTCCTGGCTGAACAGGTGGAGGGGAAGGTTGCCCTGTTGCCCGAGGGGCATGATCCGGACTCCCTGGTACGGGAAAAGGGTGCAGAAGGGATCCGGCAGTTAGTTGACACTGCCAGGCCGCTGGCGGAATTTGTTTTTTCGGCACTGGCGCAGGAGCATGGTCTCACCTTGTCCGGCAAAAATCGGATTATGAAGGAGCTGGCCCAGCTGGTCCGCGAGGCTTCCGATCCGGGACAGCGGGAGTTGATGGTGGTTCATTTCAGCGAGAAGCTAGGAATTTCACCGTCTCGATTTAAAAGCGGTGTGCCTCAGGTCGCGCAGCAGGCGAAAATGCAGACGACCTCGCTTGCCGGCCTGCCCAGGAAGCAGCGGCAGCTGGTTGATTTTCTGGTGCTTTATCCGGAGTTTCTGGAAGAGTTGCAGCAGGGCGGGCTGGTGGAACTGGTCTGTGAGTCTGTTGTGTTGAAGATTATTGGTGGCCTGCGGCAGCTTGCAGTAAATGGAGCTGTGTCGCCCGAACAGCTGCTCTCTGTGCTGCCCGGAAAATCGGAACGGCAGTATATTGCCGATCTGCTTATGCGTGGCCCGGCAGGGGGGGATGATCATGAAACGCAGGGACGTGCACTTTGTGATGAGCTCCTTGCCTGGCTGAAATCAGTTCGGAGACAACAGGATGGAGCAATGCTGCAAAAGCAGATTAACGAGGCGCAGCAGTCAGGGGACACTGAACTTTTGATGGAACTGTTGAGAAAAAAACAGGAAATTGCAAAAAAAAACACCACGTTTGCAGATAACTTGTTGAAAGAAGTATAAAATCTGGTACATTTACGAAATTGTATTTGTGACAGGTGGTGTAATCGTAAAGGGGTGAATTTTAAAAAGTTGTCATTTTAAAGAGTTGTGAAAATATACGGGAATAGTTCCCCGTGATTTTGTTCTGATGAAAATTTTTTTATGTGCAGCACTCTAGCACTCTCTTTGTCACCCCTTGTCGACAAATTTCCGCTTTTTTTCATCTTTTTGTGAACAAACCAGAGGGGGGTTGATGGACACAAAAAATCTTTGCGTAGATGAACCTGAGTTGGATAAGGGTGGGTCGGACAGAGCTGAAAGGCATAAAAGGTTTGAGGAACTGACCGGACTCTCTGGTAATAAGGAGGAGGTTATCAAGGTGAAGGGGCTTGTTGAAAAGTCTTCTGATGCAGCGGAGAGTGGCCTGGTTACTCCGGCCATAGTCGGAGAACGGCGCAAACGTACTGTTCGTCGTGCCGTTGAACGGCGTCAGGGTAGTGCCAGTGTCGATCCCATGAATATCTACCTGCGGGAGATGGGGGATCTCACCCTGCTTAGTCATGATGAGGAGATCCAGCTTGCCCGTATGATCGAAGATGGTGAAACCAGAGTGCAGGAGGCAATTCTTCGCCTGACCATGGGGATTTCCGCTTTGAACGATCTCGATCAGGGGTTGCGTAGCGGTACGCTGCGTATCGTTACCGTGCTGAAGGGGTTGTCGGATAACGATGAAAATATGCTGATCTCGGTACGGGAGAATTTCCTGGCCTGTATTGAGAAAGCTAATGAGCTTGATGCCAGGCGCCTGGTACTGTACAAAGAACTCAAGCAGGTTGTCGGGGTTGCAGACGAAGAGGATCGGCTGGTCAGGGAAATTCTGGACGTAGGTCTCGGGATTTCCGGCTTGTTTAAGGGATATCGTCTCTGTTCCAAGGGGATCCTTTCTGTGGCTGATGCTGTCACGGAACTTGGTGCCAAGTTTAAAAAAGTAAGGGTCAAGGCCCAGCAGGATGCCCTGCTTGCCGCCCGCAGGGAGCAGGTCGCCAGCGGGAGCGCCCAGGAAATCAGTGCCGGAGAACTGGAGCGGCGTATCACCCTTGAGCTTGCGGAATCCATAGGCGTATGCTGCCACACCTTTAATGATATCCTCAGTGATATTGAAATCGGACGAGAAACCGCCAAGCAGGCCAAAGAATCGCTGGTGCGCTCTAACCTGCGGCTGGTGATCTCTGTATCCAAGAAGTTTCTTAACCGCGGTCTGCAGTTGCCCGACTTGATCCAGGAGGGCAATATCGGGCTCATGAAGGCGGTTGAAAAGTATGATTACAAACGTGGCTATAAGTTTTCCACCTACGCCACCTGGTGGATCCGCCAGTCCATCACCCGCGGTATTGCCGATCAGGGTAGAACTATTCGTCTACCGGTGCACATGATTGAAACTATTAACAGGATGTTGCGGTTCTCCCGTGATTTCCAACGGGTGGAAAGTCGTGAGCCAAGCCCGGAGGAGATGGCCAACCAGCTGGGTACGGATGTCGAAAGGGTTCACATTGCCCTGAAGACGGCCAAAGACGCCATTTCCCTGGACGCCCCGGTGGGGGATGAAGAGGATACCATGCTCAGTGATTTCATTGAGGACCATGTCCATCCCGATCCCCAGGAAGCCTCGGTGACCGAAAGCCTGAAGCGTTGCCTATGCAAGGTGATGGGATCGCTTACTCCACGCGAGGAAAAAGTGCTGCGTATGCGTTACGGTATCGAGATTGGCTGTGATCACACCCTGGAAGAGGTTGGTCAGTGTTTTGCCGTAACCCGTGAACGAATTCGCCAGATCGAGGCCCAGGCAATCAAGAAACTGCGCCATCCGACCAGGAGTAAAGACCTGGAATCGTTCATGACTGATTAGTGTCGGCCGGTTGAACAGTGGGCATGCGCGATGATATCAAGGACTGGCTGGCCCTTGTTTCCCTGCCCGGTGCCGGCTGTGCGCTGATCCATCGGCTGCTTGCTGTATTTGGTACACCCGGCACTGTCCTTACGGCAGGCAAGGCTGTCTCCCGGGTGGAAGGCGTCGGCAGGCAGCTGACATCTGTTTTTACCGACCAGTCCCTGCTGGCCCGCGCCCGGCAGTGGGCGGACCAGGAGTATGAGCGTGTCCGTTCAAAAGATATACATCTCCTCTGCTCTGATGATCCCCTGTTCCCATCCCTTCTCCACACGATTCATGATCCTCCTGCTCTTCTCTATCTGCTGGGAAATCCCGACTGTCTGAAGAAACCATCTGTTGCCGTCATTGGCTCCCGTGCCGCCACCAGTTACGGAAAGAGGATAAGTTCCACCCTGGCCGGTCAGCTTGCCCGGTCAAAGATTGTCGTTGTCAGCGGGCTGGCCATGGGTATTGACGGTCACGCCCATGCGGGTTGCCTTGAGAACGGCGGTGAGACAGTGGCGGTACTCGGTTGCGGAGTGGACGTGCTGTATCCCCGTTCCCATGCCGGTTTGTATGATCAGGTGAGGGAAAAAGGGCTGCTGGTCAGTGAGTATCCCCTGGGTGCCCGGCCCGAGGGATTTCGTTTTCCTGCCCGCAACCGGATTATCAGCGGCCTCTCGCTGGGAGTAATTGTGGTTGAGGCGACGTGTAAATCCGGCTCCCTGATCACGGCCCGGCTGGCCCTGGACCAGGGCAGGGATGTTTTTGCAGTGCCCGGCCGGATTGATTCCAGGAAAAGTGAAGGGGCTCATCGCCTCATTCAACAGGGCGCGCACCTTGTACAGTCTGCCGAAGATGTCCTGCAAGAACTGGAGCTGGCTGTCTCCATGCATCAGGTTGAATCTGAAGGGGATGCGGATACGGTTACTGACGAGTTGGCCGGACCGGAAGAGCAACTCCTTGCCTGCATTGATGTTTATCCGGTGGATATCGATGAACTGACCGCAAAAACCGAGCTTCCGCCCAGCTCGCTCCACGACCTTCTGCTTCGACTTGAATTGAAAGGGCGTATCCGTCAGTTGCCCGGCCAGCAGTATGAAAGAATTGATAGTTAGTGCCCATCTAGAAACGGCCCTTTCGCCCAAACTCTGCGTCATGCTCAAAAAATAATCCTCGGAATATCAGCTATATGCCTGCTGTTATTTTTTTCGCAGTCCTTGATTTTGAACGAAATTGCTCGTTTCTGGATGGACACTAGTTGACAGTGGATAGTTGACAGTTGACGAGTTGTGAAGAAAACGTGTAACCTTGAACTCTGAACTCTGAACTCTGAACTCTGAACCCTCAACCTTGAACCGGAAAATGATGAAAACAATGATGATTGCCCCGTCCATCCTGTCGGCGGATTTTTCCCGGCTTGGTGATGAGGTTCGAGCGGTGGAAGCGGCTGGAGCCGAGGTCATACATGTGGATGTTATGGATGGCCGTTTTGTCCCCAATATTACCATCGGTCCGCTGGTGGTGGAGGCGGTGCGGCGCGTAACTGATCTTCCTGTGGACGTACACCTGATGATTGCCGAGCCGGATCGTTATGTGAAAGATTTTGCCGATGCCGGCGCCGACTGGATTACTGTTCACGTGGAGGCCTGTGTCCATTTGCACCGGACGCTGAACTATATTCGTGGCCTTGGGAAAAAGGCGGGGGCTGTGCTTAATCCGGCTACCTCACTGTCTACCCTGGAATACGTACTGGAAGAGCTGGACCTGGTCATGCTGATGAGCGTAAATCCGGGGTTCGGCGGCCAGTCTTTTATCGAGTCCACCCTGGACAAGACCAGGAAACTGCGGACCATGCTTGACAAAGTCAATCCTGGAGCAGGCATAGAAATTGACGGCGGAATCAGTCCTGAGACCATTGCCGGGGTGGCCGAGGCAGGGGCCAATATCTTTGTGGCCGGTTCTGCGATCTACGGCCGGGATGATTATGCAGCCGAGATCAGGGAGATGAAAGAGCTGGCTGGTTTTTAAGAAAATTTATATGCAGGAGGCGGGAATGGAATATAAAGATTTTGCAGATTTGTCGGCTGTACAGCAACTGCAAAAGCTGGCGCAAAAACCTTATACCCTGGCCGGTGAAGGGACCTTGCCGCCTGAACGCATTTTCGATTATCGTGCCTCTGCCTGTGGATTTGATCTGCTGTACGCTAGCCAGCGTATTGACGGTCCGGTTCTTGTGGAACTACAGAATCTTGCCGATGAAGCCGGGTTGGTGAAGCAGTTTAAGGCCATGAAGTCCGGGGCGGTAATGAACAGGATTATCGGCCATGACAGCGAAAACCGGCAGGTGCTGCACACTGCCTGCCGCGATATCTTCACTGACGCGCCCCTGGCCCCGGAGGCTACTTCCCAGGCAAAGGAGCAGCTAATCCGCCTGCAGACCTTTCTTGCCGACCTGGACAGCGGTGCTATCAGCAATGCCCATGGTGAACCCTTTACCACCATGGTCCAGGTGGGAATCGGTGGTTCCGACCTCGGGCCGCGTGCCCTGTACCTGGCCCTGCAGCGTTACTGTCTGTCCGGACGCAGCGCCCGTTTTATTGCCAACGTTGATCCAGACGATGCGGCTGCTGTGCTGGCGGATCTGGATCTTTCGCGCACCTTGGTCAATGTCGTATCCAAGAGCGGTACTACCCTGGAAACCCTGACCAATGAACAGCTTGTCCGGCAGGCACTGGCGGCAGCAGGCCTCGATCCTGCCCACCACATGATTGCCGTGACCGGTGCGGGCAGTCCCATGGATGATCCGGAAGAATACCTGGCATCCTTTCATATGTATGATTATATCGGCGGACGCTATTCTGTGACCTCCATGGTCGGTGGCGTGACGCTGGGTTTTGTGTTGGGATATGACAATTTCCAGGAGATCCTGCGTGGTGCCAATGATATGGATGTGGCGGCAGAGGCAGACACTATAAGGGAAAATCTTCCCCTGCTCATGGCCATGCTCGGGATCTGGAATCATAATTTCCTGGGCTGCGCCACTGTCGCGGTCCTGCCGTACAGCCAGGCCCTGCTTCGCTTTCCCGCCCATTTGCAGCAATGCGACATGGAGAGCAACGGCAAATCGACCAGCAGGCTAGGCAGGCCTGTACACTGGCAAACCGGTCCCATTGTCTGGGGAGAGCCGGGCACCAACGGCCAGCATGCCTTCTATCAGCTCCTGCACCAGGGAACCGAAATAGTGCCGGTTGAGTTTGTCGGTTTTCGCCGCTGCCAGTATGGAGCGGATATCAAGGTCAAGGGGACTACTTCCCAACAAAAGCTGCTGGCCAATATGCTTGCCCAGTCACTGGCCCTGGCCCAGGGGCAGGAACATGAAAATCCCAACAAGAGATTCTCAGGCAACAGACCAAGCTCTCTGCTGATCGGAGAACGACTGACTCCATACTCGATGGGTGGGCTGCTTGCACTGTACGAGAACCGGATCGCTTTTCAGGGGTTTTGCTGGAATATAAACTCCTTTGATCAGGAAGGGGTACAGCTTGGAAAAACCCTGGCCGATCGCATCCTGGCGGAGCTTGCTGTCGGAAAGGGCGGTGAACAGCAAAAACTCGTCCAGGATGCACCGGAAATCTCACTGCTTCGCGGCGCCGCATTAAATGAATGATCATTCACTGTTTCGCTCAAGATGCCACACCGGCAGGAGATAGCGCTTTTTGGTTGACAAACCCAATCCGTCCGTTTATGGTCGCAGACTGAATGAGTATTCAATAGGGTAATGCGTAACTGATTTGTCCGCAAATCGAACGTGTTCCTGTTGGAAATTTTAGTACATTTTACGGTATATTTTTTACCTAAACAACATTAGCGAGGAGGAACACTGATGCCAAAGCATGATACGCCTATGCTGGACGAGCTGGAAAAAGGCCCATGGCCGAGTTTCGTCACCGATCTGAAGCGCCAGGCTGAGACCCACGACGAGTGCTGGGACATTCTCGGTCAGATGGAGCTTTCCTATGAAGACAAAATTACTCACTGGAAACATGGTGGTATCGTAGGCGTTTTCGGCTACGGTGGTGGTATTGTCGGCCGTTACTCCGACATGCCTGCCAAGTTCCCCGGAGTTGAACATTTTCATACCGTTCGTGTTAATCAGCCTTCCGGTCTGTACTACTCCACCAAAAATCTGCGTGACCTGATGGATCTGTGGGACAAGTACGGTTCCGGTATGACCAACATGCATGGTTCCACTGGTGACATGATTTTGCTTGGTACCCGTACCGAGAATCTGGAGCCTCTGTTCTGGGACCTGACCCATGATCTGAAACAGGATCTTGGTGGTTCCGGCTCCAACCTGCGGACCCCATCCTGCTGTCTTGGCGAGTCCCGCTGCGAGTGGTCCTGCTTTGATACCCAGGATATCTGCTATCACCTGACCATGCATTATCAGGATGAGATTCATCGTCCTGCGTTCCCGTACAAGTTTAAATTCAAATTCTCCGGTTGCGCCAACGACTGTGTTGCTGCCATCGCCCGTTCCGACTTTGCTGTTATCGGTACCTGGAAAGACGACATCCAGATGGATCAGGCTGCAGTAAAAGAGTATGTTGCCGGTAACTATCCGTCCAACGGCGGTGCCCACAGCGGCAAAGACTGGGGTCCTTTTGATATTCAGAAAGAAGTTATCGACCTCTGCCCCACCGAGTGTATGTGGATGGAAGGCGATGAGCTGAAGATCGACAACTCCGAGTGTACACGCTGTATGCATTGCATCAATGTTATGCCGCGTGCCCTGAAACCGGGTAAAGAGAAAGGCGCAACCATCTGTATCGGTGCCAAGGCCCCGATCCTTGACGGTGCCCAGTTCGCTACCCTGGTTATTCCGTTTGCCAAAGTATCCAAAGATAACGAGTATGAGAACATCATCGACTATATCGAGCAGATTTGGGACTGGTGGATGGAAGTTGGTAAAAACCGTGAGCGTGTAGGTGAGACCATACAGCGTATCGGCCTGCCCACCTTCCTCTCTGTTATGGAAGTTGCGCCTATTCCGCAGCACGTGAAAGAGCCCCGTTCCAACCCGTATGTTTTCTGGAAAGAAGAGGAAGTCCCGGGTGGTTGGGAACGCGATGTTGAAGAGTTCCGCAGAAAACATGCTGCGTAATCATCGTCAACCGATTTTACTGTAATTGAACTATTTATTCTATAAGGAGATTGTATAATGGGTTACGATCCTAAAAATCCCATGGAAGGTCGGATCACCGATCTGGGACCTCATCCGTACACTGATA
>Ga0209013_10005245_pt1 | contig 11197 bp, 11 predicted proteins | sample Cruoilmetagenom2_FD_187291 | JGI IMG/M metagenome (GOLD analysis project Ga0209013, IMG submission 187291) | Oil polluted marine microbial communities from Coal Oil Point, Santa Barbara, California, USA - Sample 2 (SPAdes) (version 2) | ecosystem: Environmental > Aquatic > Marine > Oil seeps ...
CTTGAAGGAGGGTGTTTAGACATTTCACCGGCGATACGCCGAAAAATGCAGTTATGATTAAAAATGAGGATAATAGTTATATATAAAAGGCTCAGTCTATCTCATGTAGATATTGATTGAGCCTTTTTGTTGTACAATTATTTATCAATTAAATAGTTCGACGTTTATGTAAAATTGTTAAACTCTTATTTTGTTTGTTTCTAGGGCATTGTTCTGCACTTGGCTACATGGTAACGTAGTGGCGAGGTGAGAAAATTTGGAACAATTTGATTTAGCTGTCATAGGGGCAGGTGCAGGAGGTTATGCGGCAGCGGTTCGTGCGGCGAAAAGTGGCATGAAGGTTGCGTTAGTTGAAAGAGATCGAGTAGGTGGCGCTTGTTATAATAACGGCTGTGTGCCATCGAAAATAATGCTCGAGCATAGTAAGTTGTTACAGGAATTTAGACGAGCTCAAGAGTGGGGGATTGAGACCGATGAAATACGGGTTAATTTTCCGAAGTTAATGAAGCGTAAAGATTCTGTGGTAGATGAATTATTGTACAATCTGGAAGGTTTTATTCGAGAGAGTGAAATTACGTTTTATCGTGGAGAAGCGAATATATCTGAGGATTTAACGGTGACGGTGACAAATCGAGCCTTTAAAGCGAAGGATATTATTTTAGCAACAGGTAGTAAGCCGTTTGTTCCTCCATTTAAAGGACTTGAAACAACTACATATCTTACGACGGATTCTTTCTTTGATATGACGGAACTACCGAAGCAGTTAACCATTGTGGGTGGTGGTGTTATTGCGGTTGAGTTGGCATTTAGTTTAGCGCCGCTAGGTACAAAGGTGACAATGTTGAACCATAGTAAGGACATTTTGCAAACAGAAGAGCCAGAAGCAAGACCGCTTATTCGTAAGAAAATGAAGCAACTTGGTATAGAACTGGTTTTGGACTTTGATTTTGATTATTTTGATGGCAATCAAATTCATACGTCAAAAGGTATTTTTACATATGAGAATTTGCTGTTTGCAACAGGGCGTCGTCCAAATGTAGAAATTGCTAAATCACTTGGTTTATATTTCGATGGTCGTTTAATAGCGGTCAATGGGCACTATGAAACGAGCTTGCCACATGTGTATGCGATTGGTGATTTAGTTGGAGGTTTCCAACTTGCTCATGCTGCAAGTGCTGAAGGAAAACATGTGGTTGATACTCTTTTAGGGAAAAATCCGGATGTTATTGATCAGATGTTGATTCCACGTTGCGTCTATTCGCAACCTGAAATTGCGACATTTGGTTTGTTAGATTATCAAGTAGGTGAAGATCATACAATCATCACATTACCATTAGATACGAATCCAAAAGCACTTATGGAAGGCAATCGTACAGGCTTTGTGAAATTAATTGCTTCTACAATGGATGCAAGTATTATAGGCGCATGTGTTGTCGGTGATGGTGCAACTGAAATTTTGAATTCTATTTTGGCAACTAAAGTTGCGGGAGGAACAGCGGAACAATTGACACATGTCATTTTCCCGCACCCAACTGTGTCAGAGCATATTGGAGAAGCGGCAGCCGCTGTATTTAATAGAGCGGCAAGTGCACTTGAAGGTAGAGAAATTGTGATGCGTTAAGAATAGAAAATAGGTGAAAGGCTAACTCCGATGGATGGGGTTAGTTTTTTTACAGAATAAGAAAGTATAAGAATTTGAGCACAGTGTGTATGATTTTTTCTAGATCGCTCTGGTCAGTTTTTTTAGCTTACACTTTTACTTAAAAGAAAAACAATGGCTTAAGAAAGCGACTACGTCACTTTCTTAAGCCATTCCTCTTTTTAGTAATTGTCTAACTAATGACTGTCCGCCGCTCTCTAAAAATAATCGGAATCATTGTGTGAAAGCTTTGGTTAAGAAGAGAGGAAACGCATCTTTACTAAAAAGGACGCTGAAGATGCAATTTCGGCTTTCATGCCCTCTCTTACTTGGATGAATGCTTCTTCCTTTTTTAAAGATACTCTTAGACAGAGCCTTATTTACTTCTAGTAACTTATGTAGACAAGTATCGCTTCTTTAAAAAATAAGTAAGCATTATTTTTGTTGAAAAGGCGATGGAGCCTGAAATTGCATCTTCAGGCGATGGTTATTAAATAGAAAAGGATCTCCTCTATTATTCTCCAAAGCATTTTCACTTTTTCTTTTGATGTTTTAGGAGAGCGACGGACAAACAATCGTAATAGAATGACCGAAAAGATCGAGGAGCTACGTGACGCAGTCACGTAGCTCCTCGATCTTTTTCTCGTTTATTCTATTACAATAAATTTTGTCCAAAGCGAACCGTAAAAGTTCATATAGAAAAAGAACGCTTTAGCGGTTCCTTAGAGGTTGCGAGGGATACGACTATAGGGAAAGTTTTCGAGACGCCATATTATTTACTATAGTTCCATCCGCCATCCCCGTTATAAATCATTAATTTGGACATGCCGCCGTCAATGGTAATATTTTCTCCATTGATGAAGTCATTCTTTGGATCACATAAAAAAATAGCAGTTCTTGCAATGTCGAGAGAAGTCCCAATTCGTTTGGAAGGATGCTGTAGACGATCTTCTTCTGAAGTTTCATAAATTTCATGTGTTTCATGGTAATCGGTCGTTTCAATCCAACCGGGGCTAATTGAGTTCACTCGGACTTTTCCTGCTAAGCTAATAGATAGAGCGTGCGTTAGTGCAGATATGCCACCCTTTGCGGCACTGTAACTTTCCGTATCCGACTGCGACATAAATGCCCGAGTGGATGCCATATTGACGATGGCAGCGTGCGGGTTAAAGTGAGAGTGGAACAATTTTGACAGCATATAAGGAGCAGTTATTCCAATATGTAAAATTTCATTAAAGTCCTCATAACTACACTCGCTTAAAATTCCTTTATTGCTAAAACACGCATTATTAATTAAAAAATCAATAGAGCCGTATTGTTGGATTACTTGATTCGCAAGCGACTCGATATCCTCTTTTTTAGCTAGATCTCCATGTATAAATAAATGATTACCAGTTAGTGAAGCAAGTACTTTTTGGCCAGCATCTTCATCTTTGTCAATAAAAGCAATCATACATCCTAACTTGGAAAACTCTTCTACAAGACATCTACCAATCCCGTTAGCACCACCTGTTATAACGCAAACTTTTCCTTCAAACATAACATCACCATCTCTTTCTTTTTAAAAATTACTTGATTTTATTTATAATAACGCATAAAAACCCGAGAATCGATAAATGATTCCCGGGTGGGGGATAGAAATTATTTTAATTCCAACAATGTAACTGCTTCAACATACGGTGAGATGACATAATTGATGTCGATTGAACTTTTTCATCAAGGGTAAGTTGACGGAATAGATATGAATTGCAATTTTTCACTTAATTTACGTGCACGAGTATTAAATGCAGCGATTGAAGTAGCAAGAGCAGGGGATGCAGGAAAAGGTTTTGCTGTTGTAGCTGATGAAGTTAGAAAGCTTGTGGAAATGTCTAGAAATTCAGCAGAAGAAATTCGAAATCATCTTCAAAGTTTCCAAACCGTAACTGTACAAGCTTTAAATGAAATGACGAAAAGCGCAAAAGATGTTCAAGCTGGTTCAAAGGCAGTTGAAATAATCGGAGTCGATTTAAGTAGAGTGTTAGAATTTATTGAAAGTAAATGAAGAGATTCAAGAAGTTTCGGCTGTTACGGAGCAAATGTCTGCAAGCTCCGAAGAAGTACTCGCTTCGATGGAACAAGTTACTTCTATTGTAAATGAGTCAGTAGAACAAACGAAGACAGTAGCATCATCTACTGATCAACATGTATCAACTGTGGATAATTTAGAAGAAACAATCCAAATACTACAAAAATCAGCTGAGCAACTTAACAAGGCAATTGGTCAATTTAAACTGTAATAAATAAAAGCACGCTAGCTTATTCTTAAGAGGAAGAATATAGCTAGCGTGCTTTTTTGACTTGATAAGAAATTTTTTAAATTGTGAACATAACTTTACCTTCAAACATATTATCCTTCCTTTCTTTTAAAAAAACTTTCACATGATAAAATGGTTCATCACGTCATGTTTATCTAAGGCTTTAAAACAAATTTTATACTATCTTCTTCATGGTCGTGGAAGAGTCGATATGCTTCACTTGCTTTATCAAGTGGAACTCGATGTGTAATGATTTCTGTTGGATCTAATTTTCCTTCAACTATCATATCGTATAACATAGGCATGTAATGGATAACTGGTGCTTGCCCCATTTTTAGAGTTACATTTCGTTCGAATATATTACCTAGTGGAAACATGTTATAGAGCGAGCCATAAACGCCGGTTAACTGAATGGTTCCAAATTTTCTAACTGCGTTTAAGCCGATATCAATTGCACTTAATGTACCACCTTGTAACTTAAGCTTTTGCTCGACCTTTTCCATAACATTTAATTTTCCATCCATCCCTACACAGTCGATGACAACATCTACGCCTCCCTGGGTAATTTCTTTAATATGAGCCCCCATATTATCGAAATCATTGAAATTATAAGCTTCTATATTATTCATTTTAACCGCATGATTCAGGCGATAAGGTAGATGATCTATGGCAATCACACGCTTTGCTCCTTTTAACCACGCAAACTTTTGAACCATTAAACCTACTGGACCTGATCCTAGGACTGCAACTGTATCTCCAGATTTCATCTCAGAGTTTTCCACGCTCCAATATGCGGTAGGAAGGACATCTGATATGAATAATAAGGACTCATCCTCTAATTCACAGGATTCAGGAATTACAAAGGGCATAAAGTTCCCATAAGGAACACGCAAATATTCAGCTTGTCCACCTGGATAATTTCCATAGCGTTCTGTATACCCAAGATATCCTCCAGTATCAACAGCTGGATTATCATTAGAATTGTCACATTGACTTTCTAAATCGTTTTGGCAATAAAAACATTCTCCACATGATACGGTAAAAGGGATAACTACACGATCTCCTTTTTTTACTTTTGTTACATCAGATCCTACTTCCTCTACAATTCCCATTGGTTCATGGCCAATGACAAAATCTTTTCTAGTAGGAATAGATCCTCTATAAATATGAAGATCAGATCCACATATGGCTGTTGTTGTTACTCGAATAATGATATCGTCTTTCTTTTCTATTTTTGCATCAGCCACTTCTTTCACTTGAACATCCTTTGCTCCTTGAAATGTTACTGCTTTCATAAAAATCCTCCAATCATTTGATGCCTTAGTCCTTTCCTTTATTGGAAGAAAACAATCATTTTAGAAAAAAATATATAAAAAAACCCAAGAATCATTAAATGATTTCTCGGGTTTAAAAATTAAATTATTTTAATTCAAGTAATGTAACTGCTTCAACATGAGCTGTCTGAGGGAACATGTCTACTGGTTGAATGTATTTAACGTCATAAATTTCTGTTAAAGCTTCTAAATCTTTTGCAAGTGTAGAAGGGTTACAAGATGTATAAACAAAGCGTTTTGGCTTTATCTCTAAAATAGATGTTAGTAATTCATCATCTAAACCAGAACGAGGTGGATCGACTGTTAGTACATCAGGAACGAAACCATCATTTTTCCATTTTTGTAACCAGTGCTTCGCAGTACCATTTACAAATGTCGTATTACTAAAACCATTACGTTTTGCATTTCTTTTGGCATCTTTAATGGACTCATCCACGATATCCATCCCACGAACTTCTTTTGCATTTTTTGCAAGCCAAAGTCCAATTGTTCCAACACCACAGTAAGCATCTACTACCGTTTCTTCTCCTGTTAATGCTGCAGCTTTTTCAATTTCATTGTATAGGTATACCGTTTGTTCTGGATTTAGTTGGAAAAATGCTCTAGCTGATAAATCGAAAGCAAGTCCGCCAAGTTTTTCTTGAATCGTTTCTTTTCCAAGTAAGTTAAATGTAGTATCCCCAAAAATTAGCGATGTGTCTTCTGCATTTATATTCTGACTGATGGATACAATATTCGGGTCTATTTCACGTATTTTTTGAACTAACTCTTCTTTACGTGGCATTTTCTTTTGAGTCGTAACGAGTGTAACTTGAATTTGGCCAGTCTTTATACCAGTTCTAACAACAATTGTGCGGACAATTCCTTTAGAAATTCTACCATCGTAAATAGAAATGTTTAGTTCTTCTAAATGTTTTTTAATTTCGTTTGTAATATGCGTTGTAACTGGATGCTGTACGGCACATTCGTTAATGTCTATTAACGTGTTAGATTCTTCTGCATATAATCCAGCAATTACTTGATCGCCATCTTCTCTTACTTGGAACTGACTCTTGTTTCGGTAATGCCATGGATTATCCATACCAATTGTGTCACGTACTTCAATCGTTTGGGCTAAATCTTTCACATAACGTTCAAGTGCTTGAATAACCAAGTCTCTTTTTTCAATTAGTTGTCTGTCGTAAGACATATGTTGCAATTGACAACCACCACATACGCCGTATACAGAACACGGAGGAGTTACTCGGTCTGGAGATGCTTCTCGTATTGTTTTAATAATCGCTTGTGCATATTTTGATTTAGTTACAGTTACTTCAGCAGTAATTACTTCACCGGGTAAAGCACCCTTTACGAATATAGCAGTACGTTTGAAAAAGCCAACACCTTCTCCGTTAATGCCTAATCTTTTAATCGTTAGTGGGAATTGTTGTCCCACTTGAATCGTTTCTTGTTCTGTCATTCCGTCACGTCCTTTTACCTTTATCATCTTGTTTCTATTATAAAGGACAAGCTCAAGGAAGAAAAGAAAGCGGAATATCCAGATTATTCATGTTAAGTTCATCGAGGGATCCAAATGTGTAACCCATTTTTCTAGCTTCTTTGATGAACATAGGAAGACCCTCTGCATTATCAGGGGAAACTGTATGCATTAATATGATGGCTCCAGGATGAATTTGAGCCATCAACTGATCATATGAATACTTTCCACCTTTTTTCTGATCTTTATGCCAATCAATAAAAGCAACAGACCAAAATATATGCTGATAGCCAAGTTCATTGGCTGCTTCTAAAACTTGTTCATTAAATATGCCTTCAGGTGGTCTAGTAACAGTCGTTCTTTCTAATGAAGTAAGTTCTTTTAAACGGTTATCAAATTTTTTCAGCTCTTTTTGAATTTCTTCTTTAGAAAGTCGTGCTAAGTTAGGATGTCCATAAGAATGGTTACCTATTTGGTGTCCATCTTCAATCATTCGCTTAACAAGAGGAGTAGCACTTTCTAAATAATGCCCTGTTAAAAAGAAAGTAGCACTAATTTTTTCTGTTTTCAGTGTATCTAAAATACTCTCTGTATAGCCGTTTTCATAGCCATTATCAAATGTAAAATAAATTATTTTTTTATCTGCAGTACCTTTATACACGGCTCCGTGCTTTTCAATCATTGCATCAAGTTCCGCTCCAGCTTCTGCTTGCTTTTCACCTGTTGCTTTCTTTAATCCCCAATGAATTTCTCCTGCCTGTGCAGAAAATGGCTGATAGAATATTCCCAAGCTAAGAATTGTAGCTGCTATTACTATTCCCCAAAAATGCTGTTTCCACATAAAAACGCAACCTTTCTTTTTTAGTAGGTTGCGTTTTTATCATTTATTTATTCATGAGTAAATATGATATAATGCTTTTGATAAATCAGGAAATTCAAACATAAATCCATTTTCAATTAACTTCTCCGGATAAACGTTTTGTCCCTCTATGACAAGTTGACTTTTTTCACCTAATGCAAGTTTTAATGCAAATGCGGGAACAGGAAAGTAATGTGGACGATTTAAAACAGTTGCTAATGTTTTTCCAAAATCATTCATTCTTTTTGCGTTGGGAGCAGTAACATTAAAAGCACCGTGGATATCGTGTTCAACTGCAAAAAGTAGTGCATTTGCAACATCTTTAACATGAATCCATGACATCCAATTTTTTCCTGAGCCAATTTTTCCTCCAACAAACAACTTATAGGGAAGTGCCATAAGTGGAAGTGCACCCTCGTTTTTTCCTAAAATGATGCCAAACCTTCCACAAGCTACTCGAATACCAAATTGCTCTGCTGTACTTGCTTTTTGTTCCCAGTCTTGTACTGTTTTTGCTAAAAAATCTGAACTCAGGTCTGTAGACTTCTCTGTATATATTTTATCGTTTGAAGCGGGATAAATACCAATTGCACTTGCATTAACGAGTACTTTGGGTTTGTTATTAAGAGACTTACATATACGAAGTAATTCATCGGTTGCTTGCATTCTACTGTTGTAAATTTTTTCTTTTTGCTCAGTTGTCCATCTACCGTTATTAATCGATTCTCCAGCTAGATTAATAAATGCATCGATTCCTTCTAACTCCTTCTCGGGAGTAGCTCCATCTGTTAGCCATTGAATAGAAGTAACATCTTTTATTTTTTTATTCTCAGAACGAGACAAAATATATACCTCATGCCCTTTTTGTAAAAGTAGTTTTGTCAATTCTCTACCTACAAATCCAGTACCGCCAGTAATTGCTATTTTCATATTTTCCCATGCCCCCTTTAGCCTATTTTAGCATGTCGAAAGCTTATCTCCTACGAACATATACGTTATAATGAAGGAAGATGAATGGAGAGGTTTACTTATGCCAGTAATAACTAGGATAGGTCGTCAAAAGAACAATAAGGAACGATATAATTTATACTTAGATGAAGTGTATGCTTTTAGTGTGGATGAAGCCGTTCTGATTAAATATCAGCTTTCAAAAGGAAAAGTAATGGAAGGCTTTACGATTGACGAAATCGTTTTTGATGATGAAGTAAGGAAAGCTTATAATAAAGCGATTACCTTTTTAAGTTATCGCATGCGAAGTGAGCATGAAGTAAAGAAAAAGTTACAAATGAGTGAATTTGGAGAAGCGGTTATTTTAGAAGCAATTCGAAAACTTTATGAACACGGTTTTCTTAATGATGAAAGCTTTACAAAAGCCTTAGTAGCTACTCAAAAGAAAAACAGCAAAAAAGGTCCTACAGCTATTCGACAGGATTTAAAGAAAAAGGGAATTGAAAAAGGACTTCAAGAAGAAGTTTTAGCGACATACACAGAAGATGAACAAGTAACAATTGCCAGTACGTTAACAGAAAAAATAATTAATCAAAGTCAAGATAAGACGCCAAGACAAATAAAACAAAAAGTACAAGACACATTACAACGAAAAGGATATAATTTTTCGATTATCTCTCAAGCACTTGCAAAGTTCGATTTGGAAAAAGAACAAGATGAGTGGGTTGATATTATTGCCACACAAGGAGATAAGGTTTGGAGAAAGTATTCATCAAAATATGCAGGATTTGATTTGAAAAAAAGAGTTAAACAAGCGCTATATCTCAAAGGCTTTCCTGGTGAACAGATTGACATTTATATAGAGAAAAAGGAGTTTGAATTACAAGATGAGTGAAAAGAAATATGGCGAAATGTCGGAACAAGAACTAAGAACGGAAATAGCTAACTTGAAAGAAAAATCACGTAAAGCTGAATCATTAGGCATTATCAATGAATACGCTGTTTATGAAAGAAAAGCAACGATGGCACAATCATACTTAATAGACCCATCAAATATAAAACCTGGTAATATGTATCGTATTTCCAGTGATCCAGGAATGTTCTTTCAAGTAGAATATATAAAGGGAAGATTTGCTTGGGGATACCGATTAGGTGGAGACAAATATGAAGAAGCATTACCGATTTCATTACTCGAACCAATAAAGGAAGGTAAATAATATGAATGATAAAATAACAGAGTTAACAAATGTATTACTCGAAAAAAACGAACAATTATCGGCTGCTAAAGCAAGAGCATGGATTGAACTATTATGGTCAGATTTTGAATCTTCTTATGCACGTGCCGGTTATGATTATAAAGGTGCCGCTGTAACAGAAATGGTTATACGAAAATGGATTGAAGGATATGGACACCAACTTCATGAATTTGCCAACACAAATGAAAAATACAAACATTTACTAGAAGTAGACGACTTCCAAAATTAATATAAGAAAAGCGGAAGCGCCTATTACTGTCCCGACAGGCAAATGGGGAATCGCGAGGAGGCAGCTCCCCAGCCACTAAAGTCGATTACCCATTTGACCCCGAGGGGCAAGGCGCTGTAGCTAGACATATACTTGGTAAAAGTTTTATTATTTCATGCCTGAAGAAAACGCTAGGACCAATAAATCCTAGCGTTTAAATATTTAGTTGGAAGAGGCGTATCTTTTCACAGCTTAAAAGTCGCTTGCGAATTTCAAAGTTGAGTAAAGTCGAGTTTTTTGTGAAGCTTATCCTCACTGAAAATCCAACCAGTATAGGAATTGACCACTTCTAAATCTTCGTTTAAATGAGCCACTGCAACAAATGGATAATAGTCATTGCTGCGATACCGTAAATCGATTAAACGAACTTCAAATATTTGATCGTGCTCTGTTATTTCCCATCTATAAATAGGTGAGAAAGAAATGAATGCACTCAAGTTTTTATCTTTCAATGCAGCTGTAACTAAATCTGAATCAGGTATAGAAACACGATCGAATTTATCATAGATAGTAATAGAACGGCCATAAGCACGTCCAACATAATGATGTGATTTAGAAATTGCAGCTACTCGCCACTCGAAAAACCTCATCGTTGGAGCAACGATAATTTCATCAGCATCGGGAATTGTATGAAGCACTGAATTTTTCACAGCTTTTTGGACAGCGAATCGTAATATATAATAACCTACCATGATGATGTACATAATTATAAATGTAGGTACCGGATTTGCACCAAACATCCAAAATAATAAACCAACTACGTGAAGACCAAAAATAATTGGATCAAATGTATTTATAACACCAAGTGCAACCCATTTCCTTGAAAATGGTCGTAATGCTTGGGTTCCATAGGAATTGAAAATATCTACAAAGACATGCACAAATACTGCTAAAAATGTCCATAACCATAGGTGCAACAAATTTGCTTCTGCCATTATTAACCACAATACTCCTGAAATCAGGAGTGGCCATAGTATGACAGCAGGAATGGAATGTGTAATTCCACGATGATGTCTAATGTAAACAGCATTATTTCTAAGTTTTAATACTGTATCTATATCAGGGGCTTGGGAACCGATAATTGTACCTGCAATAACTGCAGTAGTTGTGATTGAATGG
>Ga0209013_10005247_pt1 | contig 11193 bp, 16 predicted proteins | sample Cruoilmetagenom2_FD_187291 | JGI IMG/M metagenome (GOLD analysis project Ga0209013, IMG submission 187291) | Oil polluted marine microbial communities from Coal Oil Point, Santa Barbara, California, USA - Sample 2 (SPAdes) (version 2) | ecosystem: Environmental > Aquatic > Marine > Oil seeps ...
CCACTTTATTGATGACCACAATCACCTTGTGGTTAAGTTCCAGCGCTTTCTGGAGCACAAACCGGGTTTGAGGTCGGGGACCTTCAGCAGCATCAACAAGCAGCAATACGCCATCAACCATATTTAATACTCGTTCCACTTCGCCGCCAAAGTCAGCATGGCCTGGGGTATCAACGATATTAATTTTTGTCAGCTGGCCGCTTTTTGGATCGGTGATCACGATAGCCGTGTTTTTGGAGAGAATGGTAATGCCCCTTTCTCGTTCCAATTCGTTCGAGTCCATCACTCGGTCTCTGACTATTTTCTTTTCATGAAAAACGCTTGCCTGTTGCAGGAGCCCATCAACCAGGGTGGTTTTCCCGTGGTCAACGTGGGCGATAATGGCTATGTTTCGTATGTCAGTTCTGGTAGTTTGCATAATTTCCACTCTTGAAACATAAAAAAACCCGACCGATCTTGGCCGGATTCACATAATATTACGCCTAAGTTTACCAAAGGAACCTTAAAATGGATAGAGTGACAAGAAAAGTATTATTTATTTCTTACAATAATGATTTACAGGTCCAGCCTGGAATATTTAAGGGCTGGGCCTGTGTGGTTTGTCTTAGTTTGTCTTTTTTAGCTTGCTGATCCTGATGATTAGCTGAATCATCGCGAATGAGTATAACAACATCAGCAGGGCAGCGAGACCTTGAAGTATCTTGGAAAACAGTCCATACCCATCAGCGGATGTGGCATTGTTCATTAGTAGAATCATTATCGGTAAAAATATGATCAGGTAAAGCATAACTCGCTGGTACTTCCCGATTTTGGATTCCCGGTCGCTGTAGATCTCCGGGGCCTCGCCATTAGTGACCTTATAACGGAAATACATCCATCCTCCCATTTCTCCAACGTTTTCCCAACCAGCGTCAGCGAAAAGCTGCAGGTAGGAGACCTTGTCTTTGGTTTTGAGGGATTGATAATCCAACCTGTAGACATAATCCGCAGGTTCCCCGCTCTTGAATTGATATCTCCCGGGAAAAGGAACGTTATCCAGATGTAATCCCTGGTGGGCCATTTCTGTTAGCCAGATTTCTTCTTTTTCATCCTGCCAGGCCCAGAACCATTTTGTTTTAGTAACTATTTCATTAGTCATATTATTCTTCCTCGGCAGTTACTTGCTGCCACAAGTCAAAATTATTTCCAGCGCTTTGTAACATGATTTCCATGCGCTGAATTTGCCCTAACAATACCCTGATCCCGGTTTCTGTTACCTGAAAGATTTTCCGGCGGCCTTCTGTTCCGACCATTGAGATCAATTTGTTCTTTTCCAGAGAGGTAAACGCACCATAGATGGTGCCTGGAGCCAACCGGAGGGTGCCTTGGCTGATCTCCTCGGCTTCTTGCATTACCGCATAGCCGTGTTTAGGAGTTACCAGCGCCAGCAGGATATAATAGGTAGCTTCCGTCAGGGGAAGGTGCTTTGAGATTGATTTGTCCTCCATAAAAACTCCTTTCTTCGGTCAAGTGCTTATAACGCTTGGCGGTATAACGGGAAGCGTTATATCGTATGCCGATATAATAGAGTATATTTAGCTATTTGTCAAGGCCCAAAAAGGAGTAATTAATTTTAGAAATTTCACCCCGGGAGACTAATATCCTTAACTCCTTTATAATGTATACAAATTGGTTGTTTGGGAAGGATAAGTTGCCAAGGAGAGATTCTTTTAAATTCACAAGTTGGATATTCCTGATGTTTTTCTTGGTATCTGCATGCCAGCGAACAGAAGTAACAGATCTAAGTTCAGGCAGATCAGATCCTGGCTTATTGACAATCAAAAGCTGGCAAATCCAATACAGTGGTGAGTTGGATCTTGATATTGAGGTAGATGCTTTTAATCTTGATTTATTTGATACGCCAACAGAGATCATCATTGAGCTCAAGGAAAGGGGGGTTTTTGTAATCTGTTATTTCAGTGCGGGTAGCTACGAGGACTGGCGGCCTGACGCGCACAAGTTTCCAGATGATATTTTGGGGTTTGAATTGGAAGATTGGCCTGGAGAGCGCTGGCTGGATATCCGGCAGATTCCTGATTTAAGCCCTATCATTGAGAGCCGAATGGATCTGGCTGTTCAAAAAGGATGTAATGGAGTTGATCCAGACAATCTGGATGGATATGAAAATAAGACCGGATTCCCTCTAACAGGGAACGATCAATTGGTGTTTAATACATATCTGGCCCAGGCAGCCCATGACCGAGGGTTGAAAATAGGTTTAAAGAACGACCTCAATCAAATCCAGGAGTTGGTTGATGACTTCGATTGGATTTTGAATGAAGAATGTTATACATACCAGGAATGTGATCAGTTGCTGCCATTTCTCGATGCTGACAAGCCTGTTTTTGTTATTGAGTATGGGATAACCCCGGAATATTTTTGCCCTCAGGCCGTTCAACAAGGATTTTCTGCTCTACATAAGAATTGGGATTTAGATGCCTACTTTACTAATTGCCTCAAATATTCTTCCCCATAATTACTGTCTCCAAGGAGAGAAAGCATGACAAAAACAGATTTTAAGAAAGAGTGGAAAAATCTTTATAAGCCATCCAAAACGGAATTTCAGGTTGTGGAAGTGCCAGATATGGCATTTTACAAAGTGGATGGACATGGAACACCAGGCGTTGTTCCCGAATATACAGCTGCCATTGAAGCTCTTTATGCCATGTCCTACAAAACTAAATTCTTGAGCAAGAAACTGGAAAAGGATTATGTTGTTCCACCTCTGGAAGGGTTGTGGTGGGCGGATGATATGGCAACTTTTTCAACTGCTCGAGATAAGAGTCAATGGCATTGGACAATGATGATTATGACCCCGGAATGGATCACTGAAGAAATGGTGGCTGAGTCCCGGACAGAGGTTTTAAAAAAGAAAGACTTGCCCTCGCTGGCGAAGCTTCGCTGGGAGATTTACCAGGAAGGTCTATGTGTTCAGATCCTTCACCTGGGATCGTATGATGATGAAGGACCAGTTTTAGCACGGATGCATGGAGAATGGATGCCAGAACACGGTTATACTTTCAACGGTTTGCATCATGAGATATATCTCAGCGACCCCAGAAGGGTAGAACCTGAAAAATTGAAGACCATTCTCCGCCAACCGATCTGTAATCTCTAAGGAATCTCTATGGCAGAACCTTTTATCTTTCCAAGCTTGAATACAGAACGACTGCTACTGAGGACGTTTGAGAAGGATGACCTCGAACCTTTTGCTGCCATGGTTTCGAACCTGGAGGTAATGCAGCGAGCAACCTATGATGGAAACACGATGACCCGAACCCAGGCTTGGAACTGGCTGTGTTTTATGCTGGGGCACTGGCATATGCGCGGGTTTGGTATTTGGGGAATTGAAGAGAAATCATCAGGAGAATTGATTGGACGGACCGGCCTTCAATTCTGGGATTGTTTAGAGGATGTTGAATTAGTGTGGATGTTGGCTAAATCAGCCTGGGGGAAAGGGTTTGCCTTGGAAGGGGCCAGGGCTGCCATTGATCACGGCCTGAATACATTAGCTTTACCCCGCATTGTAGCGGTCATCCACCAGGAGAACAAACCATCGATACGCTTGGCAGAACGCCTTGGGATGGAAATGGAAAAAGAAGTTGAACGCCAGGAAATCCTTTTTTACCAGTATGTGATCAAAGGGAAATAGAAAACCATTCTATAGTCATTTGCAATACATCTCAATAAAGCGCGGAATGAGATGGGCGCTTATGGAAAATCAAAAACCGGTATTATGTCGGGTGGTGGACCAGCAGTAGTGAACGGTTCTGCAGCACTGGAGGCCCTCAAGCAATTACAACTTGATAAATAATCCAAAAAATTGTATTTGTTATAAAAATGCCAGAAGGAAATTCCCTCTTCTGGTGTTTAGCCTTTAATGTACAATAAGATAAAGAAATCTCTTATTTGATTGATGTAAACAGCCAGGGGACAGCAAAGTCAGGAGGTATTACCATGAATGACTTGTTAATGCTGGATAAGTACTTTCCCGAAGGGAATCTTGAAGGGGGTATTGACCTGGCAAATCGGCTGGGTTGGGGGATCTCTGTCCAAATGGCGGGTGATGGATATGTTGTATCGAGTGGGGATGAACCGATTCTGAGAGCAGAACATAAAGATGCTATACAGTCTTTTATTTATGGGTTGGGTTTGGCATATACAATTCTTCCAGAGAAGGTATTTATCTCCCTGGAAAAAGCCCTCAAAGATTTATGATATTTGATGTTATTGAATCATTAACAAGGAGCCATCCATGAAGAAATATCAAAACCAAGTCCGGCATTCATCATCAAAATTATTTTTCGTGATCAGTTTATTGATTTTGCTCAGTCTGGCCTGTAATCTGCCCTCGATGGCAAAGTCAGTCGAGGGTCCTGATGAGACAGCCCGAATAGAGATCAGTGTCCGTGAAACAATGGCTGCCCTGGATGGGGATGTGGTCTCCGATGCAGAGGATCAGTCAGACCAGGATCCTGATACTCCCTCTGAAACCCCCGAACCGGACATTACGGATACCCCCAGCCTGACCCCTACGGCTTCCGATACGCCCACTCCGGAAGTAGCTATGATTTATGCTTCAGCAAATACCAATTGTCGTTCTGGGCAGGGCACTGTATTTCAATGGCTTGTAACCTTACAGGAAGGGGATGAATCAGAAGCGGTTGGTATTGATACCTCTGGGGATTACTGGTACATTCGCCGGCCGGATAACCCTTCTCAATTCTGCTGGTTGTGGGGCAAATATGCCACCCCTTCTGGACCGTGGGAATCTCTCCCGGTTTATACACCCATACCTACACCCACCCCCGGTGCTGATTTCAAACTTACTTATGTGGGGATTACTCAGTGTACGTCGAATTGGTTAGTACAATTCCAAATCGATAATATTGGTTCCCAAACGCTTGAGTCTTGGAGGTCAAAAGGGACGGACAATTCCGGATCGCTAATAAACTCGGTAAATAAGCAAGATAAATTCTATCACTTTAATCACTGCAGCATACTTACTTCGCAGAATGACCTGACACCTGGCGAAGGATCCTATTTGAATGTAATATTCAGTGATGATTCCTCAGGACATAACCTCACAGTAGACATTAGAGTCTGCACAGAAAACGGGCAGGGGGGAGATTGTTTCAATAAGATCTTTGATATCACACCATAAGAATTTGCTTGATCAGATTTCAGGGATAAGTCTCCGCTAGTAATGTCTGGATGGCAGCCTCAGTTTCCTCATAGGCGCCTTCTCCGATATGGACATAGCGGAGATTTCCTTTTTTGTCGACCAGGTAAAGAGTAGGCCAGTAGCGTGTCTTATATGCCCGCCAGGTTTTGCCTTCGTTGTCCTGGGCAACCGGATATTCTATCCTGAGTTCAGTTACAGCTTGTTTGAGATTATTCAGATCTTTTTCGTGTGAAAATTCAGGGTAGTGGTTGCCAATGACAACCAATCCCTTATCATGATATTCCTTATCCCATTCCCTCAACGAAGGAATTACGTTATTGCAATTAATTCAACCATAGGTCCACATATCCACTAGAACTACCTGCCCTCGTAAATCTGCCAGGCGTAAAGGCTCATCTGAGTTGATCCAAACATCGTTTTCTAATTCCGGAGCTGGCCCCAAGCTCTGTAATGTCTGTTTCCCTTGGCTTGTCTGGCTGGTGCAGCCGGTCACGACCAAGATCATTCCGATCAGTATAATGAACTTTTTCATCACTAGATTTTCCCCAGTATTTATTTAAGTTGTCTGGACAAGTACGGGTTACAATAAAAATAATGTTATTCAGTGAGGATTAATAGACGATGATAGACGTGGTAAATCTTACAAAGAAATTTTCCTTGATCACAGAACAATGGAATCCCAAGATAATTGCCCAATTAAATGATTATCATTTGAAGATCGCCAAGATCGAAGGCGAGTTTGTCTGGCACAGCCACCCGGAGACTGATGAAATGTTCTTGGTCGTTGATGGCGAACTGAACATTCACCTGAGAGATGGACTCCTACATCTTAAACCAGGAGAATTATGTGTCATCCCCCAAGGGGAGGAGCATAAACCAGTCGCAGTGGGGGAATGCCAGATCCTGATGATAGAACCTGCTGGCACCCTTAACACTGGTGACGCCGGTGGAGAAATGACAATCGAGAAGACCGACTGGATCTGAACTGGCGTTAACCCTTAATTATTGAGGAAAAATCAATGATAGAACTTAGCACCCACTGGAGAGAAGTTCTTCCTGAAGCGTGTATTGGACTGCTGGCAGTAAAGAACGCGCCCAATCAAAATGATCACCCGAATCTAAAAATAGCCAGGAGGAATTTGGAAAACGAATTGAAGTCTAAATACGGGGGAATGGATCGCAAATCACTGCGGGAGACCCCGGTTTTTGCAGCATACGATGCTTTCTATCGGCCCTTCAAGAAATCCTATCATGTCCAACTCCAGCTGGAATCCATCGTACTCAAAGGTAAATCGATTTTTTCTCCCTCTGCTCTTGTGGCGAGCATGTTCATGGCAGAGTTAGAAACGGGATTATTAACAGCGGCTCATGACCTGACGGCTCTGGTGCTGCCTCTGGTGGCGGATGTGGCAGTGGGAAATGAAACTTATCAGCGACTGGACGGGTCAGACCAGACCCTTAAAGAGGGTGATATGTATATTCGGGATCAGGAGGGAATCCTTTCCTCAGTGATCTATGGCCCGGATAAACGTACCCAAATCCTCCCTGATACAAACCAGGCGGTATTTACGACCTACGGCCCACTTGGGATATCCAAGGCCCAGGTCAAGGAACAACTGGAGATCCTGGAATCATATTTAAAAATTGGGTCTCCCGACGCAGAAAGATCCTTACTGGTTGTGCTTTAACAGAATTCAATAGGTAACCGTCAATTCTACAGGAGGATCCATTGGCTACAGTCTCTAGAAAAACTGTTTTTGCCCTATCATTAATTCTGGTCATCATCTCCTTCGCTTGTAAGGCCAAACCTTCTCCCGAACCAACGTTGACTGAATCTCCTCATACCTTGACCCCTACTGTAGAACCGACCCCGACACCTTACCCCACCCTGATTCCCCAGCTGGAGTCCAACTGCCCGTCAGGTGGATGGACGCAGTACACCGAACAAGATGGCCTGGCTGATAATTGGCCCTCAGCGCTGGAGGTGGATAATGATGGAAGAGTTTTGGTTGGTTATTTTTTAGGTGAGATCAGCTTGTTTCACAATAAGGTATGGACCTCAATGCCCCCAGAACCGCAGTCTCCCTCTAATCAAGTTACGTCAATTATGAACATTGAAAATGGAGATATATGGGCGGGAACGCAGTTGGGATACATTGCCCATTACAGAAGTGGTGATTGGACAATGAGGTCGATTTTTGTTGAAGGTGAGAAGACATCAGTATATGATTTAGAGATAGCCCCGGATGGAAGGGTTTGGGCAGCTACTTGGGATGGGATCTTTCAGCTGCAAGGGGATAATTGGGTATCAATTGGAAAACCGTTTGATGAAAACAGATTGTTTTCAGGTAAATCTATCTATCTCGACCGGGAAGGTGGTTTGTGGGTAGGGGCACGATATGGTTTGCATTATTTTTTAAATGGCGGTTGGATACCTATCACAACGACTTTCGAGCCAATTTACGAAGTGCTTGCGATAGAGGAGGACCAGTTTGGGAATCTTTGGTTTGGATATATGGGCGGAGTTCTGGTCTTTGATGGTGACATTTGGAAACATGTATACCCACCCGAAGACACCAATGAACAGGATAGTGCTTGGACCCGTGTAGAAAGCCTGGCAATCGGCCCTGACGGACAGGTTTGGGTGATTGGATCACAAAAAGCTGTGGTATATGAGAATGGCATCTGGCAGCCGGTCAGTCCTGGTGTAGGTTCGCCAGACATTCAATTGTTCAATGTTGATGTAGATCCTTGGGGAGCTGCCTGGTTCATCTCCAACGAAGGGGTTCTGTGCTACAACCCTTAACCTAGCTTGAACATCCGAACTGGATGACCAGTTCGGGCAGATTCGTATAGTGCCAATGCGGTCCGAACATGATTCCTGGTCTCCTTTAAGCTGATCAGGGTGGGGTTGCCGTCCAGGACAGCGTTCTGCAGATCTTCCACTTCCCCGAGATACAGTGATTTCTTGGGGACCTGAATCTCCTTCGATTTATCCTTGTGATCTGTGAAAATCACTTGGGGTTTTCGGTCCATATTCGTGAAAGGCCGGGTGATATGCAGTCTGCCCTCTGTGCCCACGATCTCTAAAAATGTGTGAAAAGGAGTGTTGAACGAGCAGGAGATCTGGGCTATTACTTCACCATTCTCTGTTTTGAAGCCCATCTGCCCGGCAAACACTTCGTCAATTCCTGTAGGTCCAAGTTCCTCATTTCCGTAGACCCAATCCGGCGGTCCTCCCATCAGGAACTGGGTATAGCTGAGGGGATAGATCCCCACATCCCACAGACAACCACCTCCGAATTCCGGGACCATACGCACATTCAGGCTTTCAGGTTTTCGGCCCTCTGAACCCATCTTGAAGTCAAATGTGCCCCGGATCAGTGTGACCTCTCCCAACCTTCCACCCTGGATCCAATCCTTGACTACCTTAGTCTGGGGGTGGTGTCGGTACATAAAAGCCTCAGCCGCAACTTTGCCGAACTTATCCCTGGCTGAGATCACCGCGTCTACATCATCCAGAGATAGAGCGAATGGCTTTTCACATAAAACATGGACGCCTTCTTCCAGTGCTCTAATAGTCCATTTTGCGTGGAGGTGATTGGGCAGACTGATATAGACCGCATCGACTTCTCCGCTTTCAAGCATTTCCTCATAACTGCCAAAAGCTTGAGGAATTTCCCAGTCTCGGGCGTAGTTTTCTGCGCTTTCCAGGGTTCGGCTAGCTACTGCAGTCAATTCGCTTCGCTTTGCTTCCCGGATGGCAGGAATTAAAGCCTGGTTGATGTTTGCGGTGGATAATAATCCCCAGCGGACGGTATCCATAATTCCTCCTTAAAAATTCTATTACCCTTCTATTGTAACTATCTAATTTGATATAATGGCATTACAAACCTTAAAATTATGAAAACAACTAAAAAAACTCTCGTTTATTTAGCCGCGGCGATATGGTATATCGGCGGGATCATGCTTTTCCGCAGTGGTCTGGAGCTGATCATCCAGACCCGAGAATTTAAAAGTGATATTCTCTGGCCGTTGATAATCATCACCCTAGGCATAGCCCTGGGAATAATCCAGGTACTGTTTATCTTCAGGCACAGCTGCCGGAAGAATCTGCAGCGCATCAACCAGCTGGAAGATCCACGCCTATGGCAGTTCTACCGCCCCGGGTTCTTCCTGGCCCTGGCGATCATGATCACCAGCGGGATACTGATGGATCATTATGCGCAGGGACATTATTTCTTTATGCTGGGAGTAGCGGCATTGGATTTTGCACTCACTATTTCCCTTCTGGGCAGCAGTTATGTCTTCTGGACTGATTTTAAGCACATTAGCAGTTGATGATTCAAGTGAGAAGTTTATTCCAAGGCAAATATCCTTAATAGATCTATTGATTTGGATTAGCTCCCGGGTTTGCTTGACAAAGTCCCGGCACGGGTGTATAAAAAAGTATTCAAATTGAATATATCAAGACTGTGATGAGGAATAGTACACATTGGTTGTGACGGCACAGAGAGTGAGCGTTGGTGAAAGTCTCACCCGTCCGAAGATGTCGAATGGGCCTCGGAGTCGCAGGGCGAACAGGAAATCCCTAAGTAGCCTGTGCCGGAACTGCCACCGTTATCAAGGTAAAAGATATAATCCCGGGTCTTCCGGGCCGTATCTGACAAAGTGAGGCTGGCCTTCAGGGCTGCTAGATATCAACTCCCGTTGTTTCACTGACGGGTTTTTGTTTTAACTTGAAGCCAGGCTAATTTGGGTGGCACCGCGAGTAGATTATGCCCTCGTCCCTTAATCGATGAGGGTATTTTTGTTTAAGCCTGACGGCTGAGGAGGAAATATGAAAGAGAGATTATTAACAGGAGATCGACCTACTGGCCCCTTGCACCTGGGTCATTACTTGGGCAGTTTGCGAAATAGGGTTAAGTATCAGGGATCACATGAGTGTTATTTTGTGATTGCAGACCTGCACACATTAACCACACGGCCAGGAAAAGCACAGATCGCTCGAATGAATGAGTATATCCATCATATTGTGCTGGATTACCTTGCGGTTGGGATTGATCCTGATCGGTCCACGGTATTTGTTCAGAGTAGTGTGCCAGGCATCAGTGAGTTAAGCACACTGCTTAGCATGCTGGTCACGGCACCCAGGCTGGAACGGATCCCGTCCTTGAAGGAAATGGCCCGTTCTGAAGGTTTGTCTGCCATGCCCTTTGGATTGCTAGGATATCCGGTCCTGATGTCTGCGGATATTCTAATGCCACGGGCGAATCTGGTCCCGGTGGGAACGGATAACCAGGGTAATATTGAACTTGCTAGAGAGATCGCACGCCGATTCAATCGAAATTACGGAGAGGTTTTCCCGATCCCGGAAATGGAATTGGAGGGTACTTTGATTGGCACAGACGGACAGGCCAAAATGAGTAAAAGCCTTAATAATGCGATCTTCCTGTCAGACAGCCCCGCTGTCGTCGAGGAAAAAGTGATGGGGATGTACACCGATCCCAATCGCACCAGTGCGGATGTGCCGGGACAAGTGGAAGGCAACCCGGTTTTTATATATCATGACTGCTTTAATCCAGATTTGGAGCAGATCCTAGAATTGAAAGAGAGGTACAGGCAGGGCAAGGTTGGTGATGTTGAGGTGAAAAGAAAATTGGCCCTGGCCATTAATCAATTCCTGGATCCCCTGCGAGCCAGACGGGAAGAATATACTTGCCAGCCAGACCTTGTTCTGGATATCTTAAATGAGGGGTCCCATCGGATGCAAATAGAGTCGGAAGAAACCTTGGCATTGGTTCGGGAGGCGATGGGGCTGCAGCAGTACAAGAAAACGATCGAGTCCGATAATAATCAGGAGCCCACCAGAGTGTTAGAAGGGCTCGCGTTTTTGTAACCAAACTAACTGGTTATTCTAGGATCAGCAGGGCTTCTTTGCGTTCGACATTATCGTTGACTTTAGCCTG
>Ga0209013_10005248_pt1 | contig 11193 bp, 8 predicted proteins | sample Cruoilmetagenom2_FD_187291 | JGI IMG/M metagenome (GOLD analysis project Ga0209013, IMG submission 187291) | Oil polluted marine microbial communities from Coal Oil Point, Santa Barbara, California, USA - Sample 2 (SPAdes) (version 2) | ecosystem: Environmental > Aquatic > Marine > Oil seeps ...
CTCTGCGAAGAGTAACAAGGGTCCTACCGTAACAAATCCGGCTAAAATTATAAAAATATTCTGAAACACTCCGCTGTTGAAAAGCATAATGCCTTCCTTATTTCCTATGGCCAACAACACTATTAAACTAACAGGAAATAATATTGCGATTTCCATTGATAGAGATTGAATAGAATCAAGTCCTATCGTTTTTTTGTAAAGCCCATAGAGACCGAAAGTAACGGCCAAACTCAGGGCTATAATTGGTACACTGCCTTGACTGATAACATAATAAACAACTCCGGCAGAAACTAGTGCAAGAGCTGTAATCTGCCATTTTGATAACTTTTCTTTTAGAAATATCATTCCTAGTAGAATGCTTACAATTGGATTGATATAGTATCCCATACTTGCCTGTGTGTAGTCTCCTATTCCGATAGCATAAATGTAAATCGTCCAATTGATTGCGAGTAAAAGAGCTCCGCCTAGTATAAGCATCATCTTTTTTCTGTTTTTTATAATATTAAAAACTTTAAGGTTTTTTGTAACTGTTAAAAAAATCAATGCTGTTACAAAAGAAAAGAAAATTCTATAAGCTATTATTTCAAAGCTGGACACTGAGGATAGAACATTCCAGTAAAGGGGCATAATCCCCCACCAAAGATAAGCTATTGTCATAGCTATAGTGCCCTTTTTTAGTTCACTCATTTCAAAATGTAAAAAATTAAGAATAAACTGTTTTGCAATTTCAAATGCTAAAAAGTTTTTTCCAGAGGTGATGGAACTTAATGAGAAGCTGTGACTGAATTGCTGACTTACTTGCTCATCAGCATTTTGGATCATTTGTTTTATATCCTCAGTTTTCAAAAACTGGTTCAGATATGGAGTATATAATTGCTCTAATGTGTCGTGAATTATTGTACCGAAAGTGTTGGCTGCGATAGTTTCTTCTACCTCCTTAAATTCTTTGATTCCAAGAATACTTCTTTTATAAAAATCCAACGGGTTTCGTATGTAATTGGTAAGAGAACTAGGTGAAAACCCCCTTAATGCAATCTCTTTTAACCTTTTAATAATTAACTCATTTTTATCAATCGTATTCAAATGGACTGGATCTGCTTGCAGTTTAGGGTGAATCGTTTTCTTTTTGAAAGTCACTTGATCAAGTTGCCCTAAAGCTTTAGCAACCTCAAGTTGCCTTATAAAACGACTTGGTTCGCCTGACCCAAAATCATCCGTGATATTGTTGTAGATCAAATAAATATTTTCAGCTCGATGGAATAGTCTGAAAAAATGAAATGAAAAAATAGCATCCTTTTCAAAGAAAGTGGGTATTTTTTAACACTATTTATATATATTAATGGTGTAAAGAAGTCACTCCATGCCCATATAAACTGAAATAACATTGCTGAAAATATGGCTGGTTTACATAATGGTAAAAGTATTCTAGTTAATATCTGAAATGAATTACACCCATCAATTGTAGCTGCCTCATCAAGTTCTCTAGGTATCCCTCTGAAAAACTGAACCATCATAAAAATAAAGAATGCATTTGTTGCAAATAACGCAGGTACTATAAAAGGTAAATAACTATTTAACCAACCAAATTTATTAAACAATAAGTACCTTGGAATAATAATAACCGAATTTGGTAACATTAATCCTGCCATCATAACTGCAAAGAAGAATTTCTTAAGTGGAAAAGAAAATCTTGCAAATCCATACCCTACAATAGTAGCAGAAATAACCGTAAATACTGTAACCGGAACTACTAACTTAAATGTATTTGCAAAGAAAGTAGAATAACCAAACTGTCCCACACCTTTCCATCCTTCGCTATATGAATCCCAAACAAATTTTTCTGGTATTAGACTAAGTGATTTAAATATTTCTTCATTTTCTTTAAAGGATGATGAAAGTAGCCATAATAACGGATAAATCATTACTATCCCTAGTAATGCTAAGAACATAAATACAATAACTTTTGTTAAACTATTTTTTTGATTTTTTGTAATAACAGCCATTAGAAATCTCCTCCATCTTCATAGTATGCCCAGCGTTTTGATGATTTTAATAATATGATTGTAACAATAATTATAATAATAAATAATATCCAAGATTGTGCTGAAGCATATCCCATTTTAAAATTCACAAAAGCATTATTGTATAGCATCATTCCATATAAATAAGTTGACTTCATAGGACCTCCATTTGTAATAACAAATGCTCCTGTAAATTCTTGAAATGCACCTATTGTTTGCATAACCATATTAAATAATAAAATCGGTGTTATCATTGGTAACGTAATTACAAAAAATTGCTTTATTTTTGAAGCTCCATCAATAGCTGATGCTTCATATAAATTTTCTGGTATTTGTTTTAATCCTGCTAAAAAAAGTACCATTGAAGATCCAAATTGCCACACTGCTAATAACCCTATTGTGTATAAAGAAATATCTGGATTACCTAGCCATCCAATTGGTGGAATCGAAAATATCCCTAAAAATTTATTAACTACTCCATCCTGCATAAATAAAAATCTCCACATTACTGCTACAGCAACACTTCCCCCTAAAATAGATGGTAAATAATATACTGTTCTAAAGAAATTTATACTCTTTAGTTTCATATTTAAAAGCATTGCAATAAAAAGAGCAAATATCAATTTCATTGGAACAGCCATAAGCACATACTTAAAAGTTACTACAAGACTTCCCCAAAATTCTCTATCCTTTGTAAACATATATATATAATTTTCAATTCCTATAAAACTAGGCTTTTTAATCATTGTAAAATTTGTAAACGAATAAACAATAGAAGCTATAAAAGGGTATAATTGAAAAACAAGAAACCCAATAATAAAAGGACTTATATATAATAATCCTTCATAGTCTTTAAATCTTTTCCTTTGATGTTTTAGTTTCATCACTACCAACCCCTTATATTTTAGTATATAAAAAGTACTATCATATCAATAGTACTTTTTATATTTAAAAACTATTGTAACTAGTATTAATTTTTCTTGATTTCTTCCAATTTCTCCTCTATTACTTCAAGCATTTCTGTTGCTGCTTCTTCTGGTGAAAGTTCACCATATCCTAATTTTTCAATATATTGAAGTTTAATATCATTTAATTCACTATTCATTTCTGCTTCATTATTTGCTTGTCCCGGATATTTTGAAGCTATATCAATTGTTTGTGAAATAACTGGATTAATAGCACCTGCATCTAAAAGAAGCTTACGTCCATTCTCTGTAGATTGAACTCCTCTAACATCTTTAAGAATATTAATTCCTTCTTCTTCATTTAACATAAAGTTAATTAACTTAGCTGCTTCTTCTTTATTAGGACCATTATCATTAATTGCAAATATATTAGTTGCATTTATACTTACACCACTTGATTTTGCACCATCCATCAAAGGAACTCTTGTTACTCCAACATCAAAATTACCAGATAAAGCTGGAATTACTGATGCCACTTGTATAAACATACCCATCTCTCCATTGATCCACTTAGGATACTGCTCAGTTTTATCTTGGAATAAAGCACTCTCTTCAAAAGGAGGAATTACACCATTATCAAATAATTTTTGTATATATTCATAAACCTCAGTAAGTTCTTCCACATTTACACCTACTGTAAAATCTTTTGTTACAATTTCTTTACCTTTTTGCTCCAAATACATATTGCTTAAATCAACTAAAGTCTTAGGAAATTCATTTAAAAGGTATTGATTTGCGTCTGCCTCATGAACTCTTTTACCTTCTTCTATTAAGTTATCCCAATTCCAATACTCTATATCTTGAGGAAGATTGTTTTTCTCAAAGAATTCTTTATTATATATCATTCCCACAGCATTTAATCCTGTAGGTAGACCTTGTAACTCCCCATCAACTGAGATTGCATCTAAACTAGCCTGACTAAACCCGCTAACATCAATAATATCTTTCATATCTCTAGGATCTGTAAAGAATTTACCTTGACGTCTTAAATCATGAAGCCAATTATAGTTAATTTGGATTACATCTGGTGCTGTAGTTCCTGCTAATTGAGTAACTAATTTTTGATAATATCCATCCCATCCACTGTATTCAGCCTCAATTTTTACATTGGGATTTTTCGCCATATACGCATCTATTACTGCTAACGTACCTTCATGTCTAGCTTCTCCGCCCCACCATGAAAATCTTAATTCTACTGCTTCATCTTTTTTTACTGTATCTTCTTTTTTTGTCACAGAATCTTTTGATTTGTCTTCTACTTTACTTCCACATCCTACTACACTAGAAATCAATAAACAACTAACACAAACCAAACTAACTATTCTTTTAAATTTTTTCATATTATTACCTCCCGTAATCAATTAGTTTTAAATCATTAGGCAAGTTAACCAAAACAATTTACTATTTAAGTATAATATTATTAACTATATATATATAGGCTTTCAATTAACTAAATAGTATCTTTATTCACTAAAATATTATACCTTTTATGTTGATGGTATCTTATTCTTGTTTTTGGTATCTTTATTTACTATTTCTTGTTCAATCGGTATACTAAAATAAACTGTTGTTCCTACATTATATTCACTATTAACAAAAAGCTTAGATTTAACACCATACATTAAGGAAAGTCTTTTATTCGTATTGTACATTCCTATATGCCCGACTGGTGGTTCTTCTACTATGAGATTTTCTCTAATTTCCTTAAGTTTTTTTTCTCCTATACCTAACCCATTGTCTATTATATAAAATTTTATATTTTCATCTTCTTTTAAAATTTTTATTTTTATTTCACTATTACCCTCTTTTTCTTTTATACCATGATATATTGAATTTTCAATTAAGGGTTGTAATATTAAGCGTATAATATTATATTTTAATATTTCTTTATCATATTCCCATATTACTTTAAACTTATCCCGATATCTAACTTTCTGAAGTTTTAAATAACTTTTAGTATTTTCAATTTCATCTGTTATTGTAACTTGTCCTTTTTTTGTATGCAATGAATATTTCAAAATATCAGATAAGTCTTCAATCATATCGGTAACCCTATTAGGCTTTTTAGTAAACTCAAAAGACTTCCAATAAATTGTTTCTAAAGTATTATATAAAAAATGAGGATTTATCTGTGCATTAAGTGCTAATAATTCAAGTGTTTTTTGTTTATATTTTCGTTCAGATAACTGTACCCTAAAGTATCTCTGTAAAATATCAGCTTCAATTATTTTATTTGTTATATAACCATACTCATCCTTTGGTTCTTGAAGATAACCTGATATATTAACCCCTTGCTCAGCATAATCTAGTATTTCAATAATTTTTCTAAGCCTTCGAATTCTTATCTTCATAAAAAAATACGTGAAAGTAATCCCCAAAATAATTAAAAATATTAGTAGCAAAGTAACAATATCTGTCAGCAAGTAAGGTACTTCATACAATTTTTTTTCAGGAATAATCGAAATAAAATTACATCCATATTTATCAGATTCCAACTTAGATATAATATATTTTTCATTACTCATTTCTTGACATATATAATCTTCATCACACTGCATAACTTCTTCTATGTTTAATGCTTCTAAATAAGGTTGCTCTTTATTTTTAAATATTATTTTATTATTTTCATCCGTAACAATAATACATTGTTCCGGAATAATATCGAGCTTATTTAATAAATTTTCAATATATTCGGAATTAATATTAAGAACGATCATACCCTCTCTTATATTATTTTTATAAGAATTGATAGTACGGTATACAGTTACCACCCTTTTCCCACTTTTATCAAATGTGTATGGTTTTATAATTCTATTTTCTAACCACGTATTTTTTTGTGAATCCATTTCATAAAATTGATTTTTCCACTCCATATCATAATAATCATCATTAGATATGAGCCCTTCCCTCGTTGTTAGAATACGACCATGATCATTTTCAAAAAACAAATAAATAGAATCTATATATGGCTTTGCATTGGCAGGTGCATCAATAAAATTACGTATTGCTTGAACCATTTGATATTCTTCTCTATTTAGTAAAGGTTTCCTCAGAATTTTCTTTAACTTTACAATTATCTCAGGATTCGTACTGAAATTTATATATAAAGAATCAATTTCATTAAAAATTAATTCTATTGTTGCTTTTTCTTGCTTCAGCATATTCATATTGTTTTGTTTTATATTCTCGTACACATATTGTTGTGTAATTATAATAGATACACTCCCTAAAATTATCACCGGAAGAATTACAGGTATCAAAAAAACAACAACATTCTTAATGAATAATTTAGAATTTTTCATTTCTAACCCCATTTCTAAAATCTCGTGGACTTTGACCATAATACTTTTTAAATGTCCTCGTGAAATTTTTTGGACTTGAATATCCTACTAATTCACTCACCTCATAAGTCTTATACTTTATATCCATTAATAATTCTTTAGCCTTTTCCATTTTCACTTTAAGTAGGTAATCAGAAAATTTTTCTCCTGTTTTCATTTTAAAGTATTTACTAAGATATGAGGGGCTCATATTAACCTTTTCAGCTACACCGTTTAGAGTTACACTTTGATAATTATTTCTAGTAAAATTTTTTATTGTTATAATTATTTTACTATGATAATGTAAATGTTCAACATCCTCTGTAATTTTAACTATATTTTTTTTATTTTCTAATTGCTCCAAATCTAATTCATATTTTATTTTAATAAAAACATTTAGTAAATCTTTATATTTTGTAGGTTTAACTATATAATCACTAACTCCAAAAGTAAGAGCCTTCTTTGCATATTCAAAATCTTTATATGCACTTAAAAATACTATCTTTATATTGTTATGTTGCATATATAAAATCTGCGCAAGTTTTATTCCAGTCATAACTGGCATCTTTATATCACTTAATACTACATCTACATGATTCTTTTGTATAAACTTTAGTGCCTCCATACCATTTTCCGCTTCTCCTATCACTTCAAATCCTGTTTCTTTCCACGGAAAATAGTTACTAATACCCTTTCTTATTTCATATTCATCATCAACAATTAATACTTTATACATAATGGCCCTCCATTTTTTGCAATTGACATTATTTTTAGTTAGTTCTAGTTATTTTAAGTTCTTATTCCTTTTGTTCTTGATAAAATGAAACCTTTGTAATGTATTGACTAGGATTAATACCTTCAAATCTTTTAAATGTTTTACTAAAATAATATGGATCGCAAAAATTCAACTTCTCAGATATTTCTTGAATTTTCATATTATTTTCATTCATCATTTCTTTAGCCTTTTTAATTTTAGATCGATTAATATAGTTCATAAGTGTTTCACCCGTAGTTTTTTTAAAAAGTGTGGATAAATAATCTGATGATAAATTAAATCTAGCCGCTATTTCAGAAGTATTCATTTTTTTATCAATATTTTGATTAATATAGCTCATAATGGAATCTATTTTTTTACCTTTACCAAAATGATAGGAATTCTCAAATAACACTGTATATATGTTTGATAATAGTATACTAAATAACCCATTACAATGTATATTGTGATAATCATCTTTTTTCTGATATCCTGAATAAATTTGTTTTAAATAATTAACTATAATTTGTTTATTAGGAAGTATACTATAATAAGGCAAAGGAAGCTTATCACTATCTACTATTTGCCAATGATCATTTTTATAATCAAGGTATGTGTAACTAAAATGAATAGCATAAAACCTAAGAGGATTTTTAGGATTACTACTCATTGCATGTTCAATATTGGGATGAAAATAAAATAATGCATTATCAATAGCGTTATATATCTTATCTTCAATTATAACTTTCCCTTTACCACCAGTTATATATACTAACTCATGATCTGGTATAGTGCGTGGTTTTACCTCCCATTTTACTTTAGGACACTCTCTATAAATACTATATCTTATATATGTAGAAATATTATGGTTTATATTACTTATCATTAATATCAAATCCTTTCATACTTATATATATATCTCAGAATAATACATGTGTCAAGAAAATATCCATTCAATTGCTCTTATTATTAATATATACTAGTAAAAAAGAGGAGGATGATTATATTGAAATGGACAAGAGATGAATATATTGAATTAATGACCTTTGGTAATGTGAAAAGACAAATGTTTGTTGAATTATTTGGCCCTTTAATAGGTTTAGAAGATGAATGGTTAAAACAAGGTGCAACACCTGAGGAACTTGATTTAACAGCATATGATTTTGATTATATTAATAAAGTTGATTGCGGTGGAAACTTAGAAGTACTTAGCGGTATTAAACCTTCCATAATCGAAGACACTGCTGATTATAGTATAATTATTGATGAGTATGGTAGAAAAGCTAAATTAATGAAATCTTCAGCCACTATACCATTACCAATGGATCACCCTGTAACTGATATGGAAAGTTGGTTAAAAATAAAACATTGGTTTACATTCTCTGAAGACAGAATTGATTGGAAGCAAGTAGAAAAAGCTAAGTTTGAACAAAAAAATGGTGGTCTTGTTATTTCATGGATACAAGGTGGATTTGACTTACCAAGACAATTAATGGGAGAGGAAGCAATATGTTTTTGCTACTATGATCAACCTGAATTAATGAAAGATATAATGGATACAATAACAGATACAACGATTAAGGTTTTAGATAGAATTACTGATCATGTTGTTATAGACAACATATGTTCTCATGAAGATATGGCTGGTAAATCAGGTCCTTTAGTTGGACCATCAACTATAAATGAATATATTAAACCATACTATTCAAAAGTTTGGGATTTAGCTTCTTCTAAAGGTTCTAAATTATTTAGTTTAGATAGTGATGGTAATATTAATTCTATTATAGATCCTTTATTAGAATCAGGTGTTAATATTTTATATCCATTAGAACCAGCTGCAGGAATGGATATGGTAGAACTTCGTAAAAAGTATGGAACAAAAATTGCATTTAAAGGTGGTATAGATAAATTTGCACTGTTTAAAGATAATAATGCTATACTTCGAGAATTAGAGTATAAATTACAACCTTGTATGCAAAGCGGAGGAACAGTTTTTGGTATCGATCATAGAATTCCTAATGGAGTTTCTCTTGAATCATATAAATATTATGTAAAAACAGCTAAAGAAATATTAAACATTCCTCAAAATCCAAATGCACGTGGTTGGGGAAGAATGGCATTTTAACAAATTTGAAAACACCCTTAAGAACATTAGATTCATCTAATGCTCTTAAGGGTGTTTTATATATTAACGTAAAGTAAATACATCTAGCCTTCTACAAAATTGGGTACTATACTGTAATTTCATAAATTGCTACTTGTCCTATTTGTCTATTTGCAGCTAATATTACATCTTTATCTTCTAAATTAACAACAGCTATATTACTTGATCCACCCACATTGTCTATAAGTGTTTTTGTAATTTCACCTGTTTTTTCATCATGTTGATAACAAATAACTTCTTGCTTTCCTTTTCTTCCTGCAATAATGAAAGATCTTTTTCCTGCAAGCATACCTCCCCAAACTACATGACCAAATTCATATTCATGTTCAGCAATAACTTTCCATTCTCCATCAATATTCTTATAGATTTTACCTTCTTCACCGTGGAAAGGTTCTATTGTAGCAATTTCTATTTCACCATCTCCATCAATATCACAAATAGCCATATCACTTGTTGGACAATCTAATAATTGCTCTGTTTTCCATTCTCCATCTTCTTTTTCTGGAACATAGATTACATATGCACCTTCCTCTGCTGTTACAAAGAATGCTTTCTTTTCCTTCCACTCACCAGCACAGAATCCGTGATGTTTAGTTAAACCATCAAGTACTGTACTTAACTCAAAGTCATCAGTTATTGTTTCAGACATTTTACCAATAACTGCTCTACCAGGTTTTGACCAATCATCTCTAAAGTCTTTATCCTCACAAAGTATACCCCCAATGAAATATAATTCACCTTCTATAAGGAATAAATCAAAACGGTGTAAGTATGGTATTTCCATAATCGGAGTTATTGTCCATTTACCTTCGCTATCACATTTACCATGAACTATTCTAGATTCTTTTGAATCAAAAGTAGGGAAAAATTGCTGAGTAGCTATAAATTCATTTTTACGATTTGGCACAGGAATTATATTCATAGTTCCTCCTGGCCCATCCCATACTACAGTACTTTCTTTTGTAACTGCATTATAAGCTATACATGAAGTATGTCCTTCTGAAGCTACAATATAATTTAACTCATCATTAACTTCCATAATACAAGTTGCATATGCTCTTTCTAATTCTCCAAGTACTTCTTTTTTTATATTCATATGTTTATCTCCTTATCTAATATTTCGCTAAAACACTATCCATGTATATAATAATTTCTGCAGAAGTATCTAAACTTAAAACATGATCAAGAACTTTTTTCATATCATTCATTGACACTTTTCTAATTAAATTTTTCACAACAGGTATAGAACTTGCACTCATACTAAATTCATCTAATCCCATTGCCAAAAGTAATAACACAGCTCTTTCATCACTTGCAAATTCTCCACACATGCCTGTCCAAATACCTGCTTTATGTGAATCATCAATAACTTTTTTTATACTTCTAAGTACTGATGGATGCATAGACTCATATAGATTTGCTATGGCCTCATTTCCTCTATCCACAGCTAATGTATATTGAGTTAAATCATTTGTACCAATACTAAAGAAATCTACTTCTTTAGCCATTTTATCTGCCAACATAACAGCTGCTGGTGTTTCAATCATAATACCTATTTTAATTTCAGAATTATACGGAATTTTTTCTAATTTTAATTCTTCTTTCCATTCTTCAACAAGAGACTTAACGATTCTAATTTCTTCTATTGAAATAATCATAGGAATCATAATACTAAGATTGGCATAGTGGCTAGCTCTAAGTATTGCTCTTATTTGAATTCTGAATATGTCTCTTCTATCTAAACACATTCTAATTGCTCTCCAACCTAAAAACGGATTAAGCTCCCCTGGGAAATCAAAATAAGGTAAACCTTTATCTCCCCCTATGTCAAGTGTTCTTATAATAACTTGCTTTCCTTCCATTTTTTCAGCAACAGTTTTATAATGGTTGAACTGTTCTTCTTCTGTAGGAAAGTCACTACTATCCATATAGATAAATTCTGTACGATATAAACCTATTCCTTCGGCCC
>Ga0209013_10005250_pt1 | contig 11192 bp, 9 predicted proteins | sample Cruoilmetagenom2_FD_187291 | JGI IMG/M metagenome (GOLD analysis project Ga0209013, IMG submission 187291) | Oil polluted marine microbial communities from Coal Oil Point, Santa Barbara, California, USA - Sample 2 (SPAdes) (version 2) | ecosystem: Environmental > Aquatic > Marine > Oil seeps ...
TCCAATCGTCCCCATTCATCAAACCTATTATAATACTCCATAATAATGTTTTTCATATTGCCTCCTACTTTCTTTTCATTTTATAAGTAGTTCTGCACAGACGTAGAAAGCTCCTGCTAAAAGCTTACATATAAAAGAAAGACCTCTCTCCAGTTAAATGAAGAAAGGTCTTAAAATTAAAATACTTGATCACATTTTATATAGAGTACAGGCACCTAATATGGATAGCCCCAAATTTATTAGGGTTTTTGCATTGATATATTTAAATCACATCATTGTTTCAATTATAAGTGCAGTCCCTACACCTGCACCACCACTAATTGCAATGAGCGCCCGCTTCTGACCACGACGTTCTAATTCATCCAAAGCTGTCGTTACAAGCATACCACCTGTCGCCCCTAGCGCATGCCCCATTGAAATTGCCCCGCCATTTACATTGTATTGGTCGCGTGAAAGATTAAAATCCTTCATAAATTTTAAAGCGGCTGAAGCGAATGCTTCATTGTATTCAAACAGATCAATATCTTTGATTTGTAACCCCGATTTTGCCAATACTTTTTGTGCCGCCACTTGACCACCCGTTAATAAAAATGGATTCACAGATGCATTGGCACAAGCAATGATTTTTGCACGAGGATTCATACCGAGCGTTGCCGAGGATAGCTGGTTACCAATTAAAAGTAAGGATGCACCGTCCGCAAGTGATGGAGAGTTACCTACATGATGGACATATTGAACGTTTTGAATTTTGGGAAACGTATCATATACTTTCGACTCTGCCTCTCCCATACCTATTTTTGCAAAAGAAGGTATCAATTCCGAAAGCGATTCTACCGTACTCTCTCCCCTTATCAGCTCATCTTGCTGCAGTACAATTTCCCCTGCTTCATTCTTCACTGAAACAAGTGATGGAGAAAAGTATCCTTGATCCCTGGCATATGCAGCCCTATGCTGCGATTCAACTGCATAAGCATCTAGTTCCTCCCGTTCAAATCCTTCTAATGCGGCCATGATATCTGCTGAGATCCCCATATGAACAAAATTGGTCTGTTTGCGAGTTTTATCGTCTGAAAACCATGCCCCTTCATCGGCAAACATGGGAACACGTGATACCGACTCAACGCCACCTGCGAATAGGATATCTTCCATTCCGGAATGCGTCTTCATAGCCGCCATCGAAATAACCTCTAATCCTGACGCACAAAAACGATTTACCGTTGTGCCACCGGTTGTATATGGCCAATTAGCTCTTAATGCTGCAATTTTCGCAATATCTGCACCTTGATCTTTCACTTGGGTCACACAGCCAAGTATTATTTCTTCCACAAGCTCTTTAGGGAATAAATGGCGTTCTACCATCGTATTCATTAAATTTCCAACAAGTTGCATCGGATGGATGGACGCAAGGGAGCCAGATTTTCTGGAAGATCCCCTGGGTGTACGAATTGCTTCAAAAATATAGGCATCCATCGCCTTTGCCATTACTGCCTTACCCCTAGCCTTGGTGATATTTCCTGTTGTACCTGCTCACGTAAATTATTTTTCAGGATTTTTCCAACAGGATTACGCGGAAGTTCACTTCGAATAGAAATGTATTCTGGAATTTTGTAAGTTGCAAAGCCACTCTTTTTAAAGAATGCCACAAGCTCTTCCAATTCAATTGTCTCCTCCGGTCTTTTTAGGACAATACATGCACAAGCACGTTCCCCCATCACTTCATCTGGAATTCCTACAACAGATACCTCGGCAATTTTCGGGTGGCTTTGCATTAAATACTCTACCTCTTCCGGTGAAATATTGTTTCCACCCCGTATGATGATATCTTTTGAACGTCCAACGAAACGATAATACTTTGCTTCCCCATTTACTTCAGCAATTTCAAACATATCTCCCGTACAGAAAAATCCGTCCTTATCAAACACTCTATTGTTAATGTCATCCCGTTTCCAATAGCCAGGAAGAATACTCGCTCCTTTAACACGCATTTCACCAGGCTGATTGCTTTCAGTAATCTCTTCACCTGTCTCAACATTCACAATTCTACTTTGGAAGCGATTTGCAATACGTGTAGACCACTCATAACCAACCACACCAAACCGTGGGAAGAAATTTGCACGTTGTTCTGTATCAGGAATATCCTTTGGACCACTCATATAGGTGGCACCTTCATTAGAACCAAAGTAGTTAATAATATCAATATTATATTTTTCTTTCCATCCTTTTACCATCACCGGTGACAAGGGAGTTGATCCTGAACCGATCGCTCGTAATGTAGAGAAATCGGCTTGTTTTAAAATAGCTTCATTGTTTAACATCATACTTAACAATGCTGGGGGTGCTAATGTATAACTTGCTCGCTCAATGGAAATTTGCGCCAAGAATGTAGGAAGATCAAACGGATGATGCATGATTAACCTACTACCCGCTATTAACCAAGGTACGAACATTCCGCCAATTCCAGCCATGTTGACCATTGGAAATGTATTTAACAAGACATCCACTTCGGTAAACTCTGCGACATCGACTGAAGCATATGCAGAAATGATCCACTCGTTATGACTGCGTGGAACGCCTTTTGGTTTTCCTTCTGTACCGGAAGTCCAGCAAATTGTAAAAATATCATTTGCAGTGAATTCTGTAGATGCCAGTTTTTGTTGAAAGCGTTCTATATCTTCCGCAAGTAACTCTTCTTGCTCTAATGAAATTACCCCTTCTGGAACATCTTTTCCCCATGCGAAAATCTTCTCAACTGATGTTAATTTCGAGCGAACATTAACGAAGTTCCTTGCTGCTTCATACTTCAAAATATGTGTCATCGTCAACACAGCTTTTGCCTCCACAAAATTGAGCAGTCCTTTATACTCATACTCACGATATTGGACTGGGAATGGTGTTGCAATTGCACCGATACGTAAAATGGCTAAATAAGAAATCACAATTTCTACAGTATTAGGCAATTGAAGGGCAATGATATCATCTTTCTGAATGCCATTCTTTATTAAAACTGCCGCTAACTGATCAACTTCCTTACTAAGTTGTTCATAAGTTAATCTCCTCGGTAGCCCGCCACAAATTGTCTCCCGATTAAGCGGGTCAATAATTGCCTCCATGTTTGGGCGTGTTTTAACATGGCGATCAAATAGATTATAAATAGTTTCTGTTCCCCACCAGCCTTTTTCCACATATTCATTAATCACATTTTCGTTTACAAGTATCATTCTACATTCCCCTCTTTTCTTCATGAGTTGTATTAGGTTGTTACTATTTCATGAGTATTGCATTTTTCAAGCTTCTTCTTTTCCATAGAAGTTCTCACCCGAAATCCAGGTAGCATGAAAGCCCATCGGTACGGGTTGGGGTAATGCAATTCTTGCAATTGGTCCAATATCAAATTGCTTTGCGTCTAAAATAATAAGTTCTGAATGATCAAGTTCTTCATTATATAAATACGTAATCACATAGCCATCGTCTTCACAGCTCGCATTTTTTTTGGGTGCAAATGCTGCTTCTGTTCCATACTGATGAGGACCAAACATGTATTTTGTCGACCCACCAGTCCAAGTATCATATTTTACTAAGCCATTGAATTTCAATGTTAGCGCTGATTCGATATGGGCATTGTAAGAGTATCGACTTTTTCTACCTAGATAATTTAAATTCATCACTGGAAATTCCGTATTCATGTCACAGAGTTCTCCTTCTTTCACTTCACCTGTTATCCTATTTAAGCGCCAATAATGCAATTGTGCATTCATCTGTAGATATTGCATCATACGTTCAATTTCACTTGCACTTGCATTTTTCGGTGGCTGTGGCTCTTTCACACGGCAGCCGATCAGGACAATCTCGTCGCCTTCTTCCCATGCGTTGATCGAGTGATAAATATAGCAAGGCTCTGCTTCAAACCACTGAATATCTTCGGAAGAACCGTAACGCGGAATCACCCCAAATCGACTCGGTAACTCGCGGTGAAATTTTACTTTATAACGTCCTTTTTTCAGGGCTTCCAAATCATTGAATAGAGGTAAATCCATTAAAATCGAATGGTTTTCTGTTATCCACATATCATGTGGGTTTCGCGGTCCAGGCAGCTCAATCGGCACACTATGAACAGATTTGCCATCTGCTGAAACAACTCCGTACATCATATAGGGAAATTTATTTCCATAATCAAAAAAGATTAATTCACCCGTATTTTCATCGACTTTGGAATGTGCTGAGATACTTGTAGATAGCTGACCTTGGAAATTTTCTACACCAAGTGTTTCTAATGTTTTCGCATCGATCCGATATGGTTCACCAGACATATACCAGAGACTTAATAAATTGTTATTATGATAGATAACATCTGTATTGGAGGTGTTCTTCAATCTTTCAAAGCTTGGATTTTGTAGGACATTCCCCATCAATCCAACCCACTCCGATTTTTTTGTTTTATCCTCGTATTGGTAGCCTTTAGTTTCAATATAGCGGTTACGATAACTGACTTTGCCATCTTTGATGTATATTCCGTGTAACATGCCATCCCCGTCAAACCAGTGATGCCTTTCCATCGGTTCATACTTTTGACTTGGACCGTTTCGAATATAGGCACCACTAAAATCTACGGGAATCTCTCCTTCAATAACTTGTAATTCTTCTACAAACAATTCTTCTATTGATGGACGTCCATACAAAGGTGCTGACAAATACGGGTTAAATTCTACTTTTGTCATTTCACTCTCTCCTTTTGAATCTCTGCTTTCCATTGATTTGATGTAATTAAGTCGTACTGCGCTTGCTCATATTCTTTTTGAAATTGCTTAATAATCGAAGCAACCGGTTGAATCGTTTGAATGGCTCCGACACCATGACCTGCTGACCATATATCACGCCAAGCTTTCGATTCTCCTTGCGGACTACTAAAATCGATAGTTTCTTTTGGTTGTAATTTATCAGGTATTAGTCCTGCCTGTTTAATACTGGGGATAAGCATATTCGCATGAACTCCTGTAAATGCATTAGTCATTAAAATATCATCGCATTCAGCCTCAACAACCATTTCTTTATATGCTTGTTGCGCCATACTTTCTTCTGCTGAAATGAATGATGTGCCCATATATACGAAATCTGCCCCTAAAGCCTGTGCAGCTAATATTCCTTTTCCACTTGAAATTCCACCCGCTAGTATGATAATACCGTCCCAGAATTGGCGAACTGCCTCAACAAATGCAAATCCTGTCATCGTTCCTGTATGTCCTCCTGCTCCAGAGCTTACAAGAATTAAGCCATCTATATTAACTTGAGCTGCTTTCTTGGCAAAATGAACAGAGTTGACATCTGCAAAAACGAGCCCTCCGTAACTATGCACAGCGTCCACTACACGTGCTGGACTTCCAAGAGCTGTAATAACAATCGGTGGTTGATAACGTTGGATTAACTCCAACTCTTGTTCAAATCGATCATATGATTGATGTGTAATGATATTAGCGGCCCACGGTGCAACTTTTCTATTGGGGTGTTGGATACATTCTTCTAATAATGACTCTGAAATCTGTTTCATCCATTCTTCCAAACCTTCAATCGTTCGAGCATTTGGAGCAGGAAATGAACTGATCACTCCATTTTTGCAACTTGCGATGACTAAGTCGGGACCCGATACTAAAAACATTGGTGCAGCAATGACGGGTAATACAGTTTTCTCGCCTATACGCTTCAAGATCGATTCTCTATTCAAAATATCTCCTCCTTTTTAGTCTTTGATGACTATAATCTAGATATTGCAAGAACCATGCCAAAGAACAAAAGTCAGTAAAATTAGAGAAAAAATTCTAAAATGATTCTTTTATTGATCAGAATAAGTATTTTGATTCCAAAATGAATCAAATTACTTTTTATCATTCTTTTAAAGCTTGTACAAAGACTTACTTTAAACTTGGCATGAATTTTGCAAGATACATAGATGAGTAACATTAAATACCTAAAAGGAGGTAGACGATATGCTCTTTTTAATTCGAGCAACAGTTCACCAACAAAGTTTAACCAATGAAGAATTATGGACACTTTGGGAAAAAGAAATTATCATCGCAAAAAAAGCAATGGAAAGTGGAAAGATTATAAGCGCCTACAAAGTTGCAGGCTCAAAAGAAGTTGTTTTAATTTACCAGGCAGATTCACACGACGAGTTGGATCGTGTATTTACTGCTCAACTTCCATTAGCTGATTATTTAACGATTAATGAAATGACTCCTATTCGACCATATCTTGACTTTGCAGAAGATGTAATCAATCGATGGGAAAAAAAACATAACTAGAACAACTGAGGGGGATTTAATATGAAAATTGAAAAGATTTCATTTCGGAGTGAAGGCGTCAATTGTAGCGGACTTTTATACATTCCAGAATGTAAGAATTCTAGTAAACAATTTCCTGGGGTTGTTATGGCACATGGGTTTAGTCTAGTAAAAGAAGCCTATTTACCAAAATACGCAGAAAAGTTTGCTGAAGCAGGTCTTGTTACCCTCATAATCGATTATCGGAACTTTGGAGAAAGTGAGGGCAATGACCGTCAACATATGGATCCACTAGAGCAAATCAAAGATTATCGCAACGCTATTTCCTATCTGACCATGCATCCAAATGTCCAAGCAGATCGAATTGGTGTTTGGGGCACTTCCTATAGTGGTGGTCATGTCTTGCAAGTTGGGGCAGTTGATCGTCGAGTGAAAGCAATTGTTTCGCAAGTACCTACTATTCGTGGTTGGATTGGTTCCGAGAAAAAAATGGGGAAAGAAAATATGAAAGCATTCATTGAAAAGCTAATTGCCAATCGACAAGCACGCTATGCAGGTGCACCTATTGAATACATTAAAGTTGTCGGGACAGATGGCGAATACAGTGCACAAACACACCCTGAGGCATACCCTTGGTTTACCCAAATGGCTCAAGAAGTCGCCCCCAATTGGATAAACCAAATTACACTCGACTCGATGGAGCATTATGTCGAATACTTTCCAGCGGCAAATATCGACCTTATTTCACCAACCCCGCTCATGATGATTGTCGCAACTGAAGATGGTATTACACCACCGGACGCTGCAATTGATGTCTTTAATACAAAAGTAAAAGAACCAAAAAGCTTGGTGAAATTACCAAAGGGACATTTCGACGTATACAATGGGGAAACTTTTGATAGGGCACAGCAAGCTGCTACCGACTGGTTTATAGAACACTTATGCAAAGGAGGAATACAATGATTCTTCCAGAATACATCACACCGACTCTTGATGATTGGCTAGCAAAATTCCACTTTTCAACCGAGTTAAAGGTTCGTGTTTGTGAAACTGACTTATTCGCACATGTAAACAATACGAGTTACAGCCTGTATTATGAACAAGGACGAGCTGACTACCTCGAACACTTAGGCTTTTATAACCATGATATTATGTTTGTTGTTGGCGATATTTACTGCCATTTCCAGCGCGAGGCCTATGCACGCGACGAATTGATAGTTCTAGTACGAACATCTTACTTCGGCAACAAATCACTGACCATAGAAAGTGCCATACAAAGAAAGTCTACTGGTGAATTGATTTCATCTAATTGGACCACCCTCGTGCTAGTTGATGCCAAAACAAAGAACACCATTATGTTGCCTGACTTTGTAAAAGAAGCTATTCAACATTTGGATCAAAATAATAATTTACAGCGTATAAAGACTAACAACAGCTCATTTTGAGTTTTAATCTGTATCTTGCTATCAAAAAAGAGTGAAGAAAAACATATCGTTTTTCTTCGCTCTTTTCAATTGGTTGCAAAGCTACAACGAAGATGTCTCATCGCTCAATTACAGGTCCAAGTAATAATTTTATACTATCCTAGTTGATTTTATAAACCTTTAGTTGATTTTAAATTCAAAATATTATAACATTTCATAATAGTCCCTATCATGATTCTAAAAAGAATCACACTACTTTTGACTAATAAAAATGAGGTGAGGATAATCGACAACCTGTATTTTCTTGCATTTCAACATAGCTTTGATGGCATTTGTATTCTAGACAAAAATGGGCTTGGACTTGAGATGAACAAAGCTGCAGAAAGAATTACAGCTTTTAGACGAGAAGATTTTATCGGAGAAAACACAAAAGCTGCCATTGAAAAAGGCTTTATTTCAAAATCAGTGACTGAGCTTGTACTGAAAGAAAAACGGACGATTACTGAAGTTGTTAGTATACAAGGTATTGAAAGATTACTTACCGGAAACCCCATTTTCGATACGGAAGGTCAACTAAGTTATGTGGTCCTAAACGTTCGTGACATTTCAGAATTAAACAATCTAAAAATAGACTTATTGCTCTCAATTGCGCTCAAACAAACAAAAATCGAAACATCGCTAGCAAAAAATCCTAAAGTACTCCCTGCTGCACCCGTTTCAAAAGATATTATTGCTTCAAGCCCTAAAACTGTTTCTATTGTCCAATTAGCCACCAAAATTGCCAAAGTAGATTCTTCCATCCTAATTCTAGGAGAATCAGGCGTTGGAAAAGAAGTTATCGTCAAACTAATTCACCAACAAAGTCGAAGGGCTAATAAGCCACTTATCAAAATCAATTGTGCTGCCATACCACACCATTTGCTTGAATCCGAATTATTTGGCTATGAAAAAGGTGCCTTCACAGGCGCAAGCGACCAAGGAAAGCCTGGTCTTTTTGAAGAGGCTAATGGTGGAACTGTTTTTTTAGATGAAATTGGTGACATGCCTCTTGATTTACAGGTGAAATTATTACGCGTACTCCAAGAGCATGAAATTAGACGAGTAGGTGGTAGAAAAGATATTAAAATCAACGTCCGAATTGTATCTGCAACAAACAAAAACCTTGAAGAGTGTGTTCGAAACGGTGAATTCCGTGAGGATCTTTACTATCGGCTCAATATCGTTCCTATTAAAATTCCACCGTTACGCGAACGAATAGAAGATATTAAACCACTTGCACATATGATTTTAAATCGTACAAACCAAAAATACCATTTAGATAAGTACTTCCAACCTGGTGTTGTCGAGCTTCTTCAAAAGCAACCGTGGCCAGGAAATATTCGTGAATTAGAAAACATGATCGAACGTCTTGTTGTTACCTCTGAACAAGATGAAATTACTTGGAGTGACCTACCCTTCATTTCTGAACAGCCGGATCTTACAGAAAGCTATTCATTAAAAAAGATACTGGAAGATGTCGAAAGAAAGATTATTCTTGAAAAAATAGCTATGTACAAAACTACTAGGAAAGCTGCAAGGGCACTTGGTATTAGCCAATCTACCATTGTAAAAAAACTACAAAAATATCAAGAATAATATACCCAAGCTTCTTCATTAATTTTATTTGATATATCGAAATAACTTTTAAAGAAACAAATCCTAGTAAATGAAATCCTTGATACAAAGACTACTCTTAATATCAAGTCGAAGAAGTCAAATTCTTCTTCATAATTAAAGAGAATCCTATAAGTTAAATCGTAAATAGATGATTAAACTAAAAAAACTGTTTCAAAGGCTTAATACCATCTGAAACAGTATAGGTAGGTTTATAAGTATATGCGCCTTGATGAACTTAGAATATTTAATTCTTCACGATATTTAGCCACAGTCCGACGGGAAATTTGAATACCTTCTGCTCCCAAAATATCTGTAATTTCCTGATCCGCCAATCGATTGTCTGGTTTCTCGCTATTGATCAACTCTTTAATACGACGCTTTACGTAGCTTACTGAGTCCATTTTACCCGAACTATTTAATAATCCTTTTGTAAATAATGACTGTAACGCATAAGTACCATGTGGGGTACGTATATATTTACCTCTAATCGTACGGCTAATTGTAGATTCATGAACGCCAAGAATTATCGATACGTCCTTTAAACGCATAGGTTTAATTTCTTGCATCCCTTTTTCAAAAAAACCTTGCTGTTCTTCAAGTAATACTCGAAGTAAGCCGTATAGGGTCTTGTCTCTTTGTTCGATTCCTTGAATTAATAATAGTGCATCCTTTAAACAGTCTTGATAATACTCTCTACACGTAGGGTCGGATTCTAATAAATCTACGTATGTTTTACTTATTGAAACACTGGGCAAATATTTCTGATTTAATTGAATCATCCATTGTTCCTTACTTTTTATCACCTCAGCATCAGGCATTATATATTGTACAGGATTAAACATGTACCCCAAAACCGGCACTCGATTTAAACCTTTTATATAGTTTAGTGTTTCTTGTGTTTCTTTTATTGAAATACAATACTTCTTACTTAATACTTTCAGTGAAAGTGTAGCAGCATTTTCAAGATCGAACTTCACAAAATTTAAAGCAAGTGGGGGTGCAGTTAAATCTCGATCAATTTGAATGAGTAAAAAATCGATTAAACTCCTTGCTCCTACTCCTACTGGTTCGAAAGTTTGCAATAAATCTAAAATTACTCCTACATGTTCATTTGTTGTTTTAAACCTTTCTGCGACCTCATCTAAATCTACATCTAAAAATAAGCGGTCATCTAAGCTATAAATTAAATATTTTAAAATACTTATATCCGTTTTAGATAAATTTTGGTGTAGTGGTATCTGTTCTAATAGATAAGGCTCAAAACTTTCCTTTTGCGCTAGCCTTGTTTGTAGTGAATCATACTTTTCCTTACGGACACTACCTCTATCTTTTGAAAAAACAGAAGCTAGTTCTAATACATCCTTATAACTTTTTTGAAATTTTGAGTCCTCCACGTGTAAGAGAGGATTATCGTTTGCTTTTTCAAAAATATATCGTTCCAACTCTGCACTTGAATACTGTAAAACTTCAAAATTTTGTATTAGGTCCGGTGTTAATGTCATTTTTGGGCGTTGAGAAACTTCTAAAGAAATATGCATTATAATCCCCCTCCCTATTATTATAATACAATTACAATACTTTAATATACTCATATTCTGAATATTTTTTACATTCAATTAAAATAAAATAACTATGACTACCACCATATTATTGAATATATTCTAGAATAATTTTCAGAAAAAAAGACCTTTACTTTGACAACCGGTAAATTCCCAAGTAAGAAAGCTAGCTGTTCATCCAATGGGTCCTTTTTATCCCTATATTATTCTATGAAAAAGAAAAAGCATCAACGTTAAAAGACCACTCACCCATTTAATTATGGAGAGTGGTCTTCAATTTT
>Ga0209013_10005251_pt1 | contig 11192 bp, 6 predicted proteins | sample Cruoilmetagenom2_FD_187291 | JGI IMG/M metagenome (GOLD analysis project Ga0209013, IMG submission 187291) | Oil polluted marine microbial communities from Coal Oil Point, Santa Barbara, California, USA - Sample 2 (SPAdes) (version 2) | ecosystem: Environmental > Aquatic > Marine > Oil seeps ...
ACTGGATGTCTTGTCCTGTTGACCTTCTGCGACGACGACCAGTCCGCTCGTTTCTCGTCGTCATCGCCACCGTTTCGTTGACGGTCGCGACCTCGAGCCTCGCGCCCATCGCACCACGAGCGGAAGGGATCGCCGACCGCCCCAACGCGGTCATCGTCGGGGATTCGATCACCGCATCTCACGAGCCATTCATCCAGTCGGCCTTCGAGCGCCAGGGCATCCCAGGGATCATCATCGCCGCGCACGGCGCACGCCGGATCAGCGAGTCCTATGTGTTCAACGGAGAGTTCATCCCGTCCGGCGTGTCGGCAGTCAGGGACCTTCAGGCGAGGGGGATAGATCCGCGCCTCTGGGTCATCGAACTCGGCACCAACGAGATTCTGCCGATGTTGGGGTGCAGTTGCCCGGACCAGCTCGCGTTCGCTGACGATCTCATCGGCCAGATGCTCGACACTCTCGGCCCCACCGCGCAGGTGACTTGGGTCACGACGTCATTCCGGACTGCACCTCTCGCCACGAACACCTTCAACGAAGCACTACGTCGGCGGGCCGCCACCGATCCTCGGATGACACTGTCTGATTGGCACGCACTCATGGTCACGAATCCCGATTGGTTCGAGGATCCTGTCCATCCGAACGACTGGGGTGGGTTGGTTCTCACCTCGCTGTACATCGACACCGTCACCAAGTTGCTCGCTCCTCCACTCCCGCCGCCCGGTCCGCACTCGCACGCAGACCGGCTCGGAATGTTCTGAGGTCGTCGGTGCGTACCCATCGGTAACGCTGCGAGACTGGCGCCCATGATCTTCGACGGCCACGCCCAACAGCTGCCTGACATCGACCCCGACGAGACAATGGAGTGGCTCGACAGCCTCGATGCCGTCGTCGACACGCGAGGCAAGACGCGGGCGCGCTACCTGCTCTCACGGCTGATGGAGCGGGCCACAGAAAGCCAGGTGTCGTTCCCAGCTACCGTTTCCACGCCATACGTCAACACCATTCCGCGCGCTGAGGAACCGTGGTTCCCCGGCGACGAGCACATTGAACGCCGGATTCGTCAGTTCATCCGGTGGAACGCCGCCATCATGGTCGTGAAGGCCAATAAGCAAGCAGATGGCATCGGCGGACACCTGTCGACCTTCGCCAGCTCGGCATCGCTCTACGAGATCGGGTTCAATCACTTCTTCCGCGGCAAAGACGACGGAACTCCCGGTGACCATGTCTATTACCAGGGCCACGCCGCGCCCGGCGTGTACGCAAGGGCGTTCTTGGAAGGGCGCCTGACGGAAGACGACCTCGACCACTTCCGTCGGGAAATCAGCCGTGATGGACGCGGGCTGTCGTCCTACCCACACCCTCGTCTGATGCCCGACTTCTGGGAATTCCCAACTGTGTCAATGGGCCTGGGCCCGATCACGGCTCTCTATCACGCTCGCTTCAACCGCTACCTGCAGAACCGCCAGATCGACGACACCAGCGGGAGCCGTGTATGGGCATTTCTCGGCGACGGTGAGTGCGACGAGCCGGAAACGCTCGGCGCGATCTCGCTGGCTTCTCGCGAAGAACTCGACAATCTGGTGTTCGTCGTCAACTGCAACCTGCAGCGCCTCGACGGACCGGTTCGCGGCAACGGCAAGGTCATCCAGGAACTCGAAGCCACGTTCCGTGGCGCCGGCTGGAATGTGATCAAGGTCATCTGGGGCTCGAAGTGGGATGATCTCCTCGCCCAGGACAAAGACGGCGCACTGCTCAACCGAATGAACTCCACGGTAGACGGCGAGTTCCAGAGATACGCCGTCGAGAGCGGCGCCTACATCCGCGACAATTTCTTCGGCCCCGATGAACGGCTTCGTCAGATGGTCTCGGAACTCTCCGACGATGAGTTGCGCAAGATGCCCCGCGGCGGTCACGACTACCGCAAGCTATATGCCGCCTACAAGGCCGCGACTGAGAACCTCGGGTCGGGACGTCCCACCGTGATTCTCTGCAAGACAATCAAGGGTTGGACACTCGGCCCAGGGTTCGAAGGCCGCAACGCGACACACTCGATCAAGAAGATGACCAAGGACCAACTGCTCGACCTTCGCGACCGCCTCAAGTTGGATGACGAAATCCCTGCGGAAACCATCGACAGCGACAATCCGCCGTACATCCGTCCTGCCAAGGACTCGATCGAATATCAGTACATGATGGAGCGACGAAAGGCGCTCGACGGCCCGATCCCCAAGCGAACCACCATCCCTCGGCGACCACTCGTATTGCCAGACGATTCCACGTTCGCGGAACTGCGCATCGGGTCGAAGGGGCAGCAGGTCTCGACCACAATGGGATTCACTCGGCTACTCCGAGACCTGTGCCGCGACGAAAACATCGGCCCGCGAATCGTGCCGATCATTCCCGACGAAGCCCGAACGTTTGGTATGGATGCGCTATTCCGAGAGTTCGGGATCTACGCATCGCAGGGCCAGAAATACGAGCCAGTCGATCACGACCTACTGCTCAGCTACCGCGAATCCAAGCAGGGCCAGATCCTCGAAGAAGGGATCACCGAAGCCGGATCTATGGCCAGCTTCATCGCCGCCGGAACTGCCTACGCATCTCGCGGCGTTCCGATGGTGCCGTTCTTCACCTTCTACTCGATGTTCGGTTTCCAGCGCGTTGGCGACCTGATCTGGCAAGCCGCCGACATGCGAGCGCGGGGCTTCTTGATGGGTGCAACGGCGGGCCGAACGACGTTGCTCGGCGAAGGCCTTCAGCACCAAGACGGCCACAGCCTCGTCCTTGCCTCGACCTTGCCAGCCGTGCAGGCCTACGATCCCGCGTTCGCGTACGAGATGGGGGCAATCGTGCAGGCCGGACTCAACCGGATGTATGGCGACGGGCCGCCCGAGGAGACCGACGTCTTCTACTACATCACCCTCTACAACGAGAACTACGAAATGCCAGCGTTGCCCGACACACCGGGCGTGGTTGAGGGCATCGTCGAAGGGCTGTACAAGTGGGCTGACGCTCCGGAAGGGCCCAAGATCCCGGCAACGATCCTGTTCTCGGGCACTGCCCACACGGCAGCTCGCAAGGCCGCTAGGGAACTTGCCGAGCACTACGATGTCGCGGCTGGATTGTGGTCAGCGACCTCCTACAAGGCGTTGCGTGAAGAGGCCCTCGTAACCGAACGCTGGAACCGTCTCCACCCTTCGCAGGAGAAGCGCATCCCGCGTGTCGCCCAGATTCTCGAGCCGTCGAGCGGGCCGATCACCGCAGTGTCCGATTTCATGGCGATCATCCCCGAGCAGGTACACCGGTTCCTTCCTGGGCGCACATTCATCCCGCTCGGAACCGACGGAATGGGCCGTTCCGACACCCGCGAGGCCCTGCGCCGGCACTTCGAGGTCGACACCGGTCATGTTGTGGTCAGCGTGTTGTCCGGTCTGCTGGCTGACGGCAAGATCGATGCTTCCGTCGTCAACGACGCCATCGCCCGATACAACATCGACCGCGACGCGATCGACCCGTACATCCTCTGAGCGCGCATGCTGCTATTCGATGTGACATCGACACAGCGGTAGCGTGCTCCCATGCCTGGGACGCTCTTCATCACTGGCGACAAGACCGCCGACGGTCTCCTCAACTCTGACGGCAACGCTCTGCTGCTCGGCATGTTGTTGGACCAACAGGTGCCGATGGAGTGGGCATTCGCTGGGCCCGCCAAGCTTCTTGATCGCCTCGGCCACCTCGACCCGACAAAGATCGCAGCCATGGATATTGATGACTTCGTTGCGGTCTGCGTTGAGAAGCCGGCCATCCACCGTTTTCCCGGCTCCATGGGCAAGCGCATCCACTCGGTCTGCGAAGTACTCGTTGCCGACTACGAAGGTGACGCAGTAAACATGTGGGCCGACGTCGAAAACGGGGCAGATCTCTACGACCGCCTGCGGGCACTGCCCGGATACGGCGATGAGAAGACGAAGATCTTCATCGCCATTCTTGCCAAGACGCAGGGAGTCGCTCCCGATGGCTGGCAGGAGGCCTCCGGCAAGTTCGGTGACGACGTCCCACGATCAGTCGCCGATGTCCACGACGAAGTCTCGCTCGAGAAAGTTCGCGACTGGAAGAGGGCCCAGAAAGCGGCCAAGAAAGACAAGCAAGGTCGGGCATTGTGACGGAGCCCGACGAACAACCCCAATCTGTGTCGAACGAGCCTCACCGCTACTACGAAACGAGGCTCGCGTACGACCCGTCTCGGGCGCATGTGTGGAGTCACGTCACCGAATACCTGCAGACTTGGGTGAACCCTGACGGCGCAGTGTTGGATCTTGCCGCGGGATATGCCGACTTCACGCGATTCGTTTCGGCATCCCGCAAGGTAGCGATCGACTTGAACCCGACCCTGCCCGAGCTAGCCGGGCCGGACATCGAGTCAATCGTTGGAGATGCGACCGACCTCTCCCGATTCGGTGACGGAGAGTTCGCCACCGTCTTCGCAAGCAACTTCATCGAGCATCTCGAATACGACGCCGTCGACTCGCTGCTCGCCGAGGTTCACCGGATTCTCGAACCAGCTGGACGGCTGATCCTGGTTCAACCGAACTTCCGTCTCGCACCGAAGCAGTACTTCGACGACTACACACATCGCACGATCTGGACCGACCGGTCACTGAGTGATCTCCTGAATTCCTCTGGATTCGACGTGGCGCACGCCGAGCCGCGGTTTCTCCCACTCACCATGAAGTCCCGGTTGTCATTCGGTCACCGACTTGTCCCTCTGTATCTGCGCCTGCCGTACCGTCCACTTGCCGGCCAAATGTTGGTCGTCGGCGAACGTCAATGACGTGACCGAGGAAAACGACGTCCGAGAGAATGAGGTCGAAGTCGACGGGGGAAAGCAAGCACCTTCAGCCCGTCAGCGGCTGACGGCCGCAGGCCCCTATCTCACGGTTGCCGCAGTCAGCCTCTTGCTGACGCGCTCCTTCTGGACCCCTGGTACCTACGTCGTCGGCTTCGACACCTACGCATACTCAGGTCCAAATCTCGAGATCACCGAACGGGCACTTCGCGCGGGGCGATTTCCCTTGCTCAACGACTCCATCTTCGGTGGCGTACCTCATCTCGGCAATCCGCAAGCAGCCGTGATGTACCCAGCACACCTCCTCACTCTGGCGTTCGAGAGCAATCGGGCAATGGGGATCCTGGTCGCGCTGCACGTCATCATTCTCGGTACGGGAATGGTCCTGCTGGCGCGACGCCTCGGTCTCGGACGGATCGGGGCGACGACCGCCGGGGCATTCGCTGTCGCTTCAGGATCGGTTCTCACGAAGACAACCCAGTTCGAGCAGATACTCGTCCTCGCCTGGGCTCCGCTTCTGCTCGCGGCAATACACGCGGTCCTGACCTCGAAAAGGCCGTGGCCGTGGGTGGCGGCGCTATCGGCCACCACTGCTGCGATCCTGCTCGCCGGACACCCGCAGCTGGTCTACGAGACGATGATGCTGGCGGTCGTGGCGACCATCGGTTTCGCTATCGGTGATCAGCGGTGGCGGCGGCTGCCGCATCTAGCTGCCAGCGTGGCGCTCGGGGCATGCATCGCCCTCCCGCAGTTGGCTGCGGCGGTCGGCGCAACCTCTGCCAGCGCCATCACTGGAGGTCGAGACATCAACGATCTTCTCTCACCGGCACTCTCCCTCGACCCGTCGGCCGCAGCGCGGGCGATATTCGGCACGATCCAGGACCGCGACCCGGCAGTGTTCGCCGGCGGCTTCGAGAGCATCGGTTTCGTGGGGGTGGTCGTTGCAGTTCTGTCACTCGTCGGGCTGGTACAGGCACTCTGGTACCGGCCGTGGCGGCCATGGGCGATCTCGCTGTCGGTCATGGCATTTGTTGCGTTGATCTGGGCAGCAGGGCCGCGCTCATTCCTGTTCCGCATCGCCTACGACGTTCTGCCCGGCTTCGATCTCGCGCGGGCATCTGCTCGCTGGCTGGTTGTCGTGGTACTCGTGATGTCGCTCTTCGCCGGCATCGGTACCGAGGTCGTCGTTCGTGGATCTCAACGGCACCATGTTGTTGCAGCGATCCTTGGTTTCATCACTGCGGTGGCTGCAATCACCCTCGGGCCATTGGACACCGCCGATCGACGGTCGGCGCTGATTTGGCTGGCCTTCGCGATCGCAGCCGTGGGGCTGGTGGCATTGGCCTCGGCCGGGCGATGGCGGAACGCTTCCCGGCTGGGGGCGACGGCAATCATCCTGCTCGGCATCGTCGAACTCTCAATTATGTCGATGCATTCCGTACCGCAATCGCTGCGTACGGACACCGCCTTCACCTCTTATCGCACGTCGACGACAGAGTGGTTGTCCGTACAAGATGCTGGCTCGACAATCGCTCTGACCGACGATGGCCGCCCCGCCGAATACCAGGTCCCGGGGTTTCGGCCCAACACGAACGTTCTTGCGGGCGTTCGTTCGCTCGATGGCTACGACGGTGGTGTGCAGATCACCGAACGTTGGGCCGACGCGCTCGAACGATTCACGCCGACTCCGCCGACCGAGCTGCCGCTGCGCAACAGCCTCGACATACCGATCGATCCAGAACCGCTGGCACGGCTCGGCGTTCGTTTCATCCTCATCGACCGGAATCGCGCCCCCGAAGTTTTCATCCCGCGTTGGGTGGGGCCGATGGCCTCCGACGACAACTTCGAGGTGTGGGAGAACCCGTCCTGGATCGGCGACGCGATTGCATGGCCCGCTGCCGATGCCGTCGAAGCTGACGAGATTCCCGCTCTGCTCCGTGACTCACCGGGCGACTACGGAAATACAGCGCTTCTCGAGGAACCGGACGCCGCACTCGTCTGTGACCCGCTGAAGAGTCCATGCCGCGCGGTCGGGTTGGCAGTGGACCGTCCGAGCCCTGAACACCTCGTCGTACAGACAAACCTCGAGCAGCCGACCATTGTGATGGTCGCCCAACAAGCACTCCCCGGCTGGCAGGTTCAGATCGACGGTAATAGCGCGGACGTACTAGTGGTCGACGGCCTGTTTCTCGGTGTCCAGGTACCGCCAGGTGACCACGTGGTCACCTGGCGCTACCGATCACCCTGGCTATGGGTGACAATCGTGATTTCGCTGATCGCGCTGGCCGCGACCATTGCGCTGGCACTAGGAGGTATCTTCGCTCCTAGGGACAATCGTCCTCAAGCTGCGGGCGGCGGCGGCCGATAAGTCGGTTGAAGTCTTCGTCAATCGCAGGAGGATCCCCCATCGTGCTCAAGCGCCTTCCGGCCGCTATCGCCCTCGGCGCCCTCGTGTGCGCGGCATCGATCGTAGGCGGTGCCGCCTCACCAGCGTCGGCCGCCAGCTACACGATGACCGTTGTATCGCCGGTACCGGGCCGGATCGGCATCGACGCCATCTACCAGGGCGGCGGCGGTGGCGGCGAGTACGACGTCAAGACCTGCACCCTCGGCAACGAGCCCACGCTGGGCTGGGATGCCCACGGACAACTGACCGGAACGACCTCAGTTCCCGATTCGAAATTCGGAATGGGCTCACTCTCCAAGGTGCGGTTCGAGATGTACCCGGGCGAGTGCGGCACCTACGACGTGTGGAAGACCAATGTCGGTGGTGTGCACATCGAGGTGCAGCCGAACGTTCGAAATCTCGGTCAGATCCGAATGCCTGTTGCCGGCCAGAACGGTGCATTCCGACTGGACGGCGACATCCTGTCGTCCACTCCGATCACCTCGGGCCGCGTGGCGGTGGATACCTTCCAGGTCGCTACGGGATACCCCGACGCACCGGCTCCGCTCCAGCAGAACGGCCAGGTCGCCTACGGCGCCTTCGCATCCGGCTCGAACAGCGGAGCCCGCTGGACTGGCGGTGTCGGCTGGGCTGGGCGATACATGATGTTCGTGACCGACCGAAGCGCCGGTCGCAGCATCACCGCAGCAGTCGACATCACTGCCGGGGCCATCCCGACGATCGACCTCGACGCCATCTGCTTCGGTTTTGACACCTGTACATACGGCGAGGGTGGCCCGACGACAACAGCGGGATCATTCCACCCGACAGCTCCGACACGAATCCTCGACACCCGGTTCGGCATCGGCATCGCCAACGGACCGGTCCGAACCGGCGACGGCCGCCACTCATCGCTGGACCCGATCACTCGTCGCGACGAGACCGCAAACCACGACCTTCAGGTCACCGGCCGCTTCGGCATCCCGAGCAGCGGGGTATCGGCCGTGCTACTGAATGTCACAGCAGACCAAGCCCCCGGACCCGGATTCCTTTCGGTAACTCCCAAACCACCGCGCGTGGGAGACATCTTCAATGACCAGGCAACCTACGGCTGGCTGCCAGGTACATCGAACGTCAATGTCGGAAACGGTGCACCGGTGCCGAACCTCGTGCTGGCCCGAGTAGGTGCCGGCGGGAAGATTCGGATCTCCAACTCGTTCGGACCAACGCATGTCATTGCCGACGTTGCCGGATGGTTCGGCACCGGCGGTGCTCACCTCGATGGTGAGGGCTTCGCGGGCGTAGTCCCATCGCGCGTCATGGACACACGCCTCGGACTCGGCGGACCCCAGTCACCGTTCGCCGCCGGAGAATCACGCACGATCGACATCGCGGGATGGGCTGGGGTCCCGGAGAACGCGCAGAGCGTCGTCGTGAACATCACCTCGGCGAGCGCCTCCGGGCCGGGATACGTCAGCGCCTACCCCGATGGTCAGAAAGCACCGAACGCCTCCAACCTCAACGTTTCTGCCGGGCAGATCCGGGCCAATACGGCCGTGATCAAGATCGGACAGAACGGAAAAATCCGGCTACTCGCCGCAGAGGCTGGTATGGACATCATCGTGGATGTCCTCGGTAGTTTCGGGCCGTACGGTGGCCCTGTCACGACCATCACTCCGCAGAGACTGATCGACACACGCACCGGAACGGGAACGGCCGCACAACCGTTGCAACCACTCGAATCCCGCTCCATGCAGCTCGCCGGCCGCGGCGGCGTACCGGCAACGGCAACCGCCGTGATTGCCAACGTGACCGCAACCGATCCGACCTCATGGGGCTACCTCACGGCCTGGCCGACTGGCGCCCCACGGCCTGTTGCCTCGAACCTCAACTTCTTGCCGGGTCAGTCGGTTCCGAACCTCGTGATGCTGAAACTGGGTAGCGGAGGAGCGATCTCGATCTTCAACGAACTCGGGTCAACCGACGTCATTGTCGACGTCATGGGCTACGTCAGCTGACACGAGTCGGCGAAGCCGCCGAGAAAACGCCTCAGCGGAGAACTCCTGAGCGCGTCGAACGGCGGCGGCCGACAACGTCGCCATCCTGCTCGGGTCGTCGACGAGCGACAGCGTTGCGTCGGCTAGATCGGTGAGCGAGGTCCACTGAACGCCATCGATGCCCTCGCGTACGATTTCCGCCGGACCGGCCGCGCCGAACACCAGCGGGACCGCTCCAGCGGCCATCGCTTCGACCACGGAAATTCCGAAATGCTCGAAGCGTTCCGGATGGCGTTCGGCGTCTTCTCCGAGGCCCGCCCCATGCCAGTAGAGAGCCGCCTCGCCGAGCAACTTGCGCACGAGGTTCCCTGACGCGTTGACATGGACGGAGACGGGGAGACCAACGGCATCACGTCGAACCTGGAGCGCGTACTCGCGGTTCGCCGCGTCACAGCCGCCAACGATCGCCATCCGCCAACCATTCAGTTCACCGGCACGATGAAGACGGGCGAATGTGTCGAGGAGATCCTGCTGCTTCTTGCTGTGCCCGAAAGACGGGTCGAAGAACCTGCCAAGGACCAGGATCAAATGTTCCTTGTCGCCGGGTGCGACTCCGGGGCGAACCGGTGGATACAGCACTTCTCCAGGCACGCCCCAAAGCTGCTGAATCCAACCAGCCGTGAACTCGGAGTTGGCGAGATAGCGGGTGTATGACGGCAAGAACTCGACCCGCTCCACACGACGATCGAAAGCCGCCTGCACCTCGCGGAGCCGCTGCGGCAGACGAGGAGGTAACGACAACAACTTCACGCCCACCACACCGGCGCTGCTGCGCAGTTGGTCACCCCGCGTTCGAACCTCGCCGGGGAAATGCACGTAGTAGTAACCCAGTGGGGCGCGGTTGGCTGCCTTGCTCAGGTACGTGCCGTTGACGAACAGCTCGAAATCCGCACTTGCCTCGCTCGCCTCGCCGTCATCTGTGACGCGCGAATAGCCACACGCTGACAGGTCGACTCCGAGCCGCTCCAGCGTTGCGTCGACATCCACAGGGTTCGGGCCGAGCAACGTGACGTCGTGATCGGCCGCGAGCATCTGGGCGATACTTCCGTCGACCTGCTCGCCACCGCCCAGAGTGGACCAGTACAAGTCGTAGACACCGACCTTCATTCTTCTGGCCACTTGTCGACCTCCCAGCTCATGATGCTGCGCCGGGTCACCGTGCGCCCGCACGCCCACCGGTCTTCGAGCATGCCTGGGAGCGCCTCCAAGTAGCCCGTGCAGATCCTCCAACGGTGAGCAACTTCAGCACGCACCGGCAGGCGGAGGGTCAACGGCCGGAGGAGGTAGTGACGAACGACGGATGCGCACAGTCGGCGTATCTCACCGAGCCCAGAGCGCCAGGCGAGCTTCGCTGGGGCGTTCTTGGCGAGGACCAAGAGCCGATTTCGCTCCGTGTAGTAGTTGAACATCGGCGACCCAACGCCTGACGAGGCGGCATGACGGTGCCTGACAACTGCGCCGGGCTCGTAGACATATCGCCAACCACGGAGACGACCGCGCCAAGACAGATCAGTGTCCTCGTAGTACAAGAAGAAACGTTCGTCGAACAATCCGACATCGTCGAGATAGCTCCGACGCAACAGGACTGCTCCCCCACACCACGCGAACACCTCGGCGGGCTCATCGAACTGGCCTTCGTCGACTTCGAGAAAACCTCGATCACCACCGAATCCAGCCTTGAACAGGTTGGAGCCGACGTTGTTGACCACGTCGACCGCGTCCGACGCAATCGCGATGTCGATCCACTCCGGATCAAGTCCGACGGTATGCGTTTGTTCCCCGAGCGCCGAGCGGAGTGTGACAGTGCGATTCTCGAGACACGAAAGCCGTACCGAGATTGTCGACGGAACCGCATCGCCCGCCGCGATGCGCAGAGCCGCCTGCTGGCTCGTCCATCGTGCGATCT
>Ga0209013_10005253_pt1 | contig 11188 bp, 10 predicted proteins | sample Cruoilmetagenom2_FD_187291 | JGI IMG/M metagenome (GOLD analysis project Ga0209013, IMG submission 187291) | Oil polluted marine microbial communities from Coal Oil Point, Santa Barbara, California, USA - Sample 2 (SPAdes) (version 2) | ecosystem: Environmental > Aquatic > Marine > Oil seeps ...
AGGGGGTCTCGATCGCCATAACGATCACCCCACCCTGGTGGCAGACCTGGTGGTTTCTAGGGATAATGACCATACTCGTGCTAGGTGCGGTAGCCGGTGCGTTTGCATGGCAAAATCGCAACATCAGGAACCAGGAGAGACAATTGGAAAAACTTTTGGCAGAACGAACTACGGCGCTGAGTTTTATCCAATCTCAAATGGGCATCCTGTTTAAAAATTCTCCCCTCGGTATTGGTTTAGCAACGCTGGAAGGCAATATCCTGTCAGCGAACAAAGCCATGGGAGATATATTTAACTACTCGGAAGAAGAGATATTACAGGTAAATGTACTTAGTTTTTTCAAGGAATCAGAACAACGAGCGGAGATTCTAAATCGGCTGGAGACAGAAAAAACCACCCAAATGACACCGCTGCGGCTTCAGCGTAAAGATGGCAGCCCCTTATATGCCAACCTGACCGAAAGTCGGATAACCTGGGGAGACCAGGATGTGTTGATGGGGATCGTCCATGACATCACGGATCAAGTACTGGCAGAGGAAGCGTTAAAGTCAGAAGCGGAGCGAGCCGCGGTAACCGAAGAGCGAAGCCGCTTAGCCCGTGAACTGCACGACTCGGCCACACAATCTCTTTACAGTGCCTTGCTGTTCAGCGAGACTGGAAAACGGCTGACCGAGAGCGGGAATATTGAGGGCGCCAGCCACTTTCAGAACCGCGTCAGTGATGCTATCTACCAGGCGCTTAAAGAGATGCGATTGTTGGTCTTCGAACTCCAACTACCGCTGCTGGATCAAGAGGGATTGGTTGGGGCACTCAAATTCCGATTGGAGACTGTAGAAAGACGTTCTGGGGTAGAAGCCCACCTGGATGTGGATGAGTTTCCATCCCCACCGAGTGTGATCAGCCTGAACCTTTATCGGATCATATTGGAAGCTTTGAACAACGCTTTAAAGCACGCTCAAGCAGATGAAGTGCGAGTAAAATTAACTGCTGATGGAGATTTAATCATCGTGGAAGTAATTGATAACGGTATAGGCTTCGATATCCATACTATCGAAGATCAAGCCGGTCTTGGTCTGAAGAATATGCGCGCCAGGGCAGAAAGGTTAGGGGGTGATCTGGCACTCGAAACAAGCCTGGGTAAGGGAACCAGCGTGAGGTTCACGATGGCGTATCCCCTAGAACTAGAAGAAACGCAAACAAGGTTGGATTAATCTCATGACTGAAAACGCCTCAATCCGAATACTCATCGTTGATGATCATGCCGTAGTCCGAGAGGGCTTGAGTTCCTACATCGCGTTGGAGCCGGACATTGTGGTTGTGGGAGAGGCGGCAGATGGGGATGAAGCTTTAGAAAAAGTGCCCGCCCTCAATCCTGATATCATATTGCTGGATCTGGTGATGCCGCGTAAATCCGGCCTGGAGGTGATGGAAGGGTTGGCAGATCTAAACCATCCCGCCAAAGTTTTGGTGCTCACCAGTTTCACCGAACACGATCATATTTTCCTGGCCATTAAGTCCGGTGCCAAAGGCATCATGCTCAAGGATTCATCCCCGGCGCAATTAATACGGGCGATACGCAATGTGTATCAGGGGCAGATATCACTCCACCCCCTAATCGCAGAGAAACTGGTTCAAGAGATTAACCAAGAATCAGAGCTGCCGCTCACAGAAAGCCCGCTGACCGAACGAGAGTTAGAAGTACTGACCCTGGTGGCCAAAGGAATGCGCAACCAGGAGATTGCAGAAAGACTATCGGTCAGCGAAAGAACCGTCGGCAGCCATGTCGGCCATATCTTAGACAAGTTACACCTAGCAAACCGCACACAAGCAGCGCTTTTCGCATTACGGGAGGGGATTACAACCTTAGATCAAGAATAACGACTGGCCTGCGTATTTCTACTGACAATACCGCTTTGAAAGCGGTATTTTTTTTAAGGGCAATAACGTATTTCTCCAGTTGTGGCGGAGATTGAAAATTTATACAATAATAATGATGAAACTCCCTAATAGTGTCATTGACAAACGAAATAGAGGAAACAATCATAAATGATCGTCTTGGTCGTAGCCCCTCATGGTGAGTTCAGGGATGGGTTAACGAGTTTGATTTCGGTAATACCAGATGTCAATGTGGTCAGTACAACCGAAAATTTGGACCGGGCAATTAGTTTTGTAGGGGAGCACTGCCCGGAGCTGTTAATTGCGGTTATCACTAGGGTAGAACCTACAACCCTATCCAAGATCAAGATGATGAAAGCTGGCTGCCAACAATTGAAGGTCATTGCATGCGTTAAGCACCCGGTTATGGTTACAGAACCGAACAGTGGTGACCTTGATGCTGTTATTTCCCAATATTCTAAAGCGAGTTTAATTACTGACACTGTTTTATCCCTTCTGTCTGTTAAACATGAAAGTGACGACAGTTGAGACTTGTAAAACTGGGAAGGAGGTGGTGGGTTACGCGGCAAACCAGAAATATCATGCAATGAGAGAGTTTAACTGGATAGAGGATTAGTGTTCTCCAGTGATTAAGAAATGCTCTCTGAGATAACTAATCTAGCAAACCGACAGATCCCAATACACGAATGCAAACTTCCATCAACGTCGGATTGCTAGCCACAAATACTTATGAGGAGATAAAAATGGCGAAAAGAATCTTATTCATAACCACAGATATGATGCGCTGGGACTCACTGGGTTTCACCGGGTGTGAGTACGTAAACACACCGGTGCTTGATAACCTGGCAAAGGAAGGCATAACTTACCAAAATGCCTACAACCAGAATCCGCTCTGCATGCCCTCCCGCAACGTCATGCTGACCGGGCAGTACCCCCGCACCAACGGCTCCTGGAACAACGGTATCGCACTCAGCCACGACTCCCCCACTGTCGCCGAGACGCTGCACGATGCCGGGATGCGCACTGCCCTGATCGGGAAGGCGCACTTTGAGCCATACAGCTCCAAACACAGCTTGGAGACATTTGGATTGGGTATGAACACCCGGTATGCCCCCTTCCGCGGCTTTGACCATTTCCTCGGTGTTGCCCACGACCAAACACCGCTGAACGGACATTACGCCATGTGGATGAAAAAACATTATCCGCAATACATGGAAGGTGACGATTATTTGTACAAATTACTGATCGTGCCCGAAAAGCCGGGCGAACATTCCCGCATGAATATCTCTGAGGGGGGCGAGACAGGCGCGGTCTTCGTCAAGAAAAATGACATCCCGCGCGAGCTGTACCATACCGATTGGACAGCTGACCACGCCATTAAGTACATGGATTCAATCGACGACGAAGAAGATTGGTTCGTATGGGTCAGCTTCCCTGATCCACACCATCCGTGGGATCCTCCCTCCTCCGAAGATCATCGCTGCAACTGGAAGGATGTCCCCTATCCGGAGGACTTTGGTAAGTCGGACGAAGAGCGCCTGGAAGTGCTGCGCCGCAAACCGTGGCACTGGGAAGAGTGGTACACCGGCGAGAAATTTGTCTCTTTTGAGGCGCTCCAGGGCTATTCCTATCAGAAGAGTCTGTCAAGCGACAATGTGCGTGAGATCCGCGCCAAGGTCGCCATCAAGAATGAGCTGATCGATGAAGCCATCGGCCGGATTGTCAAGTACCTAGATGGTAAAGGCTGGTTAGAGGACACACACATTGTCTTTACCCCTGACCACGGTGCTATGGACGGATCTTATGGTGTACTGCTTATTGGTCCGGATTTGACTAATCACTGCACCAAGCTGCCAATGATCTGGAAACCTGCCAAGAACGCAAACATACCGGCTGCCGAGGTTAATGCCCCGGTTGGCATCATCGATCTAGCGCCCACGTTCTGCCAGATCGCTGGTGTAGATGTTCCCGACTGGATGGAAAGCCAACCCCTGCCGACCTCCGAGGCTGCTGCGGATCAGCAGAATCGTAAGGTGGTCTTCACGCAGTACGAAAGCCATACCCCCGATGCTGACATCATCATGAACGCGGCTCACAATGAGCGCTATACGTGCATCCAGTACGAGCGCACTAAGACCTATGAAGGTACCGAGGGCGAACTTTACGACAGGCAAGAGGATCCGAAGGAGATGGTCAACCTGTGGGATGATCCCGCCCACCAGAGCGTTAAGGAAGAACTCTGCGCGGAAATACAAGATAACTTGTTGGCGCGAGATCTAAACCATCCATTGCCGGAGCCCGGAGCGCTGATCTAAGGAACACACTTGATCGTCGGTGCGAGCCTGGTCAAAGACCAATAAAAAACCGGTCCGGTCAAAGGGACAATGTGTCCTCGACCGGACCGGTCGCAAAGTGGAAAATCACACTAATTTCTTACGGAGAAAATCATGGACATCATTGCATATCTATTAGCTTTCTTAGCACCTGGTGCTTTTGTCTATATCGACTTGTTCGCCGCTTTCATCAACGGTCTCAACGGCGCTCTATTATCCCAGCGCTCAGACCATTATAAACGCGGCATGTTCACCGTAGTCGGAATCCTGGTGATGACCTTATTCGGAGGTATTGGTGGTGGCACAACGCGCGATATACTGCTGAACGAAGTGCCCGGTTCCTGGACAAATCCCTGGTACTTGATCCTATTGATCTTGGCCTGGATCATCGGTCTGCGCCTCGCTTTTGATAAGGGCCAGAAGTTCCGCGAGACGTTCTACCAGATCTTAACCGCATTCTCGCTACCCTGGTACGCAGTTGTAGGTGTGGAGAAAGGCTTGCAGGCCGAGTGGCCTTATCTGGGCGCCATATTATTGGGCGTGGTTGGCCCAACCGCTGGCCGCTATCTGATTGACATCACCAGTGGGGTGGCGGCCAAACAACTGGTGAAAGGTGAATGGTTTGTTGGTACGGCAGTGCTGACCTCATTCAGTTTTATCGTACTCAGGAGTGGGGCATTCGGGCGTCCCGGTTTCGCGCTGGATTTTATTCCGGCGACGCTGATCGCCTTCTTGATCGGTTTCGTTTTCCGTATGGCGGCGATCTGGTTCGCCTGGGAAGAGCCCATGCCAAAAGTGCCAGCCGCCTGGTTGGAAAAACTACCCATGCGTGAAACCCTGAAAGAGAAAATGCAGCCTGGCTGGGAGCCCCAGGAAGATTAGGATCGATTAACTCACGAAGAGGATCTGTGGCAAAAAGAATTGGTATCTCATTTTTGTTTTTGTTCGGCCTGCTTTTGGCTGGGGTGGATGGCGTGGGGGTTGCTTATGCACAGGATGATGTCCCTACGCCAACCCCTGCCCCCACCATTCAAGGCACCCCGGAAGCAACCACAGCGCCTATCAACACTCCTGGGACCGGTATCACGCCAACAGATGAGATGATGTCTCCAATTGCTGGGACGATAACACCGTCTGTAACGGTCACACCAACCCCAACCTCAGCGGGTGGATCGTCCGATATGACGCCTGAAGCTTTTATCGCAGTTATGTTGATAACCCCCGCCATTGAGGCTGCACCGACCTCAACGAGTGGATTGTCTGTTGACCTGTCAAACATAACACCTGAGACTCTGGTTCGAAGTTTGATCACAATTGTGATAGTTATTATTGTGGCTGTCCTGGGCAGCAGGTTAATTTATTGGGTGCTGCTCCGACTGATCAGGCGCACCGATTCGAAATTTGATGATCAACTTCTCGAAACCATCAGACCCCAGATTATCTGGCTGCTGGCAGCCATGGGCTTCCAATTTGTTACAAACCGGGCGGATTTTGTCAGTGGAGATGTCTTCCAAACCATCTATTTCTTGCTGTACTGGTTCGTCATCGTAGCGATCATCTGGCGATCAATCGATTTTGCTTCGGCATGGTACCTCGATCACTACCAGGATGAGGAACACACGCTGCCAGAATCGATAGTGCCCCTGCTGAAAAGAATTTCCCAAATCATCTTAATCCTCATTGCCGGTGCCGTGCTTCTGGGATACTTTGGCGTGAATATCCTGGCTATAGCGGCCGCATTAGGTCTCGGTGGATTTGCCCTCGCCCTGGCACTCAAAGATACCATCACCAATATCATCTCCGGATTCGTGCTAATGTTCGCCCAGCCTTTCAAAGTCGGGGATCGCATCGATGTTCCAGCAATTGATACATGGGGCGATGTAGTTGAGATCGGCATGCGCTCCACCCAGGTCATCACCCGCGACAACCGCCTGGTGATCATCCCTAACAGTGCCGTCGTTGATAACCAAGTGGTTAATTATTCTCAACCCGATCCGACATACCGCTTGCAGACCGACATTGGTATCGGCAGTGGCGAGAATATTGGGGATGTCGTCCGCATACTGACTGAAGCAGTACAACAAGTCGAAGGCGTCTTACCCGAGAAATCGGTAGATATTTTATTCACGGGTTTTGGAGACTCTTCAAATACTTTCCGTGTGCGCTGGTGGGTGGCATCCTACGCCGACAAACGGCGTGTGACGCACAAAGTGTGCACTGCGATACAGGAAGCAGCTGATAAAGAGGGCATCAATATGCCATATACGACCTTCACGCTGGATAGCGTTGTGGTGCATGCTGAGGACAGGCCTGTGTTGCCAAACCCAGCTTCTTCCCAGGGTTCAGATACAGATGAGTAATTGGTTTGTAAAAATGACCATGAAGATGTCAACGCGGCAGTCGTCGCGATAACCGCAGGTTGAGACTTCTCGAAAGAATAAGTTTGTTAAACATCGAGATGTAAAGTGGTGTATGTGTGGGGCCGTAGCTCCGCACATACACCAACACATCAACCCATCAAAAGGAGTTTTGAATGTCAGAAGATAATGAAGGTTTGAACGCGATCCATGAAGCAGATGAGATTGAAGCGCTATTCGTCCAATCGGCTAAGGGCATGACTTACGCGGAGGGTGTGCTGACCCTATCCGGACTAGCCCCCACTACGCTGATGTTTTCCGATCGTCCGGATCGGGTTACCGGTCATGTGCCATCGGAGGAGTTTTTGGATTCATGGGGAGATGGCGAAGATAGTTTCGCAGACGACCCGCCAAATGCGGTGCTTTCCATCTTCCAGGAAGACGAGGTCCACGATATCGTCGTGGTGTTGAGTGAGCCGGAATTGGACGGCGATCGGATGAGCTACAGCGTGGCGATCCTGGATGGCGAAATGCCCACCAGCGGCGGCCCCAGCTCGTTATTCATCGACGTGATTGGACGTCCGATGTCGCCCGTATCGGTTGCTGGGGTCCATCGCCGCGGCAGACGACGTGGCCGCCGTAGAACGCGCAGGCGAATGATGTACTAATTAAAGAAGTGTTGGTTTGCAGTGTGGCTGTAAATCAACACACCTTGTTAAAGGAGTGCGAAATGGAACAAATCCTAACCGTCATCATGCAGATATCGGTGCTGGTCTTTGTGGTCACCAGCATGCTTGCCATGGGACTAAACCTGACGGTAAGTCAGATCATTGCGCCATTACGGAACGCCCGGTTGGTGATCCTGGCGCTCGTGGCGAATTTTGTACTCGTGCCTATCCTGGCATACCTGATCGTGCTGGTGATCCCGCTCAGCCAGGGCTTGGGCACTGGCCTGATCCTGATCGCCACCGCGGCCGGCGCGCCCTTCCTGCCAAAACTGGCCCAATCCGCCAAGGGCAATATGGCTTTCTCGGTGGGATTGATGGTGCTGTTGATGTTGGTAACCATCATCTACATGCCTCTCGTGCTGCCTCTCTTGCTGCAAGGTGTAACGGTCAACCCCTGGGAGATAGCCCGCTCACTGATCATCTTGATGTTGGTCCCTCTGGCGATCGGCTTATTTATCAAGGCGCGCTATGAATCGACCGCCGAACACCTGCAGCCATCCATGGCGCAGACTTCAACGGTTGCTATCGTAATCCTGATGGTGACGGGGCTGTTGGTCAACCTGGAGGCTATCCTGGGTGTGATTGGAACCGGCGGTATTCTCGCTGCGCTGATCTTCCTGGTGGTGGCGTTTGTCATGGCTTATTTCATGGGTGGTTCAGACCCTGGAGTGCGGTCGGTGCTGGGGCTGGGAACCGCGCAGCGCAACCTATCGGCGGCGCTGGTCGTGGCCGGGGCCAACTTTGCCAGCGACCCGGATGTAATCGTGATGATCCTGGTAGCGGGACTACTGGGTTTGGTTGTGCTTATGTTGACAGCCGGCGAACTCGGTAAGCGCGTCCAGACTCAGGAGTAAGCAGCTTTGTACGACGATAGGACACTGCAAATCATTGAATATCACCGCTCCATGCTGATCGACGAGGTGCGAACGACAAGTTTCCTGCGAGCCATCTTGGGTACTGTGAAACCGGGCGATATCGTCCTGGATATGGGCTGCGGCACCGGCGTGCTCAGTTATTTTGCCTGCATTGCCGGCGCCAAACGGGTCTATGCCGTGGAACATGGGTCCATCATCGAACTGGCTAAAGCGATCTGCCGGCACAACGGTTTTCAGGAGCGGGTCATTTTCCTCAATGATTGGTCCACGAATATCGACTTGCCCGAGCCGGTGGATGTCATCATAACCGAAACCATCGGTAACCTCGGCTTTGAGGAGGGCATCCTGGGCTGGATCATCGACGCCAAAAAGCGTTTTTTGACCGAAGGTGGGCGGATCATCCCCCGGTCCATCGATATGGTGCTTGTGCCAACCGAAAACCCTGAGTATCACGATACCATAAACACCTGGAACCAGGAATTATATAGCCTGGATTTCTCCCCCGCCCGTCCCTTGGCTGTCAACAACCTGCTATGGGCGGAATGGACGCTCGATTTATTCCTGAGCGAACCGGCTTTATTGGTAAGTATCGAGTTGGCTGAGGTCGAGTGCGCCGATTTTTCCGGCGAAATATCGTTCGTCGCCCAACGGGATGGGCGGATCCACGGTCTTGGGGGTTGGTTCAATGCCGAACTTATGCCAGGACAAACGGTCTCCAACGCTCCACCTAACAAGGCGCCCAGTTGGGACCAGACCTTTTTTCCCTTAGAACGACCGCTCCAGGTATCGGCTGGCGATCGCTTGTGCGTGGAGGTCCAGGTTCGGGATAACGCCGAACACTGGGATTGGCAAGTCACCGCCGATGGATCGACCAAAGGAGGTGCGTTCTCTCCGGAAACCACTCGATTTGCGCACAGCAGCCAGGCAGGCAATTTAAAACCGCCCGCAAATCAACGATCTCCTGACTATATGCCGGTGCGTACAGAAGAAGCCGAAGTGGACCTGTTGATATTGCAGTTAATGGATGGCGCCAATCCACTCAGCGAGATCGCCCGGCGGGCAGCCACAAAATTTCCGGCTTATTTCACCAGTTACGATAGTGCCTTGGAGTATGCTTTTCATTTATCCGTGGACTATGCACGATGGGCTAACAATGGTCGATCTTGAGTAATTAAAAAGGAGTCAGCCTGAATTTATAAAGTGGAGGCTGTATGGGAGTATATGTTGCTAAGTGATCGTGGTTCTCTGGAATTCACTAAGGAATACAGTGTTTAAAATCCCTGATACTTATCATGATGAATGGAGGTGTTCAAATGCGTAGAGGTGGTGGTATGCGTAGAGGAGGTATGCGAAGAGGTCGCAGGATGAGACGGCGCACAAGGCGCCGGATGCGCCGTCGCCGCAGGCGAAGGATCATCGGCGTGGCCCTCCTGGGCGGCTTGATCGCTTACGGGGCATACAAATTGAGCAAGCGCGATGTCCAGCGGGTGGAGGAACATACGGGTAAGTCCGCAGACGAGTTGAGCGATGAAGAGATGGGCAAGGCGATGGATGACTTGAACATCGAAAAGCAGTACGTTGACGATGATGACAAGGCCTACATCGACCAGCAAGGGTCGCAAGAGGACAGCCAACCGTCCTATCTCGATGAATTGGAACGTTTAGGCAAATTGAAGGATGAAGGCTATATCACTGAGCAAGAATTTGAAGATAAGAAGCAGCAGTTATTAGGGACCTAAGCAGGTGCAGCCCCCATAACAATCGATGTGGGCCAGCTTCTCCTGGGCTCCGAAAAGTTAAAGACTTACAAGTCTATTGGAGGTGTATTATGACGATCGGCCCAATACAACTCGTCGTGATCGGATTTGAAGGCGACGTGTTAGAAAGCCAGGTGCTGGATGAGCTTGACGTGGCAGTAGCTACTGGCGATATTCGGCTAATCGACTTTCTGGTTATCGAGAAAGATGAAGATGGGTACGTCTGGGGGAGTGAGGTGAGTGTCTTCACCGAAGACGAAGAGGAAGGTGTCGCCTTTGGCGCACTTGCCTTTGGTTTAATCGATCAAGAGGCTGACGAAACCGGAACTGATGAATTTCCTGAAGCCTGGGCGTTCGCCGAGACCCACTTCGTGATGGCTCCAGGAGATATCAATGAGCTCGTGCACCAAATACCCGTGGGGTCTTCCGCCATCGTGGCACTTTTCGAACATGCCTGGGCTAGGAAACTACACGAAGCGACGCTCGAGGCTGGCGGCGTGATGCTGGCCCAGGGGATGGTCGATCCGACCGGCCTGGTGATGTTCCAGGCAGAGCTGCAAGCAATACAGGAGGCGGCCGCGGTCGTAGAAGCGGCCCAGGCCATCGAAACCGAAGCCATGTTGGAAGCAGTTGAGGCCGTAGCGCTGTCGCAGGCAATCCAGGAAGAGGCCGCCCAGAAAGCCGCCGCCGCGCTGGTAGCAGCCGAGGTGATTGAAGAAGCAGCCATTGAGGAAGCCACGCAGGTCGTGCTTGCGGCCTTAGCGGTAGAGGACGAGGTTGAGGGACAAGATAGCGGTGAATAGGTCTGTGGAACAGGAAGCGGGATAGCAGGAGTATGACCAGATGTATAAATTGACGGTCAATTGCTCGCCAGACAGGACGGATGAGGTTGTCGCCATGCTAAAGGCTGAACCGAGGGTCAGCAATGTCCTGGTCGTGCAGGCGGTCGCTAAGAACGTCCGAATGGACATCGTGACGGCGCTCATCCAAAGGAGCTTAATCGACATCCTGCTCGAAAACTTGCGTACCCTGGGGGAATGGGGGCCAGGGGAGCTATCGCTCATCGAGGTAGATTACGCGGTGCGCCACGACCTGGAACAGCTGGATGTGGAAAAAGACGATGATGAGCAGGATATCCTTGGATGGGAGATGATCCTGGAGCTAGCGCATGCCGAATCTCGCTTGACATGGTCGTATCTGGTGTTTATGGCCTGCGCTGGTATGATCGCCGCTGTCGGTCTA
>Ga0209013_10005254_pt1 | contig 11188 bp, 12 predicted proteins | sample Cruoilmetagenom2_FD_187291 | JGI IMG/M metagenome (GOLD analysis project Ga0209013, IMG submission 187291) | Oil polluted marine microbial communities from Coal Oil Point, Santa Barbara, California, USA - Sample 2 (SPAdes) (version 2) | ecosystem: Environmental > Aquatic > Marine > Oil seeps ...
TTAATTATGAAGAGCTTATGAACTTATCCTATTAAATTGGGACTTTTGATGTCTTGAATGTGAACTATTTGTGTTACAGCATTGTAAAGTTTGGTTTGTATCGATAAAAAGTGTTTTTCTTTCAAAAAGATTTTGTTATGATGTTTGAGGTCATTTGAGGATGACCTATCCTATTTAAAGTCCAGGAGGCTTTCTATGTTTAGTCAAAAAAAACAAGATCCTTTTTTCACCTCTCTACTTAATATTGCAGAAATCGTGAAAGAAGCTACACATTATGCAGACGATTTTAAGATTCAGAGCGTTGCAGACCTAAAAGAGCTAAGTGTTAAATTAAAGAACTATGAAACTGAAGGCGATAAATTAATCCATGATTTAATTACAAAGTTAAACAAATCATTCATGACTCCTATCGAACGCGAAGATATCCTTTATCTTGCTAATAAGATGGATGATATTTTAGATGGTGTGGAAGCGTTCGCAGCGTATTTGGAGATGTATTCATTGATTGAAATCGATGAGTCGATGCGTACTTTCATGCATTACATCGTTAAGAGCACAGATGAAATCGTGAAAGCGATGGAACTTTTGGCAAGTAAAAAACTACTGCAAATGCGTGACCATGCTGTGTTGATTAAAGATTATGAACGCAAATGTGATGATGTATTGCGTACTTCTATTAAACAACTGTTTCAAAAAGAAAAAGATCCAATTCGTATCATCCAGTTCAAGGATATTTACGAACAGCTTGAAGACATCGCAGATTACGCTCAAAATGTGGCAAACACGATTGAGACGATTATCATGCGTAATGCATAGGAGCGATTACATATGGATGCATTACTCGTCATAACGATTCTTGTTGTCATATTCGCCCTTGGATTTGACTTCATTAACGGCTTTCACGATACGGCAAATGCCATCGCAACTTCCGTTTCGACAAGAGCTCTACCTCCACGTACTGCCGTTCTATTAGCAGCCGTCATGAACTTTGTCGGGGCATTGACATTTACAGGGGTTGCGAAAACCATTACGAAAGACATTGTGGATCCATTTGCACTACAAAATGGTTCTGTTGTTATTTTAGCTGCACTGTTGTCAGCAATTGCATGGAATTTAATCACTTGGTATTACGGAATTCCGTCAAGTTCTTCTCATGCCTTGATTGGATCAATTGCTGGTGCTGCCATTTCTGCTGCAGGATTAGGCATTCTTAATTACACGGGGTTTCTTAAAATTCTTCAGGCCCTATTAATTTCACCATTTATTGCGATTGTCGTTGGATTCCTGATGATGTCCTTGTTTAAAATTTTATTTAAGAACAATAATTTATATAAGTCCAATAAAGGGTTCCGTATTTTCCAAATTGGTACAGCTGCTCTACAATCATTTACTCATGGTACAAACGATGCGCAAAAAGCGATGGGGATTATCACGATGGCTTTGATTGCCGCTAATCTACAAACATCAAGCGATATTCCATTGTGGGTCCGAATCGCTGCTGCTACTGCAATGGGACTTGGGACATCTATCGGTGGTTATAAAATCATTAAAACAGTTGGCGGTAAAATTATGAAAATACGCCCAGTCAATGGTGCTGCAGCTGATTTATCGTCTGCAATGATCATTTTTGGAGCTACATTGATTCATCTACCTGTTTCAACAACTCACGTTATTTCTTCTGCGATTATGGGTGTAGGTTCAGCTCAGCGCGTAAAAGGGGTAAAATGGGGAGTTGCAAAGAAAATTGTTTTAACATGGGTTATTACATTACCAATCTGCGCAACACTTGCTGCAATTATTTACCAAATACTGAATATATTCTTTTAACTAAAAAAGCTGTCACGCTCAATTTCTGAGCATGACAGCTTTTTATTCGTTTATAATGAGTCCCAGAGATCTAGCAAAACCCATCGCTTGTTCACTCGAAACCGTGCAACCAGCTAACTTGTCTATGCTTATCATCACATCTTCATATGTACATGTACTTAAATCAATGTTTGCCAAGCTTGTATCGGTAAAATTCACATTGTCCAATTCGCATTCATTGAAGGCAACTTTTTCAAAAGTACACTCTAAAAAATCAGCCTTATTGAATGCGGTTTGTTCAAACTTCACCTGCTTTAATTTACTAAAACTGAAGGTTGCATAATTAGCGACGCATCCATTCATCGAAACATGGCTCAATCGACTTTGTGTACACTGAGCCCCAACTAGTTTAGATTGATGAAACTCAACTCGATGAAACACGGAATCTCCAAAATCCACGTTGGACAAATCACATCGTTCAAACTTGCAGTCGACAAATTCCGCTTGATCGAATCGAATTTCCTCAAATGATACATCTTGAAAGTGCACTTGATCGAAACTTATCTTGCTCTCCGGTAACTCCGATACATTCCATTTCGACACAATTCCCCGGGAAATAAATCGTTCCTCTACCACTTCAATTATCGTGGAAACATCCAGTTCTTCTAGTTGTTTCGGGATTTTCGGCTTGTCTATTTTCACCAAACGATGCACCTCTTTCAAATTCTTTGTCAATTCGTCTACCAACACGAGAAGACAAATTGACACATACCTTATCCGTCCATTCGATGAATCTCACTCTGTCGTTTCGTCATTTAATACTTCAATGCTGTTAGCACTCGCTTGTGCAGGAAATGACTCATCTACTTGGCTGTACTTAATACGAACATTGTCGAATTCTTTTACACTTTTCGATTGGTCAATTGATAATGTAAACCAGATGGCCTCTTCGGCTCCTTCCAGCATTTCTTCTTCCGTTTGCCCTTTTTTAATCTCAGTTTCTTCTTTTCCACTAACCACCAATATTCGGCCATCTTCCTTTTTTGCTACGGTTCCTTCAATCGATATCGCATGGCCACTTTGTGTTTCATTGTTCTTAAAGAATGTGGTCATTGATCCGACGACTGCTGCCATGGCAATCACAACAATCGCAACAATCAATATAACTACTTTATTGCCCTTCATGATTTAGATTCCTCCTTCTATTGAACGGGGTGGGTTGAAAATAATTTAAAATCTATGTACATTATATCGATAAGTCGGCTTTGACCGAAATAAAAAAGAGCCAGAAATATTTCTAGCTCTCGAATGTATAGCATAAGCGAATCATATCGCGGCAAAGCAACCCATTTTCGTAAATCGGTTCATCGTAACTTCGAATAAAATAATCGAAGTCAACACCTACAATCCGAAAACCACATTGCTGATACAGTTTTAATTGATGAATGCTCGAATTCCCTGTGCCTATTTCCAGTCGCGCATAGCCTCGTTTAGACGTTTCTTCGATGGCGTGGGCAATTAATTGCTTGCCCACTCCTTTATTTTGAGAGGATTGTTGAACGGCTATGTTCATAATTTCAACGACCACTTTCGCTGTTTCTTTCAAGACGATTACGCCGATTGTATCTCCCGACTCTTCGCCCACATAGACGACTCCCCTTTTCAAATAACTTTCGACAATCATTCGAGAAGGATCTGCCAGCAGTAATAATTCCCAAGGAGGTTGTTCATCTTGTTTTAACTTGCGAATCTGAATCATTATTTGGAATTCAGTTCGAAACCTTCAGTTAACAAGTACTCTTCAGCTTCATCAAATGAACCGAAACTTTCTTCCAGGTTTTGGTTATGGTAAACATTCCATAGTGTATCTTCATGAACAAGTTTCAACTCTTGTCCATCCCCATTTTTCCAAATTTGCTCTTCCACTACTTCTTCTTCGAACTCTTCTTCCTCAGATAGGATACCAATTGAGTCCGTAATCATCTCGCGCAGTTCGTCTTCGTTGGCTTCACGAATGTTAACCATCCCTTTATTGTCCGCTTCGTATTTTTTCAGGTCGCCAACGAACACAAAACCATTTCCATTCGGATGAAGGTGATAGATGACCGTTTTTTTATCGTATAAACTATCTTCGAAATGGTAATTCACTCGTTTAAGGGACACTTCTTTTTTGGTGAGTTCAGGAAAGGTTTCAATGATTGCTTGTTTCTGTTCAAATGTTAACATGGTATTCCTCTTTTCATAAACGGTATTTGGCTCATTATAGCACATTTGCCAACAACTTTTTATTGACACACTAATGCGATAACGGCTATAATCACAGAAATATATGGAAGTACGTTGACAAGGACCAGTAAGGATTGTGCGTTTTTATAGAGAGGGAGTTGCGTGGTGAAAGACTCCTATCAATGCCATCCTGAACCTACCTTTGAGTTCGAAGTCGAAAGATTTTCGCGGCGGCAGTCGTTAACCGGCAAGAGTGTGAAGCTTTGCTTCAAATGAGGGTGGTACCGCCATGAATTGGTCCCTCGTTTGAGGTGAAGCTTTTTTATTTACAATAAAGGAGTGATTCTGATGAAAAAAGAGTTTGTACAAAGCGTTACTGCGATGGATGTCGATTTTGCACAGTGGTTTACGGATGTTGTAACGAAAGCTGAGCTGGCGGATTATTCGAGTGTTCGTGGCTCGATGATCATTCGTCCTTATGGCTATGCGATTTGGGATAATGTGAAAAATGCACTGGATGCACGTATCAAAGCAACAGGACATGAAAATGTGTATATGCCCCTTTTCATACCAGAATCTTTATTGCAAAAAGAAAAGGATCATATTGAAGGGTTCGCCCCTGAAGTTGCCTGGGTCACGCATGGTGGAGACGAAAAATTAGCAGAACGTTTATGTGTTCGTCCAACTTCTGAAGTCTTATTTTGTGAGCACTTCAGCAACATTATTCACTCATATCGCGACTTGCCTAAGCTTTATAATCAATGGTCAAATGTCGTTCGATGGGAAAAAACAACACGTCCCTTCCTTCGTACATTGGAATTTTTGTGGCAAGAAGGACATACCGCTCATGCCACTGATGAGGATGCACAAGTTGAGACACTACGTATGTTGGATGAGTATGCACAGCTTTGTGAAGAGTGGTTGGCGATTCCAGTCGTTAAGGGACAAAAAACCGATAAAGAGAAGTTCTCTGGTGCCCAGTCAACTTATACAATCGAAACATTGATGCATGATGGAAAAGCACTGCAATCGGGGACTTCCCATCATTTCGGGGACGGCTTTGCACGAGCTTTCGATATTAAGTATTTAGATAAAGAAGGCAAACAACAATATGTCCATCAAACATCTTGGGGATTTACTACACGCATAATCGGTGCCTTAATCATGGTTCACGGAGACGATCGCGGACTAGTAATGCCTCCGAAAATCGCACCAACTCAAGTGATGATTGTGCCAATTGCGCAACATAAAGAAGGTGTTCTTGATTACGCATATGAGCTGAAAGATCGTTTAAATGGTGTTGTGCGAATCGGAATTGATGGCAGTGATAAAAAACCAGGCTGGAAATTCAATGAATATGAAATGAAAGGCATTCCAATTCGTCTGGAAGTTGGACCGAAAGATATCGAGAAAGGGCAAGTTGTATTGGCACGACGCGATACTGGCGAAAAAATCATCGTACCTGTAAGTGAGCTGGAATCAAGACTTCCTGCATTGCTTGAAAATATACAAAATGATTTATACACTAAAGCTCTAGCACACCGGGAAGAACATACTTCTGTGGCCGTGACATTTGATGAATTCAAAACGGTGTTGGTTGAAAATCCAGGTTTCGTGAAGTCCATGTGGTGTGGAGATGTGGCTTGTGAAGAGTTTATAAAAGAAGAAACGTCCGCTACATCCCGCTGCATTCCTTTTGAACAAGAGATGTTAAGCGAGACATGTGTGTGCTGTGAGAAACCAGCTGAAAAAATGGTGTATTGGGCTAAAGCGTACTAAGGGTCTTTCTGGGGCTCACGACACATTGTTTGACGTGAGCCCCATTTGTTAACGAGCTGTTGATTCCATCCAATTCGAAGGAGCTGTCATGAATGGTAAAAGCAATTATTTTTGACTTAGATGATACGTTATTATGGGATAAGAAAAGTGTGGAAACGGCGTTCCATGTAACTTGCCAATTCGCCGCAACACAAGTCCAGCTTGACCCGCTACAGTTAGAAGAAGCTGTTAGACTTGAGGCAACCGAACTGTATGCTTCATACGAGACGTATGAATTCACTAAAATGATTGGCATTAATCCGTTTGAAGGACTGTGGGGAACGTTTGATGACGAGGGTGAACAGTTTTTGAAAATGAAAGAAATTGTTCCTACCTATCGCCGCGATGCCTGGACTAATGGCTTGCTTCGGATGGGTATCGACAATGTCGAGCTCGGGCAACAATTAGCCGACTATTTCCCGGAGGCCCGAAAAGCTCATCCCTTTATATACGAAGAGACTTTTCAAGTGCTGGACCGTCTTAAAGATCACTACCAACTGATCCTTTTAACAAATGGCTCACCAAAACTGCAACATACTAAACTTGAAATATCATCGGAAATTGCTCCATACTTCGAACATATTGTGATTTCAGGAGCTTTCGGAAAAGGAAAACCTGATCCTTCCATTTTCCAATTTGTTCTTGATGAGGCGGGCATTCAGGCCGATGATGCCATGATGGTCGGAGATAATTTGATGACCGATATTTTAGGCGCCTCACGAGTTGGAATTCGTTCTGTTTGGATAAACAGAGAGCTCAAGCAACCAATCAAGGATATCCAACCTACATATGAGATCACCAACTTGGAGGAACTATTGCCGATATTAAAAGACTTAAAAACAGAGGTTCCTCAATAAGGCCTTTTGCTAGTCAATCGTTTAGATAAACAATAAAAAGCACACCAATTCACGAATGAGTTGGTGTGCTTAAAACGGTGTTAATATCTCTTACAAATCAATCGCCGTGACGTCATAAATGTCTTCCAGTTCTTTCAGGCGATCGATTTCATTTTGCTCGATGTGCTTATCAATCGTCAACATCATAATCGCATCTCCACCAAGCGTAGAGCGGCCTACTTGCATTGTGGCAATATTGATATTTTCGATTGCTAGCAATGTTCCTACTCGGCCAATTGCGCCCGGTTGGTCTTTATGTTTAATGAAGACTAAATGACCTTCTGGAATGACATCCACGATATAGTTATCCACTTTCACGATGCGGGCTCCCAAACCATTTAACAGCGTTCCCGCAACTTTTCTTGTGCCGCTTTCGGTTTTCACTTCGACTGTCAATAAATTCGTGAACCCTTTAGAAGCGGATGATTTATGTTCATTGACTTGAATCCCGATTCGGTCCGCAAAGAACTTAGCATTCACTTCATTTACATGATCACCTAAATTACGTTTCAGCATTCCCTTCAACGTGTTGCGAGTCAATGGACTTACTTGAAATCCAGCCAAATCACCTGAATAATGAATATTCACTTCTTCGATTACTTCGTTTGATAAGCCCATTAAAAATGCGCCTAGTTTTTCAGATAAATTGAAGTAAGGCTCGATTTTTTGCATGATTTCCTTCGATACAGACGGAAGGTTCACTGGGTTTTGAACAACGCCTCCATTTAAGAAGCTAACGACATCCTGGCTTACATCAACCGCTACAATTTCCTGCGCTTCAATCGTACTCGCCCCTAAATGAGGCGTTGCAATGACTTCAGGAAGGGTAAGAAGTCGATGATCGACAGCCGGTTCTTGTTCAAATACATCGAGCGCCGCACCCGCTACCTTTTTAGATACGATGGCATCATATAACGCGTCTTCATCAATGATGCCTCCTCGTGCACAGTTAATGATTTGGACGCCGTCTTTCATTATGTTGAATGCCTCTGCATTAATTAAATGTCTCGTTTCTTTCATAAGAGGGGTATGCACCGTAATGAAATCCGCTTTTCGCAGCACATCTTCTACTGAACCGAAATCGATGCCCATCTTCAACGCTTTCTCAGCAGTCAGGAATGGATCATAAGCAATGACATTCATTCGTTGCCCTTGTGCTCTTGCTGCTACCTCCGCACCAATACGTCCAAGACCAATTACACCAAGCGTTTTATTTTTAAGCTCGACTCCGACGAACGATTTGCGATCCCATTTATTATTTTTCAAGGCATGGAATGCTTGTGGGATTTTTCTTGCGAGTGACATGACCATCGCCATCGTATGTTCGGCAGCTGAGTTGGTGTTGCCGTCAGGTGCATTGACAACGATGATGCCATGCTCCGTTGCTGCAGTTAAATCAATGTTATCTACGCCCACGCCCGCACGTCCAATGATTTTCAAATTCGATGCTTTGGCGATAAGTTCTGCAGTCACTTGTGTCTGGCTTCGAACGAGCAACGCATCAAAATCACCAATACGGTTGCCCAATTCTTCAGGTGTCCAATCTGTTTCGACGACAATATTCATTCCCTCGGCCTGTCTTAACGGATAGATTCCATCTTCGCTTAACGGATCACTAATCAATATATTAAATGCCATTTAAACTAACACCCCTTGGTTTAAGTAAATTCTTTGCGCTGCTGCCGTCCCTTTACCCAATTCAATCTCTTTTCCGATAAGCAATAATCCGACCTCTACCATGCTGATAATTTGAAGAACATCTGCCGGTGAACAGTAACCCATATGACCGATTCGAACGATTTTGCCGGTCAAATGTTGCTGACCTCCTGCGATCGATAAGCCAAACTTTTGTTTCAGTATTTTTCTGAACTCTTCCGCATCGAAGTCAGCTGGTTGTACGGCTGTGACAGTAGGCGAACTATCCGCATCACTCGTCAATAAAGGGATTTCCAATGCCAAAAAAGCGGCACGTGTCATTTGCATCATCAAGGTATGTCTTTTATAAACTTCATCCAAACCTTCTTCTTCCAATAAGTTCAAGGCTTGTTCCAGTCCGAATAACAGTGACAAAGCCGGTGTAAATGGCGTGGTATCTTTCAATAAATTATCACGATATCTTTTTAAGTCCAAGTAAAAACGAGGTTGTTTGTTGTTTTCGATTACATCCCAAGCTCGCTCACTTGCAGCTACAAAAGTGAGTCCTGCAGGCAACATCAGCGCTTTCTGAGATCCTGTTACGAGTACATCAATTCCCCACTCATCCATCTTCGTTTCAACACCACCAACACAGGAAACACCGTCCACTACAATCAAAGCATCGCTTACTTGTCGCACTGCTTCACCTAGTTCTTTAATCGGGTTCAAGACGCCCGTAGACGTTTCACAGTAGGTTGAAAAAATGGCTTTAATTTCTGGGTGTTCTTGCAAATAAGATTGAATGGCCAATGGATCTAAAGCTTTCCCCCACTCCACATCAAAGCGTTGAAATTTCATGTTGTACGATTGGCAAATTTTTGTAAAGCGATCGCCAAAAGCACCTGTAACAATCACCAACACTTCGTCACCTGGTTTCACGACATTCACTACTGCCGCTTCTAACCCAGCTGTTCCGCTCCCTGTAATGATGGCTACTTCTTGTTCAGTACCGAAGATTGCCTTCAATTTCGGCGCAATGTTTTTGAGCATATCTGATGTACTCTGTCCTCGGTGTCCAATCATTGGTTGACTCATTGCACGTCCCACACTCGGTGGTATTGGGCTTGGCCCCGGAATTCTTAAGATTTGTTGATCAGCTAACATCATCATTCTCCTCTCTATTTTGCCAATAAAAAAAAGCCCTCCTCCCCTTACTAGTGTAAGGGGCGAAAAGCTTGTGACTTCCGCGGTACCACCCTATTTTCGCTACCTCTACAAAACAAAAGAGTGCAGCCTTATTGGTTAACATGCTTAACGTGCATGAAGCGAATGGGCTTACAAAATGTATGGTTCAACCCATCTATTCAGAAGTGCTACTGTATGTCGAAACCGCTGATTCACACCATCCATCAGCTCTCTTAAGGTTTCTTACCATAAGTTTATCTCCATCAATATATTTTAAATTATTGAATTTTCTTTATAATAACAAAACTAAAATAGTTGTCAATACGATTTGAATAATGTAAACGGTTACTTAAAAAATATATTCTTTTACGAATTTAAATAAAAATATTAGCAGGGTTTCCCGGAGGGATAAAGAATAAATACTGATGATCACAGATTTTTAATAATTAATGGAAATGAAACACGTACAGCTATGTTATATATAAATGATGGAGGATTTTTTATGGACATTAGAATAGATGACTTAAATGGACCAGAAATTATCGAACTGATAGGAGAACATCTTCAAGGTATGTCACTGAATTCACCGATCGAAAGTATACATGCCCTAAATCTTACACAATTGAAGAGTAAGGAGATTACCTTTTGGAGTGCATGGGAAGAAAATGAGTTACTAGGTTGCGGGGCTCTGAAAGAAATTAACAGTTCGCATGGTGAGGTGAAATCAATGCGTACATCATCATTACATCTTAGAAAAGGTGTTGCAAAGGAGATTCTTCAACATATAATTGAGGAAGCACAGCGCCGAGGCTATCGATTATTAAGTTTAGAAACGGGATCAATGGATGCTTTCGAACCAGCAAGAAAACTTTATGCAATTTTCGGGTTCGACTATTGTGGTCCGTTTTCCGATTATCAGGAGGATCCCTATAGCGTATTTATGAAGAAAGCATTATAAGAAACACTCGCAAAGGTATGTGATCCAATCGTTCAGGAACAGATTCAATATCAACCAGTCACAAAAACAATAGAACTCTAAAGGTAGGTCAAGTATATGGTAGATATTTCCACAGAAATAATAATACAAGTCCCGCGAAAAATTGTAGCTGATTATGCAATCAATCCTGACAATGCACCTGCATGGTATGAGAATATTAAATTAGTTGAGTGGCAAACTCCTAAGCCTCTAACGATTGGTTCTAGAATAGCTTTTAAAGCACAATTTTTGGGTCGAGAACTTGCCTACGTTTACGAAATAGCAGAACTTATGGAAGGTCAAAAATTAGTGATGAGAACAGCAAATGGACCTTTTCCAATGGAAACGATTTATACCTGGGAGGCTATTGGAGAAAATCAAACAAGGATGACTTTACGCAATAAAGGAATTCCGACTGGCTTTTCTAGATTCTTTACTCCGTTCTTGTCTATGTCGATGAGAAAAGCAAATAATAATGATTTAAAAAAGATAAAAGAGATTCTGGAAAGGCGTTAATTCAGTAATGGTGAACGCGTCATATCTTTCATTAATAAGAAAAAGGACCGCATTGGTAGTGACCCCTAAAAGTTAGAGTTTTATTTATGCAGCTGACTGGTTGGCATGAGTTCGGTATTTTACTGGACTC
>Ga0209013_10005255_pt1 | contig 11186 bp, 9 predicted proteins | sample Cruoilmetagenom2_FD_187291 | JGI IMG/M metagenome (GOLD analysis project Ga0209013, IMG submission 187291) | Oil polluted marine microbial communities from Coal Oil Point, Santa Barbara, California, USA - Sample 2 (SPAdes) (version 2) | ecosystem: Environmental > Aquatic > Marine > Oil seeps ...
GAAGTACGACGTGTCGTCATTGGAAACCGTCATTCATGCCGCCGCACCTTGCCCCGTCCCCATCAAGAAGCAGATGATCGAGTGGTTCGGCCCTGTGATTCACGAGTACTACGCCGGAAGCGAGGGCAACGGGTTCGTGTATTGTGACAGCAAGATGTGGCTCGCCCACGAAGGCACGGTCGGCACGCCAATCGCATGCACCTTGCACATCGTTGGAGACGACGGCGAAGAAGTACCGGTTGGCCACTCTGGCACTGTCTACTTCGAGGGCGGTGGCGAGTTCGAATACCACAATGATCCCGACAAAACGAAGGGTTCACGCCACCCCAAAGGGTGGAGCACGCTGGGAGACGTCGGGTACCTCGATGAGGACAACTTCTTGTACCTCACGGACCGCAAGGCATACATGATCATCTCGGGCGGGGTGAATATCTATCCCCAGGAAGCTGAGAATGTCCTCGTCACTCATCCGAAGATCACCGATGTGGCCGTTTTCGGGGTCCCCAACGCTGATTTCGGTGAGGAGGTCAAAGCGGTAGTGCAACCCGTCGAAATGCCGGCCGACGAAGCCTCCGCCGCGGCGCTGGCTTCTGAGTTGATCCAGTTCTGTAAATCACAACTTGCCGATGTGAAGTGCCCCCGTTCGATCGACTTCCGCGACGAACTCCCCCGCCACCCCACGGGCAAGCTCTACAAGCGCCTTCTGAAAGACGAGTACTGGAAGGCTGCCGGTCGCAGCATCTGATTCCCCTCGGGATGTAGCGGCTGGCTCGTTACAGTCGTTCCGAGTGAGCACCGCGGCACATCCCTACCTCGATTGGCCAGGTCCGATCGCCTTCGCTCATCGTGGCGGTAATCGCGCCCATCCCGAGAACACGCTCCCTGCTTTCGAGCACGCCGTCTCGCTCGGCTACCGATATCTGGAGACAGACGTCCACCTGACCGCGGACGGCGTGCTCGTCGCCTTCCACGACACCGATCTTTCACGTACCTGCAATACAAAGGGAGACATCGTCGATCTCAGTTGGAAAGAAGTCGCTGAGGCTCGCGTCGACGGGCGCGAACCGATTCCACTGATGGCCGACCTCCTCGAAGCATTCCCCGAGGTGCGATTCAACATCGACTGCAAGTCTGACGAGGCGCTCCCCGCCCTCCTCAGACTCCTCCACGACAGTGAGGCCACCGACCGCGTGTGTATCGGGTCGTTCAGTCACAAACGACTGCGCAAGCTCCGTCAGCGTGGCGGCGAAGATCTGCTGACCTGCCTGAGCCCCAGAGAGGTCGCTTCGCTCCGTCTCGCAAGAAGGCTGGGCGGGGTGTCCCCGCGTGTCGCACAAGTACCGGTTCAAGCCGGCGGATCGCTGAATCGGGCGCGAATCACAATCGTCAACGAGCGGCTCATATACGACGCCCACCAGCACGGCATCCCCGTGCACGTGTGGACGATCAACGACGCAGATGAGATGAAGCGCCTGCTCGATCTCGGCGTGGACGGCATCATGACGGATGATCCGGAACTCCTTCGCAGCGTCCTGATCGAGCGAGGCCAATGGGTAGCACCATCACCAGGCTGACAGGCGTATCGTCGGCGGGATGCCAACGTCCGACGCGCCATACGATTCGGTCCGCGCCCCCAACTACATGGTGGCCAGCGCGGACCACCTTTCGACGTCGGCTGGATTGGAGATGTTCACCAAGGGCGGCAACGCAGTCGACGCCGCTATCGCCTGCAATGCCGCGATAGCGGTCACTGCGCCACACCTCTGTGGGATGGGCGGCGACTTGTTCGCGATCGTTCACATCGACAACCTGAACACTCCGTCCGAGCCGGGACGAACCTGTGCTCTCAATGCTTCCGGCCATGCCGGGTCTGGCGCCGATGCCGACCGGCTTCGCTCAGAGGGGTTCGACCAGATGCCGTTCAAGAACGACATCCGCTCGGTCACGATCCCTGGATGCATCGACGGCTGGATGGCACTCCACGACCGATTCGGATCGCTGCCCCTCGATGTCGTGTTAGCCCCGGCCAGGCGGTTGGCAGTTGATGGGTTTCCAGCCAGCCCGCTGCTGGTGCACTCTCTGCGAACTCTCGATGCCCCGAGCCGCGAGAACTTAGCGGACTTGGCGGGTCAGGCGACCACGACCGGCGCAAGAGTTCGCCGGCCTGGCGCTGCTCTCGTCCTGGCCGGACTCGCAATCGGCGGGCGTGAGAGTTTCTACCTGGGCGCCTTCGGAGAGGGCCTCCGACAAATGGGTGCAGAACAATTCTCCGATCTCGACCTACGCCTCGATCAGGCCGATTGGGTCGAGCCGCTCAGCGCCACAGCGTTCGGGGTCGACATGCACACCATTGGGCCCAACTCGCAGGGCTACCTGACCATCGCGGCCGCGCGTCTCGCCGAGCGACTGGATTTGCCCGACGATCCCGACGACGAGCGGTGGGCCCATCTACTCATCGAAGCGGCCACCGCCGCGGGGTTCGATCGACCCGACGTTCTGCACGAAGATGCCGATGGATCCGTCCTCCTCGCAATGATTGACGAGCGGCTGGACATGATCGGCATCGAATCGGCAAGCCGTCGACCTACTCCTACGGCTACCGGAGATACCACCTACCTCTGCACATCGGGTACCACTGCAGACGGCACGCAGATGGGCGTCTCACTGATCCAGTCGAACGCGTCTGGTTTCGGCAGTCACCTCGTGGAACCGAACACAGGGATCAACTTGCACAACCGTGGAATCGGATTCAGCCTGATTGCCGGGCATCCGGCAGAACTTGCTCAAGGTCATCGACCGCCTCACACCCTCTCGCCGGCACTGGCGACAAGGTCGGGCAAACTCGCCGCCTTGTTCGGCACAATGGGTGGTGACGCTCAGCCACAGATCCTGCTGCAACTCGCCACTCGGCTGTTCCATCACAACCAGTCCCCTGCCGCCGCTCTAAACGCAGGGCGCTGGGCACTTCGTGGCCCCGACACCGGGTTTGATACCTGGACAGGTGAAACACAGCCAAAGGTGCGCCTCGAAGGCCAATGTCCGAGCAGCTGGCGCGATGCCCTCGCCACCCGCGGGCACGAGATCGATACCGCCCCATCCTGGGACTCTGAGTTCGGCCACGCCCACGCGATCGTCGTCGAAAACACAGGCATGTACGCAGGCGCCTCCGACCCGAGATGCCACATCGGGTCGACCGCCGGCGGCTGACGACCCCACCGAACTGGCGGAGTGCTACGAGAGTAGGGGGAGGACTTCTTGGGTGAAGCGAGCCATCTGCTCATCGGCCTTCTTGTACGGATCACCAATCAGGTGCGGGAACAACGTGAGATATTCCAGGCCAAGCAGGTCGCGGTAGAACTGCACTTCTTCGGCAACCTTCTCGGGTGTGCCGACGAGCATCGTCTTGTTCTCGATCGATTCTTCCAGGGTTGGAATCAAGCCAGGGGCTGCCGGCTTCCCATCGGGGCCCATATAGCCGCGACTCCACCCGTACGGTCCGAGGAACTTCCAGAATTCGTCGTGGCCAGGCCGAGCGCTGGCCATTGCCTCTTCCATCGTGTCCTCGATGCGGATCGAGGCGACCAACATGCGCTTTTCGTGAGGAGCCAACTCGACGCCGTGAGCCTCGGTGTAGTTCTCTCCGTAGGTCTCCCAGAACCTCTTGATGAAGCTGTGGTGCTGATTCCAGAACACTGCACCGTGGTCGACCACTGGGACGTAGTCGAGAGTCGGAGGAGAAGTCACCGCTTGCCAGATCTCGAACGGATAAATCGGTCGAGGTACCAATGTCAACGCCTGGACCGTCGAGCCCCTGTCGGGAATACCAGGTGCCGGGATATCGAAGTGTTTGCCATGGAATGAGAACTTCTCCTGGGTCAACGACCTACGGATGACTTCCATCGACTCGGTGAACACCTCACGGTTGAACTGATCGGCCGCCGCTTGATCAGGGTTGTCGAGCGAGCCGACCGACACGCCTTTGTCGTTCAGGTGCAAGAGTTCGCGTGGCACGGTTCCACGTCCGACGCCGAGTATCGCCCTGCCCCCGGAGAGATTGTGCAGTGTCGAGAAGTCCTCGGCCAGCCTCAGCGGATTCCACTGCGGAACCACGTTGAACATCGCGCCGAACCGCAGCGTTGTCGTCTGCGCGGCAATCCAGGTGGAGATCTGCAAGCCATTCGGAATGACCTCGTACCCCTCGTACTGGAAGTGATGCTCGGTCGTCCAGAAGGAATCGAAGCCGAGGCGTTCGGCCTCCCTGGCGGAATTTATGTAGTCGAGCGTCGCCTTCCAACAGGCTTCGTTGGAGTATCGCCTGTCCATCGGGTCAGGTGCTCCCGGCCCGGCGTCGTCCATCTCGACGCCACCGAAGAAAAATGCTCCCAGTTTCAAGTCCGGTTGGTTGGCCATCCGTCTATGTTCGCGCATATGCCTTCCACTCTCCTGAAGCAAGTCGCCATTGTTGACGGTCGTTCGACACAGGACAGGTTCGACATCCGTATCACTGACGGTTTGATCGACGTTGTGGCGAACACCGGCACGATCGAGGCTCAGCCCGACGAACCGGTCCACGACCTCGACGGCTACCTGGTTCTGCCCGCAGCGGTGGAACCTCATGCCCACCTCGACAAGGCTTTCCTTGCAGAGCGCATCGACAACCCGACCGGTGACCTGCTCGGCGCGATCTATGCAATGCGGGCGAACCGTCATCTGCTCAGTGTGAGCGAAACCATCGAGCGCGCCGAGCGGGCGGCGCGCCTGATGGCCGCCAACGGATACTGCGCAGTGCGAACCCACGCGGACACGACCGTCGAGCACGGGTTACGCAGTATCGAGGCACTAGGCGAAGTGAAGAACCGGGTCGCTGACATCATTGATATCGAGGTCGTCGCACTGTGCGGGTGGCCCATCACCGGCCATGCCGGGGCCGACCAGCGGACGCTTCTCGTCGAAGCGCTTGCCGCCGGCGCGGACCTCGTCGGGGGTTGCCCTCACCTCGAGGGCGAAGGCGGTATCGCGAGTTCCACCGAGTTCCTTCTGCAGACTGCCAGCGACCATGGGGTCGGAATCGATCTCCATATCGATGAAACTCTCGACCCCGAAGTTCTCGGCCTCGTTGACCTCGCGAACATGGTCGCGTCAGGGTTCGAGCATCCGGTTACTGCCAGTCATTGTGTGAGTCTCGGAATGCAGAGTGAGACGCGCCAACGAGAGATCGCCGAGCTCGTGTCGTCGACTGGCATCAGCGTCATCGCCCTTCCGCACACCAACCTGTTCCTTCAGGGCCGCGGCCATGCACCCATGCCTCGCGGTCTGACGGCGGTTGCCGCTCTGCAATCGGCTGGCGTCAATGTCGCCGCCGGCGCGGACAATCTCCAAGACCCGTTCAACCCGGTCGGTCGAGCGTGTCCATTCGAGACGGCCTCGCTGATGATCATGGTGGCTCACCTTCTCCCTGCTGATGCCTGGGCGACTGTGTCGGACGCTCCGCGCAGAGCAATGGGCAAGGCCCCCATTTCGGTTGAGCCGGGAACGGTCGCTGACCTGATAGCCGTGCGGGCAGCGACTCTTCGCGAGGCGATTGCGTTCGGGCCAAGCGACCGTCTCACGTGGCGCCGCGGCGTACTGCACAGTGCACCTCCATCCGAAACAGAGAGTTAACAGATTTAAGTATGAGTCAATCCAGCGGGTGCTCTATGATCTCGCCCATGTCTGTTGACGGGGGACGATACCTCTGCCCCAGGTTCGAAAACCAGCGAGTTGTCGTCACCGGTGGAGCTCGAGGAATCGGCGCGTCAATTGTCCGTGCGTTCGCGAGCGAAGGTGCCGAAACGGTCATCGTCGATCTGTTGATCGACGAGGCGCGATCGCTGGCCGAGGAACTCGGCGGCAGTGCAATCGGCTGCGATCTCTCCGACCCAGCCGACACCGCAAAGGGCATGGATGAGGCGATCTCGGCGCTCGGCGGAATCGACGTATTGATCAACAACGCCGGAGTCTTCAAGATCACTCCCCTGCTCGATATTTCTGCCGAAGAATGGGACTGGGTCTTTTCCATCAACACGCGGGCGATGCTCCTCACTACACAGGTGGCCGCTCGCGTCATGATTGCTCAGGGCACAGGTGGCAAGATCGTCAATACTGCCAGCATGGGTGGCAAGGTAGGTGCGGCAAACCAAGCTCACTACGCGGCGTCCAAAGCGGCAGTCATTTCGCTGACGCAGGTATCAGCCGCAGAACTCGGCGTGCACGACATCAATGTCAACGCGATCTGCCCTGGCTACGTCCTCACCGAGATGGGTGCCGCCACCCGCACCCCCGAAATGGTCGCGGAGTGGTCCGCGATGTCACCGCTCGGCCGCTTGGCCGACCCATCAGACGTCGCGTCGATGGCCCTGTTCCTTGCGTCGGATGACGCCGACTACTGCACCGGCCAGGCGATGAACGTCACCGGTGGCATGATCTCCCACTGAGGATTCGATGACAGCCGACACCGTCACACCCGCCCCATCGAAGGAAACAGCCGCTTACATCGACTTCCAGAATGTCTCGATGACCTTCCCCGACGGAACTCATGCCGTCGACGATGTGTCGCTCGAAGTTCGCCAAGGCGAGTTCGTCACCGTTGTCGGCCCATCAGGCTGCGGCAAGTCCACGCTCTTACGCATCGCTTCCGGGCTTGCAAAACAGACCGCGGGAACCGTGATCGGGAACCCGCGCGAAATGGGCTACGTCTTCCAAGATGCGACCTTGCTGCAGTGGCGCACCGTGCAACGCAACGTCGATCTCTTTGCCGAGCTGGAGGGAATGCCAAAGAAAGAGCGCCAACAGCGCGTCGCTGAGAACATCAAACTCGTCGGCCTCACGGGCCACGAAGACAAGTATCCGAAGCAGCTGTCCGGCGGCATGAAAATGCGTGTTTCGCTGGCCCGGTCACTCGTGATGGAGCCGTCGATGTTCCTCTTCGACGAGCCGTTTGGGGCCCTGGACGAGATCACACGCGAGTTTCTCAATGATGAACTCCTGAGCATGTTCAGCGCTAAACAGTTTGGTGCGTTGTTCATCACACACTCGATCTACGAAGCCGTGTTTCTCTCGACCAGAGTGCTCGTGATGTCTGCGAGACCAGGGCGAATCGTCGCGTCCTTTGACATTCCGTTCGCGTACCCACGAACCCCCGATCTCCGCTTCGGCGCGGACTTCGCGGAGCTTGCCGGCGAAGTCAGCGAGGCTCTGAGGGGAGCACACGCATGAGTGCATCGACTGAGACCGGCACCATCCAGGCGAGCGATGGGGTAGGACCCGAAGAGGACGTTCAACAAGCCGTGCCCCTTGCGGCTCCGACCGACGGGAAGAGCAGGAAATGGATCGAGCTCATCGGCCCAGTTCTCGCGCTCTTTCTCTTCATCGGAATCTGGTATCTGATGCACTACTGGGCGCTCGAGGCAGTCTTTGACCGGCCAGCGTTCCTGATCACCGAGCCAGACCGAGTGATCGAAGAATCATTCCTCGACAGCGACAACCGGACAACGTTGCTCCAGGGTTTGTACTGGACCACCGTCGTTGCCATGTGCGGACTCGCCATATCGATCGTCCTCGGGATGACAATTGCAATCGGCATGGCTCAGGCTCAATGGCTGGAACGCTCTTTCTGGCCCTATCTGGTCGCGCTCCAGGCAATCCCGATCCTGGCAATTACGCCGATCATCGCATCGGTTTTCGGATTCGGATTCAGCGCCCGAATTCTCGTGTGTGTCATCATCTCGCTGTTCCCAATCGTGTCCAACACACTCTTCGGGCTGCTCTCCGCCGACCGAATGCAGCACGACATGTTCACGCTGCACGGCGCCGGCAGGCGAACGCGACTGATGAAGTTGCAGCTCCCTGGTGCGATGCCGGCCATCTTCACCGGTTTCCGAATTGCTGCCGGCCTCTCGGTCATCGGTGCTGTCGTCGGAGAATTGTTCTTCAGGCGTGGCGAGAAGGGCATCGGCATCCTGCTCGATGTCTTCCGTCAGCGCAACAATTACCCACTCATGTACGGCGCTCTCCTGTTGTCGTCCATGCTCGGAATCGTCGTGTTCAGCCTCTTCGGCTGGATCGGCAACAAGGTGGTCGGCAAGTGGTATGAATCGACCCGAGAGGGGCGTTGACATCCAGTGACGAACCGCAGAGACTCACTCATCAAGATCCAACACAAAACCCACGTGCAGCGTGAACGCTGAGCGCGGAACACCAACCCAAGGAGCATCCATGAAGCACACCCGTCGAGCCAAGTGGCTCGCAGTCCCCATCGCCAGCGCCCTCGTGCTGGCTGCATGCGGGAGCGACGACGACGACAGCGGTAGCGATTCGACCGAGGCGGCAGGCACAGAGGCGCCCGACAGCACCGATGACATGGACGAAGGTGAAGGTGTAAGCCTTGCCGGCATCTGCCCTGAGACCGTCGTCATCCAGACCGACTGGAACCCCGAAGCCGAACATGGCTGGCTATACGAAATGATCGGGGAAAATCCAGATATCGACGCTGGTTCCGGCGCGGTTACCGGTCCGCTCGTTACGAGTGGCGGAGCCGCAACCGGCGTTGATATCCAGATCCGTGCTGGCGGGCCTTTGATCGGCTTTCAAACCGTCACATCACAGATGTACCAAGACGACTCGATCCTGCTCGGCTTCGTCTACACCGATGAGGCAATTCAGAACTCCGTCGAGTTTCCGACCGTCGCTGTGATGTCAGGCATGGAGAAGAACCCGCAGATGATCATGTGGGACCCCGAGACCTACCCAGACATCGAGACCATTGCCGATATTGGTGAAGCCGGCGTACTCGTACGGTACTTCGGTGGCGCGGCGTACATGGACTACTTCACTCAGACCGGGATCCTGTCAGAGAGCCAGGTTGACGGTTCCTACGACGGCACCCCGGCTGGCTTCCTCGCCGACCAGGGCGAGTCGGCCCAGCAGGGCTTCGGCTCGGCTGAACCGTACGTCTATCAGAATGAGGTCGCCGACTGGGAAGGCAAGCCAGTCGCCTACGATTACATCAATGATGCAGGCTGGGAGAACTACGGCGAGTCAATCGCGGTCCGTGCCGATGCGCTCGAAGAGAACTCCGAGTGCCTCGCCGCGCTGGTCCCAATCATCCAGCAGTCCACCGTCGACTACGTAAATGACTCTGCCGAGACCAACGCTCTTATCATCGAGGCAGTCGATGCGTTCGACAACGGCTGGGTCTATAACGCTGATGTCGCCGCATACGCCGTGGAGACCATGCGTGCTGACGGATTGCTCAGCAACGGCCCTGACGAAACAATCGGCAACTTCGACCTCGACCGGGTCAATGGCCTGATCGAGTTGGCAATTCCGGTGTATGACTCACTCGGCCAGACACCCAAGGAAGGTCTGACCGCCGAGGATGTCGTCACCAACCAGTTCATCGACGACTCGATCGGCCTCTGATCGGAACACTTCGTCACTGAACGAACAAGACTGAACAAGATCGAGGGGCGCTCTTAGGAGCGCCCCTCTTTCGCGCCCCGATCCTCAGCCATACGTCGGCCAGGGGTCATCCACCAGTCATCGGCAGGTTGAAATCAGCGATCTCCTCGAGTGCTTCGCAGAACGCGTCAACCGCTCCCTGGAACAGCTCGGCCCCGCGGTCGTGGGTTGCATCGGTCGGATCTCCAATGTGACCGTTCGGGCCAAAATCGTTCGACAACCAGCCGAACCCGACCGTGCCGCCAAACCGCACATACTTGTTCTCGGCCAACTGGTCAGGCACATTGCGCACGGCCGCCGAAATGTTCACGAGTTCCGGTGCCAGGTACAGCATCAGCGAGGTCTCATCCGTGCCACCGTGAATACCCATACCAAGTTCGCTTGCCGGAGAGTCCCCACCCTGGTCAGGAGGAACACCAGGATGCGCGAGAAAGGTCATCAGGCCGTGGTGCAATCTGATCTCGCGATTCGCAACACCAACCAGGGCGGAGTTCCCGCCGTGGCCGTTCATGAATACGAGCTTGCGGGCAGAGGTCATCGCGACACACCGCCCAATATCGTCGAGCACAGCCAACAGAGTGCTTGCCGACAACCAGATCGTCCCCGACGACCAGGCATGCTCATTTGACTTCGTGTACACCAGCGGCGGCAACAGCCACACATCCAGCTCTTCACCGACTCGCTCGACTGCGGTCGTGGCGACACGATCGGCGATCAACAGATCGGTATTGAAGGGCAGGTGCGCGCCGTGCTGCTCAACCGCACCGAGCGGCTGGACGAAGATACTGCGAGCGGTGATGAGCCGGTCGATGTCGGGGGCGCGGAGCTCGGCCAGTTGCCGTGAGAGCGATGTCACACAGCCACATTACGCCCAAGGGACCGGACCGCGACAGACTCTCATCATGAGTTCGAGTTCCAAGGCGTCGACGTCGACCGACTACGACGCGATCGTCATTGGCGCCGGGCACAACGGCCTCGTCACCGCTGCATACCTTGCCCGCGGCGGCCTCGACACCTTGCTGGTCGAAGCCCGGGCGGCGGTTGGCGGGACAGCGTCGAGCGAGGAGTTCGGCGGAGCCACGGTCAACATCTGCAACTGCGATCATCTGACATTTCGGACCACGCCGGTGATCGAGGAGCTGCGCCTCGCCGATCACGGTCTCGAGTACCTCAACGTTGAACCGGCACAACACAATTTCTCCTGGGACAGCGCCGCCCAGGGACGAGGGTGGTCTCTGCATCACGAGCTCGATACGACCCTCGAATCCCTCGCCGAACACTTCCCGGGAGAGGTCGACGGCTATCGCCGCTACGCCCAGGCGGCAATGCCGGCGGTTCAAATGATCCTCGAAGCAGCCGCGGAGCCGCCATCCATAGCCGGCCTGACACGCCTCGCCGTACGCCGACGATTCGCCGGCGCCCCAACGCTCCTGCGATGGTCACGCCGAAGTGCGGCCGACGTTCTCCGCTCATTCTTCAGCGAAGAGGCGATCATGGGCCCAGCGGCCGTGGCCGGGCCCATGGTGTGGGGAATCTCACCCGAAACACCGGGGAGCGGGCTCGGAGCATTGACACACGCGATGCGCCACGTAACCACCGTGGGGCGACCGGTCGGCGGTAGCGGACAGGACCCGGTGACATTGCTGGCGGCGTTCGAGGCGTCGGGAGGCACGTTGCGTACACTGAGC
>Ga0209013_10005256_pt1 | contig 11185 bp, 8 predicted proteins | sample Cruoilmetagenom2_FD_187291 | JGI IMG/M metagenome (GOLD analysis project Ga0209013, IMG submission 187291) | Oil polluted marine microbial communities from Coal Oil Point, Santa Barbara, California, USA - Sample 2 (SPAdes) (version 2) | ecosystem: Environmental > Aquatic > Marine > Oil seeps ...
CTTCTTTAAAAACATATCCTTGTTTTCGATACAAATCGGTTCTCCTTTTACCTACCTTACGCTGATTTTTGTTTGCAAAAGTATAGAATTTCAGGCAAATATTCAATCGAATATTTAGGGTTTGTCAGTTCTTGTAGAACATTATCTCTACCTAGAGTTTCGTGTAACAAATTGGAATTTATTGGTTATATATTCCCAATTATAGCCTTTTTTGTCTCCTAAAAAATCCTACCTTGTAATCTATTATTTTTCTCAGAATATTAATACAATTACAATAATAATTTACTTTAATAGGAATAAAGGAGAGATGACATGGGAAATTTTATGAAATTGATTCCTTTCGAATTAGTAGAACAACTGGAGTTTACAAATGAAATACCAAAAGGGATTGAAATCATTCAAGCCCCTGAAATGTGGAAGGAAACAAAAGGAAAAGGAATTACCATCGCCGTTTTGGACACCGGATGTGATATTGATCATCCAGATTTACAAAACCGCATCATCGGTGGGCAAAATTTCACAAGCGATGATGGCAGCGACCCTTTAAAATTCGACGATTACAATGGGCATGGGACGCATGTTTCAGGAACAATTGCTGCTAGCCTTAACGATAATGGTGTCGTCGGAGTTGCTCCTGAGGCAAATTTATTAATATTGAAAGTACTCGGAGAAAATGGTTCAGGGCAATATGATTGGATTATTCAAGCTATCAATTATGCAATTGATCAAAAAGTAGACATCATCTCGATGTCTTTAGGCGGACCTAGTGATGTAAAAGAACTTCATGATGTCATCATAAAGGCAGTAAACGAGAATATTTTAGTGGTTTGTGCAGCAGGCAATGAAGGCGACGGTCAAGACTCTACCGATGAACTTGGTTATCCTGGATGCTACAACGAAGTGATTAGCGTAGGTGCAGTTAATCTGGATCGTCAGTCCTCTCCATTCACTAACTCAAATAATGAAGTTGATTTAGTCGCCCCTGGAGAGAAAGTGACATCAACCTACCTGAATGGTACTTATGCCACATTAAGTGGTACATCCATGGCCACTCCCCATGTTTCAGGGGCATTGGCACTTTTAAAAGTGATATCCACAGTTTCATTTGAGAGGGATTTAACTGCTCCTGAATTATATTCCCAACTGATAAAGAGAACAGTTCCGCTTGGTAATTCACCAAAAATCGAAGGAAATGGCCTGATTTACCTGACCCTGTTGGAACATATAGAGAAAGTCTTTGATCAAAAAATCGTACGATCTCTGGTTAATATATAGGGGAAAACAGATGTTTATGTAGCATCTGTTTTTTCCTATATATTGTTAATTCAATCCTGGGTTTGGCTCAGCGGAAATGCGTTAGCACAAAATTTACGATAAACAATAATCTCGTTTAACAGAGTCTATTTTTTAGACCTTTTTAAGCTTTTTCAAAAAAAAAAAAACATCAAGACGTTGTGAAATACTCCAATTGTTCTTCTTTAATAAATAACTACAAATATTAGAAGGAGAGGATATTTCATGAATACACTAGATGTTTCTTCATGGACAACCATTTTAGGTAATTTTGGATTTCCGATTGCAATTACTGTTTATCTTTTCTATCGGTTTGAGAGGAAAATTGAAAATTTAGAAGCCGTAATACTTGAACTAAATGATGATATTAAAGACTATTACCACTGGAAAAATTTTAATAATTAATAGAGTTTGTTTTAAAAAGAAAAATTTTATCTTTTTTTTACCGATTGACCGAACTAACGTTCCACGTGGGGGGGATAATTTGAACGGTTTATATAACAGTTACAACCAAAGGGTTGAAAATTATCTTGATAAAAATGAGAGGCATCTACAAAATCCCATTATTAAATCATTTTTAAACATACCTGAAAACATGGACCTGTTAAAGGAAGTAATTAACAAGCCAACTGATTTGCTCAAGAAAAAACTAGATGATACGTTCAGGGAATTCTTTTTTAAAATCAGATTTACCACTTACTTGTCTCAAACCATTTATTTTAACGCGATAAATTACGATAAAAAGATAAAATTATTTTCAGATCGGAATATCTCAATTTTGGATAGACCCTTAAAAGGGAATCAAAACGGCACATTAATTGATCTCCTAGGTTCAGAAGAATGGAAAGAAGGACAAGAAGTTTGGATTGCTTCCTCCAATATTGGAGACCATTTATCAAGTCAGACCTTATTTAATGGGCTTCAATTACTAACTGAAAACCAGCGTCAATTGTTAAGTTTGGCTTACATTTACGGATTAAAAGATTCTGAGATATCCACCTATCTAAATAAATCCCAACAAGCAGTTTCCAGAAGTCATAAAAATGCATTATTGAAACTGAGAGAGTTTATTGAAACTAACCGTGAAGGAAGGGGATTGGATGCATGACAGTTTATATACACTAGTGAAGCAGTCAAGAACGGATAACGACTCATTGGGAAGTGTTATTGAATTATTTTCCCCTAAAATTGACCACTCCTTAAGACAAACAAAACCGCAATACAGGGAAGATCTATCACAAGAATTAAAAATCAAATTATTAGATTGCATCAGAAATTATGAAGTTGATAATGTGCCTGGATATTTTCAAATGATAGATTTTCTGGAAGGAAAGGTAACCCAATATTATGAAGATAAATAAGCTTTATTATTGTTCTAAAAAAAATCGGTTATTTATTACATTTCCCGATGCATAAAACATTTGAACTAAATAAATAAAACACCCCCAATAATCTTTCAAAGCATTGGGGGTGTCTGGTGAGTGCTTGTGCAAGTGTTTTAGTGGCAAGAAAAAATTATATGTACATTGTTTCTACTATCACATCATTCTTCTTACGAAAATGCCCCTTTTTTCTGGGTAAACCAAGAGTAAAAAGATTCGGCGGGTACTGGACGGCTTAAAAAGTAACCCTGTGCCGTATCGCATTCCAATACTCTGAGCTTGTCCCATACTTCCTTGCTCTCGATTCCCTCAGCAACCACTCGAAGCCCTAAGTTATGTGCCAAGTTGATAACGGTACGCACAATCATTTCATCATTCTGGTCTTCCAACATGTCAATAACGAAGGATTTATCCACTTTGATTTCATTGACTGGCATATTCTTTAAATAAGCCAAAGAAGAATACCCTGTTCCAAAGTCATCAATTGATAATTTAATGTCCATAGAAGACAGTTTATGTAGAATTTCCATCGCCCGATTTGGATTGCTCATGATTGAGCTTTCGGTTATCTCAAAAATCAATGTATTCGAATCAATCTTGTATTCATTCAGTAACTTCTGTACATCATCCGGTAGTTGTAGGTCCTGTAAATTAGAAGCGGATAAGTTCACGGAAATATGTAAGTCCAACCCTTCTTTAGACCACTTCTTGGATTGCTCCAACGCTTTTTCCAATACCCACATGGTTAACTTCTTCATAAGTCCGTTTTGCTCCGCCATTGGAATAAAACGTTCTGGTGAAATGAACCCTTGTAGCGGATGCAACCAACGCAATAATACTTCAACCGCAATCACTCTTCTTGTTTTCATGTCCACCTGTGGTTGGTAATAGAGCATTAACTTATCGTGTTCAAGAGCATCCCTTAAATCGCCAATTAGGCTTAATTGTTCAATCGTGTGTGTGTCAAGATCAGACGAATAAATAGAATACCCACTATCGGTTCTTTTTGCTGTATACATCGAAATGTCTGCTCTTTTCATCAATGTTTCCACGTTTTCACCGTGATCTGGATAAAAAACAAGACCTTGACTTGAACTGATTGACAGAACATGATCGTCTAATATGAAAGGACGTTCAATGGCACTGATGATTTTGTTAGACATTTCAAGCGTCTGCTCCTGCGAAGTCATCGGTAAAAACAAGGCAAACTCATCTCCGCCAAGACGCGCCACTGTGTCCGTTTCTCTTACTAATTCGCTAAGTCGGTGGCCCACTTGCTGGAGCAATAAATCTCCGTAATGATGACCCAACGTATCATTGATGGTCTTAAAGTGATTCAAATCAATCAAAATCAATGACAGTGGATGTTGATCACTTTTCGCAGACAATATTCCTTGTTCCAAGCGATCATATAACAACGTACGATTCGGCAGACCGGTCAATGCATCGTGAAGAGCCTGATGCTCCAAAGCATCCATTTGCTGTTTAAGTTCACTTATGTCACGTACAGTACAAGCATAAATTACTTGCCCTTCAAGATGTGCCATACCCAATTGAATTTCAGCCGGAAAATCGCATTCTCCTTTACGTATGCCTGTTGCTTCCAGTCTTTTTTGCACATCATGGCCATACTCTTGAGCCAATGACAATGCAGGAATCAGTTTCATTACCTTTTCACCAATCAGTTCCGACTCATCATAGCCAAACATTCGTTTCACTGCTGGATTGACCGATACAATATTAAACGATTCATTGTACGTAATCATCGTGTCCATGGATGTGTCGCGGACAATTCTTGCCAAAGCCTCTGTTCTTTTTAATTGTAAAGTAATGTCTGATAGCTCTTGATTTGATTTTTCCAAATCGAGTGTTTTTTCCAGCAATAATTGAGCCTGTGCTTCGAGCCCTTTTTTGGTTTGGTAGATGATTGAAAAGCTCTCTATCTTCGATTTGAGTACGTCCGGCTCAAACGGCTTGAATACATAGTCAATCGCTCCTACAGAATAGCCAGTAAATACATTTTCCGGAGCCTTGCTGATTGCCGTTATAAAAATGATCGGGGTATCCTTGGTTTTCTGTCTGGATTTAATAATCGATGCTGTTTCAAACCCATTCAAACCTGGCATTTGCACATCCAACAAAATGACTGCAAACTCATCCTTCAGCAAGCATTTTAAAGCTTCCTCTCCGGAATAGGCGCGAATCAAGTTGTAGTTCAGATCCCCTAAAACTGCCTCCAGTGCCAGTAAGTTTTCGGGTCGATCATCAACGAGCAGCACATTGACTTTTTCATTTTTCTCCTCCACATTAGTCATCCTCACTTTTTACGATTTATATTTTTCACATCTTCCCCTACTAATTCGTGCTTTTATAGAGTTTATTTTTCGCATCAACTTCCTCATAAAACTCCATATATGGAGTGAAGCGAAGTGATTCTTTGCTGCCTAATCCTAGAATTCCAAAACGGCTGAGACTCTCTTTAAACAAACCATGGACATGGTTTTGCAGTTGCTTGTCGAAGTAAATCATCACATTCCGGCATAAAATCACGTTAAATTCATTAAAGGAACCATCCGTAACGAGATTATGCTGGGCGAACACGATATTTTCACTCAGGAAAGGTTTAAATTTCACACCGTATTCGTCCGCCGTGTAGTATTCAGAAAAAGCATGCGGTCCCCCGGCTTTTTGATAATTGCTCGTATATAGCTGCATTTTATCGAAGGAAAAAACTCCTTTTTTGGCTTTTTCAATTACGTCCACGTTCATATCGGTAGCATAGATTTTACTTTTTTTATAGAGCCCCTCTTCATGCAGCAGGATGGCCATGGAATAGGCTTCTTCTCCTGTCGAGCACCCTGCATGCCAAATGCGTATGAACGGATAGGAATGAAGAAGTGGGATGACATTCTTCCGAAACGATAAGTAGAACTCGGGATCCCTGAACATTTCCGTTACATTGATGGAAAAATCACGAAGTAGTTTCTGCATATATGCAGGTTCATACAAGACCTTTTGTTGTAACTGGGATATCGACTCCATTTTCTCGATACCCAGTCGATGCTTAACTCTCCGATGAATAGAGGAGTAGGCATAACTTCGGAAGTCATGACCATACCGCTGATAAATACCTTCTAATAATAATGAAATTTCAATTCTTTCAATTTCAGAACTCCCGTCATCAGGAGTATGAATTGAAAAATCATTCTTGCTTACCATTGCCTTGCCTCCTTATTTGTAGAGCCAAACTCTCATCAGTGATAGTAACTGATGATTAATAATCGGTTTTGAAATATAGTCGGATGCCCCTACTGCAATGCATTTTTCACGATCTTCTTTCATTGCTTTCGCTGTCAAGGCAATGATTGGGAGATGTTTGTATTGTTCCATCTCTCTAATTCGGGTAATTGCCTCATATCCATCCATTTCAGGCATCATGATATCCATCAAGACTAAATCAATCGTTGAATTTTTCTTTATAACATCAATGGCTTCACGGCCATTTTCAGCAAATAGTACGTCCATGTCATACCCTTCCAGAATACTGGACAAGGCAAAGACATTCCGAACATCATCATCAACGATTAATATTTTCTTACCCTTAAAGAATTGTTCTTTTGTGTCTATTGATATCGGGTTTTGGGAATGATCATTTTCTAACGTCGGTTGCCCACCACTCACTTGATTAATGAACAAGGAAATTTCTTCAAGCAACCGTTCATGCGACCTTGTACCTTTGACAATGATTGTTTCGGTAAAATGTTTTAATTCCATTTCTTCTCTTTCCGTCAATTCTTTCCCTGTATAAATGAAAATCGGAAGGTAAATTCCCTTTTTCATTTCTTTCACTTTGGAAAGTAAATACGTGCCCGTCATATCCTCTAAACCAAGATCAACGATCATACAATCAAATTGTTCTGTTTGTAGCGCCTGCAAAGCCTCTGTTCCTGAAGATACAGCGATTATCTGTACTCTTGAGTGGTGCGACTGGATAAGCTCCATCATACTTTCGCGTTGAACTAGATTATCCTCGATTATTAAAATACGATTGGACTGCGATTCCCGTTCATTCGACTCCCATGATACGAGTTGATCGTCGTTGCTGTTGAATACTTCTGGTTGGCGGTCCTTCTCAACATAATGTTCGGTAGCCGCTACTTCTTGATGGTAGGACTCGAGTATCCGCTCATCTTTGGCTGGGATATAGAGCGTAAATGTACTTCCTCTGCCTTCTTCGCTAATGACTTCAATTTTCCCATTTAAGACGGATGCGTGCTCCCTACTGATGGATAGGCCAAGCCCTGTTCCACCATATTTTCTGCTGGTCGTTCCATCTGCTTGTTGAAATGCCTCAAAGATGATTGACTGCTTGTTTTTTGGAATACCAATACCAGTATCGGTTACTTCAAAAGTTAGATAGCTCGTGGACTCATCTATTATGCTCTCTGCCATTACTTGCGATATTTTCAGCCTCACGCTGCCATTCTTGGTGAATTTAAAAGCGTTTGCGAGTAGGTTTTTCAATATTTGCTGAAGTATCTGCTCGTCGGTACGTACAATTTCCTGGACATTTCCTTCCAGAATCACTTGCATTTCCAATCCTCTATCAAGGGCAATATGTTTGAAATTTCTTTGGACAAAGTCAATGATACCTTGCACCTTGACATCCTTAAGTTCCACGTTCATTTTGCCTGATTCAACTTTCGACAAATCAAGGATGTCATTTATTAAATCCAATAAGTCACATCCAGCGGAGTGGATTGTTTTTGAAAATTCTACTTGTTTATCCGACAAGTTCCTGGTTTGGTTATCCGCCAGTAGTTTTGATAAAATTAACAAACTGTTTAACGGAGTTCTCAGTTCATGAGACATGTTGGCCAAGAACTCAGACTTATATTTCGATGTTAGTTCCAGTTGCGTGGCTTTTTCTTCCAGCTCTAATTTCGCCTGTTCCACTTCCTTGTTCTTGACCTCAAATTTTTGATTATGCTCTTCAAGCAATACCGCTTTTTCCTCAAGTTCCACATTCGACTGCTCTAGCTCTTCCTGCTGACGCTGAAGCATCAATTCAGATTGAATCAGTGCCTTCGTCTGCTGTTCCAGTTCATCATTGAATCGTTTTAATTCCTCATGTTGCGTAGATAGTTCCTCTGACTGTGTTTGCAGTTCTTCTGTCATTGTCTGGGATTCCAGCAACAATTCCATCATTTTGATACGACCTGTAATATTGTCAATAATGATACCGGAATAGTCCGCCAGTTTCACAATCAGTTCTTGTTCAATCGAAGTGAAAGGTTCAAATGATGCAATTTCGAAGACCGCTCTAACTTGACCCTCAAATACAATCGGCACAACAAATATATTCCGAGGTGCAGCGTCTCCTGTTCCAGATGAGATACGAACATAATTATCGGGAACATCCGTCATCATGATTGGCTGTTTTTCAAGTGCACTTTGACCAATCATCCCTTCACCTAATTTCAAGATGCGAGACATTCCACTCTCATTCTTGTATGCGTAAGTGGCCATTAAATGAAAGAGAGGTTCACTATCTTCATTTTCATTCAAATAGAAGACGCCGTGTTTACCCCCAACAAGGGGAGTTATTTTTTGGATGAAATTGTGCGAGAAGGATTCCAAATCTTTGAAACTTTGCAAGAATGTCGTCAAATCCGCTAAGTTCCTCGTCATCCAAGCCTGATCTTCATTTTTCTTGCTGATTTGAAGTTCTCGCTGCACTTGATTTTCAAGCGCTTCAGCCATGTTATTAAACGAAGTAGCTACCAATCCTATTTCATCGCCTTTTATTTCCTCAATACGCGTAGTCAGACTCGATTTTCCTGTCGAAAAATCTTCCATCACATTGGATACTTTGTTAAGTCCCGTGACGATGTCTTTCGTAATCCGAATGGCAATTCCCAATCCGATAAGAATCCCTAAAATGGAGAGAAAGGTCAGTACCAAAGAAGTCCTTTCATTTTCAGATTGTGTATCAACAATTATTTCTTTCATATCCATTTCGTAAAAGTTCACGAGATCAAAGACTGCCGTAAAAAAATCTTCTTGAATATCCTTCCCTTCACTCCTTGCAAGAGTTTCAGCCTCCTGCTTCCTACCAGCTTGTATAAGGGATATTTCCTCTTCGATTAAACTTGAAAATTCCTTCTGTCTCAGTGTTATTTCCGAAAGCAGGCTTTGGCCCTCATCCGTTTCGATCAACCGTTTAAGCTGTTCGATTGCCAAATTCCCTCTTTCACCAGCAGCTCGGATATTCTCGATTTCTTTATTTTGTTCACTTTTAGATTCAGCCAAAATCAAGTAGGAACTCCCTTTAGCCTTGTTATTAAACTCGTAGCGTATATCTGACACAAGCCCTATTTTTTTATACTCTTCATTTACCATTTCACTCATTCTGCCAAATGTTTCTGATAACATCATAATTCCAATACCCGCAATTGCACATATGAGAATGATCAAAGAGAAAAAACCTAGGGATAGTTTTGTTTTTATCTTCATTATACTTACTCCCAACTATCTTGATTTTGCAATAACCTTAAGGAATTAGAGAATTTCACACTATGTATCCACTATGACAGAGTTTGATTATTTCTATTTTCCTAACATTTTACTTATACCTAATTTACCCTAATATCAAGACTCTTGATAGACATTTTTAATATAAATAATGGGATTCTGATATATTCGGAGAAAACCTACTATAAAACAGAAGAAAGCCATCCGGAATTCTCCGAATGGCTAATATTTTGTGTTCATTCTCATCCAAAAATTTCCTGTGACAAATCTACAATGAATTTCAACTTTTCCCATTGCTGTTCTTCAGTGAGTATATTGCCATGATGGGTTGAGGCAAATCCGCATTGTGGGCTTATACATAGTTGCTCAAACGGTACAAATTGAGCTGCTTCGTTGACACGGGCCTTAATGGCTTCTTTGTCTTCAAGTTCACCATTTTTAGATGTAAAGACACCAAGAACCACTTGTGCGCCGCCATTCGGAATGTGTTCCAGTGGTTTAAAACTTCCTGAACGATCATCATCGTATTCAAGGAAGAATCCGTCTACTTTTTCCTTCGCAAATAAAGTAGGGGCGATCAACGCGTAGCTTCCCTCGAATGCCCAATCTGATTGGTAGTTACCACGACATAAATGAGTAGTTACATGCAAGTCCTCTGGTTTACCTTCTAGAACTCCATTCACAACACGTAATGCTAAGTCGATTAAATAGTCTCTTGAATATTGGCCGTCATTGAATGGAATGCTAGGTGAAGATAGACCAGCAATGTAGACATCATCAATTTGTAGATATCGAGCACCTGCTTTATAGAATGTTTTAAAAGCCTCACGATAAGCTTGGATTACATCCTTTGCGTACTCTTCTAAGTCTGGGTAGATCTTGACATCACGAATTCCTACATTAAAGAACTGGTTAGGGCTCGGAATGGTCAGTTTTGCAACTGCTCTATCTCCCACAATCTCTTTAAACTCAATAAAGTCTTTAATGAATGGATGATTTTGGTTAAATGATATTTTCCCTGTGTTACGTACGTCGTATCTCTCAGTTTCAACACCGCTAAATTTGTAACCCGTTTCCGGAACATAGCCTTCAAAGCCATTGAAGTGTTCCATGAAATCCAAATGCCACCATGAGCGTCTGAATTCACCGTCCGTTACTGCTTTCAAACCAATCTCGATTTGTTTGTTTACGATTCGTTTAATTTCTTTTGTTTCTACTTCACGCAATTGCTCAGCAGTAATTTTACCCTCTTTAAATTCTTGTCTTGCTGTATGTAAGTTTTCGGGACGCAACAAGCTTCCTACGTGGTCTGCCTTAAAAGGTGCTTTGATTAATGTTGTTGTCATTTGTTTTCCTTCTTTCATAGGATATTTTTTTCAGTAAACAAAAATCAGGAGCTCTCTTCAAAAAGAAGAAAGCCCCTGTTAGGGAACGCATCTTCTCATCTTCTAGGCTAGGCCTATTGGAATTAGCACCTTAGTCTTCGACAGACTGGTTGCTGAGACATCACAGGGCCAAATCCCTCCGTCTCTCTTGATAAGAAATATCATATGCAGTTGTGTGTAACACAATTTCTATTACTATAAAACAATACTATGTGAAATACAAGAAGAAAATTCTGAATTACAAGACGATTCCCTTTGAAAGATGTACCTCACTCTTAAACTTGCACACATTCAATAGTGGTAGATACTCCCATACCACATGCAGTACACAGAGTAACTAATCCGTATTTCTTACCCGTTCTTTCAAGTTCATATACTAATTTAGTCAGTAGTATGGCACCTGTTGCACCAGAACTTTCATTTTACAAGAAGTGACGATTTTTTTGTATTTATTTTTAAAGCGATGTTGTATATTCCTGTTGATTTTAGATTGTAGTGGAAGGCGGCGACTCCTGCGGGATCAGCGGGACAGGTGAGACCCCGCAGGAGCTTGCGACGAGGAGGCTCACCGCCCGCCCCGCGGAACGCGTC
>Ga0209013_10005257_pt1 | contig 11184 bp, 6 predicted proteins | sample Cruoilmetagenom2_FD_187291 | JGI IMG/M metagenome (GOLD analysis project Ga0209013, IMG submission 187291) | Oil polluted marine microbial communities from Coal Oil Point, Santa Barbara, California, USA - Sample 2 (SPAdes) (version 2) | ecosystem: Environmental > Aquatic > Marine > Oil seeps ...
TGTAGATCTTGCGTACGCCCAAATTGGACATCTGGGTGACAATACCATTCAGCGTACTGGCGGAGTACAAACCATTGCTTCCTGTATGCAATACGACTGTATGGTGTAGATGACCGGACTTGCGCAGGTCCTGCAACAATTGAAAAATATCTTGAGTTTGGCGGTTAGGCAGGGCTTTCACCCAAAATTGATAATAGATGCTGTTTTGCGCCATCCACGTCGATTCCGTCCGCGCCATGACTGAATCACCAATTAGTGTGACATAGCAAGTCCAGCGAGGTGTGGGGGAAGGAGTGGGTGAAAACGCAGGAGTGGACGTGTAGGCCTTGGGAAAATCAGCGGCCAAGGTAGACTGAGTGGGAGAAGAATTCAATGAGACCGTGGATTCCGGTGTGCTCTCTGTTATCGGTTGGTATGCTACTGGAGTCTCGGTGCGTTCTACAAACTCAGATTGAGGGGTAGGAGTCCCGCTCATAATCTGAAAGGGATAGGCAGCCCCGGTTGTCCAGGGACGCCAGCTTACAAATCCCGCTACGCCAAGCAGCAGAAGTGGAAAACCTACCAGACGCCATGCATCAACGCGTAGCTCTTTCCACCAGGCGCGAAGTCCTCTGCGGCGGATTGGGTTTTCCACCATTCGGTAACTCCACTCCGCTAACAAAAAAGTCAAAGCAATATGACCCAGGGCGCATAACCACTGAGGCCAACGGCACTCGGCTCCTGGACGGAAAAGTGCAACCAGAGGCCAATGCCAGAGGTAAATGCCATAACTTCGCGTACCTACCCACCGCATCACAGGGTTCCCCAAAATACGCCCCCACCCCTGCTCGTTATTAACCGTAGCGATGATCAAGAGCGCTGTAAAGAGGTCAGTCAGAAGAAAACCCCAAGGGTAGAGCCAGGGAACGAACTCATGCGCGCGGGCATACAACAAAAGCAGACCAACCACGCCCAGTCCGCCGCCCACGGCGACAATTATTTTGCCTCGTGGGCGCAAAAGTTTGGGCCTCGCCAAAGGCCACAGTACAGCTAATGCGCCGCCCAAGAGAAAACCGGCAGCCCGTGTATCAGTTCCGTAATACGCCCTCGCAGTATCACCCGTGGTGAACATGATGTACGCCATCCATCCTGCCGAGAGCGTAGCTAAAGCCGACGGAAAGATAAGCCACCCCTTGGATGGGTACGCACCCTTTCGTACCTTCCACAGCCGGAGGCCGGCCCAGAGAAGCAAAGGCCAGAGAATGTAAAACTGCTCTTCCATGGCCAATGACCAAAGGTGTTGTAATAAGGGCGGCGAGGCATGGCGTTCAAAATAGGGAATTTCCCGCCAGATATAAAGCCAATTAGTGAAATAAAAGATCGCAGCGGGGACATCTTCCCGCAAGCGTTGGATGCTCTGAGGAACTAAAGAGTAGCCTAGAGCCAACACCCCCGCCAGTAGAAGCCACAAGGCAGGCCATAGACGCCGAATTCGCCGCAGCCAGAATTCTTTCAGGTTGATCCGGCCATTGGCTCGGTAATCCTCCAAAAGAAGCGACGTGATAAGATAACCAGAAATGAGAATGAAGGTCTCTACCCCTAAGTAGCCACCCAAAGCCCAAGGGAACTGCAAGTGGTAAAAAATCACAGCCAACACCGCAATCGCTCGCAACCCATCTAAACCTGAGCTGTAAGGTAACTTCGGTGAATTGCTATCTTGTTGAGTCATCGGCAAATACCATACCTCTTGCCTGATTGACAAGGGGAGTTAAACCTGGAGATTCGAGCGTCTGGATCAGCCGCTTTTGCCATAGGGTTACTCTAAGCTTTTGCCTAGAGAAAACCTGCATCGGTAGTTGTATCTCTTGACCAAAATGCGTTTCCCATCTACTACTGATAAAGGAGTATAACACTAACTAACTCCCCTCAAACATTTCCGATTTAACACTACATCGGCATCGATTTGTACGAGCATTTCTTGATGATGCGTGGCTTAAATTCCCTACAAGATTGCACCCTGCGAACCCGTCAGGCACAGATGGTTCATTTTCAATCCTGGGATAAACAAAACCTCGAAGTAAGATACACGGGTGTGGTGAACGAGGTTACAGGAACCGTCTGGGGATGCCCGAGTCCCTCCGGGTGCACAAAAATCAGCGGTAGATCTGCGGATCTGCCGCTCTGTTTATTAATCTTTCTATGAAAGATTAATTTTTCCAGTAAGTCCTGTAATAATTCCTCTTTGTAATTACTCAAGCCCCAAGAGTAATTACGATCTGACTTCCTGATTTTGGCGGTAAGACTCACATAAAGAATGGTACAACTATTGTATGGATATCAATCTTGGTAGGAGGAATCATCAATGGACCTAACATCACCTGCACCCTTATCCCTTACATCACTTTTAATCAATCTAGGTTTAGGGTTAATATTGTCCACAATTGTTGCCTGGTACTATAAGAATTACAGCAATTCTTTCACGAATAGAAGCCGCTTTTCGCCCCTATTGCCGCTCCTAACATTGACCACGGTCCTAGTGATATCCGTTGTCAAATCCTCGCTAGCTTTATCTCTTGGTCTGGTAGGTGCTTTATCCATTGTCCGTTTTCGAACAGCAATCAAAGATCCTGAGGAATTGCTGTTCCTCTTCCTGGCAATCACGATAGGTCTTGGCCTAGGAGCAGACCAACGATTACCAACTCTAATCGCTGTAGCTGTCATAATGACATATCTTTTTATTCGCCGGAAAGCGAGATCTGACCGAGGAATAACCCATAACATGTATCTAAATTTGACACTGGCTAATCCTGATAACGATACTGATGGGAATGTCTTTTCCAGGGCCAATGAAATCCTTTTGAATCATTTTGATGATCTTAATCTGCGCCGACTGGATACAAATCCCAACAACCTACAAATCACTTATTTTCTATCAGTTACGGATGAGGACAAACTGATCGCTTTTATGGATGAGTTAAAGGTGCAATTCCCTGAATGTTCGGCCAGCCTTATGGATCGCGAAAATATGCTTGGTGGATAAGAAGAATGAAAATCTCCCGCTCACAAGAAAAACATAAAAAGACCAGTCCAGATCCAGCGACACTGATCAAGAGATTGGTTCAAACATTCCGATCTCCGGGTGTTCGAGTCCTATTGATAACAATTACTATATTTGTTGTATTTAGTTTTGGTGTGTTTATGGCAGAATCAGGGAATTTGCAGAAAGCTGTGGCTGCTATCAATAGAACAACCAGAGAATCCCTTCATGATCTACGCATGGAATTTCTGGCGTACAGTGATAATGGCCTTCCTACTCTATATATAGATTTGCCATTCGAGAGCTACAATCAGATCATCGAGAAGAGAGAAGAAGCTTTAATTATCGGAGTTTTGTTTACTTCGGACGAGGACCTGGTACCTTGCCAGATAAGTTATCAAGATGGAAATCAGCTCGATGCTGAGCTGCGATTAAAAGGGGATTGGACAGATCATCTAGAGAGAAATAAATGGTCATTCAGGATTCATATCAAAGATGATAATCAATATATTAATGGAATGCGTAGATTTTCAATTCAGGCTCCAGAAACTCGGAATTTTGTCACCGAGTGGGCCTTTCACCAACATCTATTTTCTGAAAACATTTTAACTACTCGCTACCAATTCATAAATGTATTGATTAATGGAGAACCAAAAGGCATATACGCTTTGGAAGAGAGTTTTTCCCAAGAATTATTAGAATCACAAGAACAACGCCAGGGGATTATCCTCCATTTCGATGAGGATTTGATGTGGAAAAATACAGCTACCTTCATGGAGGCAGGAGGAAACGCCCTTCTTGACCAGGTAATTACAACAGGATTTTTCATGAATACAGACATGGAAACTTCTGAAGTAGATGTGTTTAGAGAAGGTTATATAGCAAAACATCCAGAGCTCAATGAACAAGCAGAAGCTGCAATTGGATTGTTAAGGGCATTTCAAACCGGCCAGAGAGCCGTATCAGATATATTTGATGTTGAATCACTGGGAAGATTCTACGCACTTAGTGATTTATGGGGTGCAGGTCATACCACGCGCTGGCACAACATCCGTTTTTACTATAATCCTATAACAGGATTATTAGAACCTATTGCATATGACACGATACCGCTATCCGACTGGTGGTTGGAAGATCAACTCGCCTATCCTTTTGTAAATAATGCCCTTTTTGATGATCCTGAAATCAAAGCTGCCTACACGCAAGAATTAGAGCGGATAACAGACCCTGATTATTTGATCGAGCTTCAAAATTATCTAGAAGAATCGACCGATCAAATACAAAACACCTTAGCTCGCGAATATAGTTCGGTCGAATTCACATCGATCTGGGATGTACTTCAGTCCCGGAGGTTAATGCTCGAAAAGCAGCTTCATCCACCGAAAATAATCAGGGGGTATGCAACCTACGATCCAGATCAAAAATCTATCCGGGTGGACCTAGTTAATTTAACAGTTCTTCCTCTACAACTACTAGAAATTGAAGTGAATGGGAAGATAACGCCAATAGACCCAGAGTGGTTTAATTTACAGAACTCCCCATCCATAATCAATGATAATGGCCCTATACTATTTCGCGGCTCAGAAGGCCTTCATGAAGTGAGTTTTAAAATCCCTATTTCAGCAACGATAACTAACAGCACAGACCTTCAAGTAGCTATTTGGAGCCAAATCTATGGTTTAGAGCAAACCTATCGTGAAGTGCTGGTCAATGATCCCCTAGCGCAAATCTTGAAAAATGGTCCTGGCCCGATCATTCCTTCACTGGAAGAATGTCTTGCCCAGCACCCGTTTTTAATAAGGGTGCAAAATAGGGACCAACTAATTGTCCAAAATGGAGATTGGGACGTTCTTGGTGACCTTATTATTCCCAAAGGTATGAGTTTAATTATTCCTCAAGGGACGACTCTGCGCTTTGAACCACAAAAAATCTTGTTCAGCAAACACCCGATCCATGTCAAAGGTACGTCTGAAAACCCTGTATTATTGACTTCTCAAGGATCATTCTGGGGTGGCATTGTAGTCCTTGATGCGGGAATAACCTCTCACTGGGAACATCTGAGAATTGAAAACACAGAAGGAATTTCCCGAGGAGGGTGGCAATTGACCGGTGGGATAACTTTGTACAAAAGCCCCCTTGAAACAGCTCATGTCCAAATCGCCCAATCCCTAGCAGAAGATGCGATTAACATCGTGCATAGTGAATTTTCTTTTTCTTATTGTGAGATTTCCGATACTTCCTCTGATGCTTTTGATGCTGACTTTACCCAGGGTGAAATCTCAAACTGCAGCTTTTTAAATGTAGGTGGTGATGCTGTAGACACCAGTGGTTCGGAAATTTCCCTGGTCGACTCAAGTTTTCACCATATCCAGGATAAAGCTGTTTCAGCGGGTGAAAACAGCCAATTAACAGCTCAAAACTTAACAATCCATGATGTAGGAATTGGTATTGCGAGTAAAGACCTATCAGCCGTTTCTATCATAAATAGCACAATCAATTCAGCTAAGGTGACAGGTTTGGCTGCCTATATTAAAAAAGCCCAATTCGGACCAGCTGAGATCCATGCCTCTCAGGTCGAAATTCTCGAAACAAAAATGGCGAGCATGACTCAAACAGGGAGCACAATAACGATTGATGGGATCCAGCAGCCATCTGAAGATTTCGATGTTGAGCTTCTTTATGACCTCAATGTATTGGGAAATTGACGGATGACAATGAATCAAGATCAAACTCGTTATGAGATCAAAATTGTTTTTGATCGATTCCTGAGGAATCATGTAAGTCAATGGATAAGGCTGCACTCCGCTGGATTTATACAGGCCTATCCACCCCGTAAAGTGAACAATATTTACTTTGACACCATCGATCTGAACTCTCTCAATGACCACATCAGCGGTATCTCCGAAAGGCGGAAATTGCGATTGAGATGGTATGGAGATGCCTTCGTATTTCAATCAGCATTATTAGAAGTTAAACAAAAAATGAATAGATTAGGGTGGAAAGACTCTCAACCCATCAGTGGTTCGTTTGATTGTCAGACCATGACATGGAATGACATAACAACTCTGATCAAACAATCTTCCAGAGACGGATTTTTACAAATGATCGAAGAATCAAATCCTGTTCTAATCAATCACTACCAGCGCGAATATTATAAAGCTGCTTATGATGATGAGATCCGGGTTTCTGTCGACACTAAATTAACAACGTACCTCCAAAAAGATAATTACAAACCCAATCTCCAATTTGCCCTCCCCTCCGAGGGAATCCTAATCCTGGAAGTTAAATGCCCCCTGGAAAAAAGTGATCAAATTCCAAAACTCCTTGACGAATTTCCCGCTCGGCCAGGAGCTTTTTCAAAATACAATCAGGCTATGGAGTATAACTACTTTCTATAAATGGACAAGAAAAGGATTGAGACAATATTGTTCTTGTTTTCCATCTTGAGTTTATTGTCTGGTTGCCAGTCAACAGACTTCTCAAGATTATCCTCTGTATCTCCCTGGGAACCAAATCTCGTCAGAATCGATGATCTTTCGATAAATGACAAGCCGCTAAACGAATCTACAGATGAGGAATATCTCATAATAGTAGCTGGGCATATCTATGGCTCTCATAAATCTAATGCATCCCACCCTGCACAGAGTTTCATAAACAAGCTCAGTTATTTTGCCGATCTCAACCCTTCCCTGATGATCCTCCTCGGGGATATTGTCCCGCGCGGCTCCACTGCTGATTTTCAAGATCTGGAAGAAAGCATTCTATTTGATCAAGATTACCCGATTTTCAACGCGGTCGGCAACCACGATGTTGAAAATCGCCAGCTCTATGAAGATCGCTACGGCTCCACATACTTTTACTTCCCGTACCAATCAGCCTATTTCATTTTATTGGATACTGAACTTGACAATTGCAGGATCAGTGGCGACCAATTGGAAATGCTAGAAAGGTCATTAAGAAATGCTGTTAGCGATGCTCAAATATCTCAAATCTTCATTTTTACTCACAAAGTTCTCTTCTTCGATCAAGGTCTTTACCAACGGTTAAATAATGATCAGTCGAATCTGCCAAACGACCGGTATTCTTGTTTGTTCTCTCAGAACTACTCGCGTTTATTGACTGACCTATTTCTGCCCGCAGCTGAAATTAAACCTGTTTATCTCATGGCAGGTGATGTTGGCGCCTGGGGCGGCAATCTCACTCCCTACCAAGCCCGGTATCAAGGTAGTGATTTCCATCTTCTTACAACAGGGCTGGGCGATACAGCACAAGATTCCGTGATTATAATAAATATCAAGGGTGATCGAGTCGATATCAAGTACCTAAAACTCATAAACGAATAAATTCTCGAGCGGTGATTCCCCTACGAATATCCATTAACTATTTCGCCAATTGTTTTTTGTATAAGTAATCACAGAATTTGTTCATCGCGACCCGTAGACAATCCAAATCGGCCGTGGTATACTGCCGCGGTTGGTAGGATATAACCAATTACAACTGAATATTATTTTGTTTTGAAAATTCGAAATGGCGGCTCGTCAATATCGGGACGAGCTTTTTTCTTGCCGCAGGGGGTAAAGGAAAAGCGGCTGGGTAAACCCGGATCATTTTCCGCGAGGAAAACGCTCAATTCACATGGGTTGTGAAGCTTCAAGAGTTATCAAAACGCTAGAGGAGATTTTGATGACGACTGAATTTTCGCAGTTAACCCTGCACCCAACTTTAATCCAGGCAGCAGCTGATCTTGGATTTAAAACCCCTACCGAAGTACAAACAAGGGTCATTCCTTTAATGCTGGAAGGAAAAGATGTTTTAGCCCAATCCCAAACGGGATCTGGCAAAACAGCAGCTTTTGCATTCCCAATATTGAACAGCTTGGCCAACAGCGATAACCGCTATGCCATCAGCACTCTAGTACTGGCTCCTACCCGTGAATTGGCCATCCAGGTAGCCGAAGCGATCAAAGAGTATGGCCGTCACATGAAGGTCAGTGTGCTTCCCATCTATGGAGGTCAGCATTACGGCACTTCCCGGCGCAGACTCAAAGAAGGCGTGGATGTTATTGTTGGCACTCCCGGCCGTTTACAGGACCTGATCAGGCAGAACATGCTCGATCTCAGCCAGGTTCACACTGTTATTCTTGACGAAGCAGACGAGATGCTCAGCATGGGTTTTGTAGAGGATGTTGAGAATATTCTTCAGGAAACCCCGTCAGAACGCCAAACCACTCTGTTTTCAGCTACCCTTCCGCAATCGATACGCCGCTTAGCCGACAAATATATGCATGATCCAGAAACAATCATGGTAGAGCGTAAAGCACTCACAGTTGACACCGTAGATCAGCGCTATTACCTGGTTAAAGAAAAAGACAAAATGGCAGCAATCACCCGCCTATTTGAAGCCGAAGATATCGGCACAACACTGGTTTTTACAAAAACCCGGATTGGTTCCGGAAAAGTGGCCAACAATCTCATCCAACGTGGTTTTGCCGCAGAAGCGCTTAATGGCGATCTCTCCCAGGATGCACGCATCCGTGTGTTGGGTCGATTTAAGACAGGCCGCGTTAAGGTCTTGGTCGCCACCGATGTGGCAGCCCGGGGCCTGGATATCGATGACATCACTCACGTAGTAAATTACGACATTCCGACAGACCCCGAAGCTTATGTGCACCGCATCGGCCGAACCGGGCGAGCCGGTAAAGATGGCGTCGCAATCACTCTACTTACCCCCAAAGACAAACGGTACTTAAGCCGAATCGAAGGGTTTTCCAAATCAAAAATAACCCAGGCACAACTACCCACTGAGAAGGATATCCAAGAACGCCGTGATATAAAACTTCTGGAAAAATTGGAAGCCTGGTTGGAAAGAGACCGCTGCAAACGAGAACAAGAACTTGTTGAATATATGATTGCCTCGGGACATGATCCAGTTAAAATCGCTGCCTCGGCCTTGAAAATGGCCCGCAAAGGTATGTCGGACCAACCTATTGCAAAGATCACCCCTGTTGAATTCAAGGAATCGTCCTATAAAAAAGGCCGGAGGAAAAAATACAATCATCGGAATGGAAAATCAAATCGGCAAGGACAGTTCCAGAGAACAGCTTCAGGCCACGAAAAAGGCATGGTGCGCTTAAGTATTAATCGGGGCCGGATCCATGGCATCCGTCCTGGAGAAATTGTAGGCGGCATCGCTTCCCGAGCTGATATTCCAGGGAATGGAATCGGAAGGATCACCATCAATGAAAAATCAACCTTGATTGATGTTCAGAAGGAATTTGTTCCAGCGGTTTTGATGAAATCCGGTTCATATCACTTCCACGACAACCATAAAGTTTCCATCAGACAGATGTCAAAATGATGAAGTCCATAATTATCATCAACCTATACAATCTGAATAAGACAAAAGGCCTGATCAACATGATCGGGCCTTTTTTATATTCAGTGATTTCTCTTAGCTTTGGAAAAAGCCAAATAATTGTCTAATTTCACCTGGCCAGTTTCCTTCTGAGAAGACCTGCCAGATTTCCTGATGTAGAGTAGATTCTCCCGGGGCAAGAGTTACAACAGGGCCCAATGTTTCAAGTTCAATCAGGTCAGGATTGCAGTAGATCTGGCTGGAAGATTGCCGATCCAGGTATTCCTGATCTGGATGATAAACAGACCGTTTGACAAATAAGGTTTTTTGGAATCTGTAGGCTATCCACCCAATCCGATTAGGAGTTCCAATCTTTAGCGCACCTGAGGTCATCTTCGCTTTCACAATCACAGCGCGATTTGCCAGTGCAAGGTGCTCAGACCTGATGTCTGTATAGGGCCAGAAAGCCAACTGACGGTTTGGCCACAATCCATGTGGATCATCCTGCTCCAATTGAAGTGGAAGGATTGCCTCTCCACCAGGACGCATCATCGTCACAGCCCAGGGAGCGAGTTGAAAAGGATTTGATCCTATATTGAGCAATTCATGCTCAATCTCAACCTCAGCGCGATCCATATCCAGGCTAACATGCAATATTTTCTGGATTCCTGTAGCACCATCAATTGGCTGAAAGATTTTTACACCGTTTTGGTCAGAACGAATCTCTACCGGTTGATCATCCGTGATATATGTCGTTTCTGGTCTTTCAGGTCCATACCAAAGACGGTGACCTCCCCGCAGTGAATAATCTTCTCCCGATTTCACAGGAATTTTCGCATCCGGCAGGACCACCATCAAGTTATCACCCCCATCCAAAGAGAGACCAATGATCCTGGGACCTACATCCTTTGTTATCCAGATCGACAGCTGCTGGTTTTCCAGCCGCAAACATTGATAACCTTCAAATAACTCATCACGCATCTCAATCATCGATTCATCCTTGGTATTAACAAACAGGCCGGGAAAATACCCGGCCTGTGATCTTAAAGTTCTACACCTTACTTGATATCAATCTGCTTCTTCTTTTCCGCTGACTCAATTCCAGCTTCGAGGACTTTTGTGAGTATATAACCATCATAAAAATCTGGCTTGATGCCTTTACCGCTGTCAATACCAACCAGGAAGTCATAAACCGCATGATGGAATTCATGCTCGTAACCGATATTATGGGCTGGCGGCCACCAATTGGCCATATAAGGATGGCTGGCATCGGTTGCGGAGATCGTTCGGAAGCCTTTTTCGCCGACCTCGTCATCAGCTGAATAATACTCAAGTTCATTCATCCTCTCCAGGTTCCACAAAACGGCACCCTTAGAGCCGTAGATCTCAAAGTAATTGTAATTCAAACGCCCAATTGCGAAAGTTGTTGCGTCAAAGGTTCCCAAAGCGCCGTTCTCAAACTCCACGATCATCGAGATCGCATCTTCCAGCTCTACTTTGCCCATTTCAGCAGCTTCTCCACTGCCAGCACTAAAGGTGGCAGCTCCAGTTCCTGGCAAGGGGCGCTCTTTGATAAAAGTCTTCATCATTCCTGTAACAGATTTAATCTCTCCGACCAGGAAGTGAGCCAGGTCAACGCTGTGAGAGTTAATACCCCCATTCGATCCCATCCCGGCGATATCCTTTTTCATATGCCAGGTCAGTGGGAAATTTGGATCCATGGTCCAGGACTGCAGGTAGCATCCTCTCCAGTGGTAGATCTCTCCCAGTTTGCCCTCATCGATCATCTGTTTGGCCAGCATCACTGCTGGGGT
>Ga0209013_10005258_pt1 | contig 11184 bp, 12 predicted proteins | sample Cruoilmetagenom2_FD_187291 | JGI IMG/M metagenome (GOLD analysis project Ga0209013, IMG submission 187291) | Oil polluted marine microbial communities from Coal Oil Point, Santa Barbara, California, USA - Sample 2 (SPAdes) (version 2) | ecosystem: Environmental > Aquatic > Marine > Oil seeps ...
AGACTACAGGCTCAGGCCACGCCCGTGGAAAGCGTCCCCGGAATGGAACTCAATTTTGTGCACAGCAAAAAAACAGCATTTTTCTCACAGAGAGAAATACTGTTTTGGGTTTTTGTCCTGGCCTCGTTTTACTATCCAACTGTTACTGCAGAGAAAAATTCATTGTATAGTGCGCGTAGTATTATATTCTCACTGCTTTCTTGAACTCCAAATGAAAGGCTGACCTCGGAGGAACCTTGGTTAATCATCTCAATATTTGAACCTGTATTTGCTATGGCAGATGCAGCGCGGGCGGCGAGTCCAGTACTATTGTTCATACCTTCTCCTACAATAACAATCATCGAAAAATGATGGCGGAAATGTGTATCATCTGCATTGAGTTCGTTCAATACACGATACATAATACGTTCTTCTTTTTCTGAATTCAATTGATGGCTACGCATGATAACGGAAATGTCATCTAATCCTGATGGTGTATGTTCATATGAAATATGCTCTTCTTCTAAAATTTGAAGAAGCTTTCGACCAAACCCAATTTCTCTGTTCATTAAATATTTACTAACATATAAAATAGAAAAACCGTTATCTGCAGAAATTCCAGTTACTGGACGTTTGTTATCTTTACGTTTAGCTACAATTTTCGTCCCAGGTGCTGAAGGATTATTTGTATTTTTAATACATACTGGGATACCGCTTTTATATACAGGCATTAATGCTTCATCATGAAAAACGGAGAAGCCAGCGTAAGAAAGCTCACGCATTTCACGGTATGTTATCTCTTCGATTTCTGCAGGATGGTTCACTACTTTAGGATTAGCACAAAATACAGAATCAACATCGGTGAAGTTTTCATATAAATCTGCTTTGACTGCGGCTGCGAGGATAGAACCCGTAATATCAGATCCTCCACGATCGAATGTGCGAAGAATTCCGTTTGGTGTAAATCCAAAAAATCCTGGGAATACAACGACTTCAGAAATGTTGTTTAATGTTTGTAAATTGTCGTATGCCTCTGGTAAGGCTTGTGCTCTTTCAGGGAAATCATTTACAACTAATCCAGCAGTCTTTGGATTTACATATTGAGAGTGAAGACCGATGCTAGTGAAATAAGTAGCGATTAGTTTTGCGTTGTTATCTTCTCCACTTGCTTTAATATTGTCTACGAACAATTCTAGAACACTTTGGTCTTCATTGATGCGTGCTCGCAGATCTTCTTCAATTACGTCACAAATAGTTTCATCTAGGTCTAGACCCAGTGCAATTTCTCTATAACGATCCACGACTTGGCGGAGTTTTTCTTCGACTTCTTCATTTTGTAATGTAGCAACAGCTAATTCGATTAGTAAGTCTGTTACTTTTTTATCGTTATCGAAGCGTTTACCCGGTGCAGACACAACGACGAATTTTCGAAATGGATCTGCTTTAACAATTGCAGCAACTTTTTTGATTTGGACTGCACTTGCTACAGATGTTCCCCCAAATTTACTTACTATCATCTAATCAAATCCTTACTATATATTTATAGTTGTATTTACAGGAAAAACAAATGGTTTTATACAGTGTACAAATTATATTGTTAGAGGTCAATAACTTTGTATCTATTTGTTAAAAAATATTTTCATAATACGAACTTTATTTAAAGTATTTTGAAAAAAGGTTCGCTTTTTTAATAATTAATTGTATATTAATTATATTTATTATGATTATATTGTTAGAACACGAATAACAAAAATTAAAAATATTTTTTGAATGGAGAAACTGTATAAAATAAGCGTTTTTTGAATGCAAATTTTAATGATAGCGTTTTCAAGTTTTTTGACTATATTGACAATTACTTTTAAGGTGAGTATGATGAGGTTAATTCAATAAAGCGTAACAATTTTGACGGAGATAGACTTTACAGTTTGAGATCTTAAGAGAGCTGATGGTTGGTGTAAATCAGTGGTTTCGTGTAGAGTAGCACTCTTGAATTGGTGGACTGAAAACAGTGGTTTTAGGTTCATCCGAGAAATGCGCGTTAAGCATACTAATTGAGAATCTGCGAGATGATTGCAGTAAAATTTGGGTGGTACCGCGTGAGTATATAAGCTCTTCGCCCCTTACATGATTGTAGGGAGTGGAGGGCTTTTTTATGTTTTAAAATAAGGAGGAGACAAAATAATTCATTTGAGACTAAATAATTGTACAAAAATACACTAACAAAAGGAGAAGATTAATATGACATTCAATATTCTAATCAGTGATCCACTAAGCGAAGAAGGTATTTTTCCGTTAAGAGAAGCAGAAGGATTTAATATCGTTGTTGATACCTCATTGACTCCAGAACAGCTGGGCGAAAAAATTGGCGAATTTGATGCATTATTAGTTCGTAGTCAAACACAGGTTACTCGAGAAATTATTGAAAAAGGGACTAATTTAAAAATCATTGGCCGTGCTGGAGTTGGAGTGGACAATATCGACCTAACTGCTGCAACAGAACGTGGAATCATTGTCGTTAATGCACCTGATGGAAATACAAACTCAGCTGCAGAGCATTCAATCGCTATGCTTATGTCGCTTGCGCGTAATATCCCACAAGCTTTCCATTCTCTGAAAAATAAAAAATGGGATCGCAAAACATTCATAGGTGTAGAAGTGAAGAACAAGACTTTAGGTGTTCTAGGTTTCGGAAGAATAGGGCAAGAGGTTGCTTTCCGTGCGAAAGGACAACGTATGAATGTCATTGCATACGACCCATTTCTAACAGCTGAAAAAGCAGAGAAGTTAGGGGTACAATTTGGTTCAGTTGAAGAGGTGATCAAAGCGGCAGATTTCATAACAGTACATACGCCACTATTGAAAGAAACTCGTCATTTAATAAATAAAGAAGCTTTTGAAAAAATGAAAGATGGCGTTCAAATTATAAACTGTGCTCGAGGTGGAATTATAGATGAAGATGCCTTATACGATGCAATCGTGTCAGGTAAGGTTGCAGGTGCTGCGCTCGATGTATTCGAAGAAGAGCCATTTGTAGAACATAAGTTATTAACGCTTCCGCAGGTTATTGCAACACCTCATTTAGGTGCTAGTACGATAGAAGCACAAGAGATTGTGGCAATCGATGTATCTTATGATGTAGTGAGCTTTTTACAAAATGGAACGGTGAAAAACCCAGTTAATCTTTCTTCTGTGCCAAAAGATGTCCTAGCTAAAATTGAGCCCTTCTTTAATTTAGGGGAACAATTGGGTTCATTCCTAAGCGATCTTGCGGAGGGAGTTCCCGAAGAGGTTAATATTACTTACTCTGGAGAATTAGCAAATTTCGATACTCGTCTATTATCTCGTAATGCTATAAAAGGTCTTCTAAAAAGCAAGTTAGGGGAATCAGTTAATGATGTAAATGCAAAGTTCCTTGCAGACCGGTTGGGTATAACTGTAAACGAATTGAAAACTTCAAAATCGAAAGGTTTTACAAGCTTAATTACGGTTGAAATGAAAACGGAAAATGGAATGAGAAAAGTTGCAGGTACATTGTTAAATGGTCTAGGTGGTCGTATTGTACGTGTAGATGACTTTATCGTTGATGTAGTTCCATCTGGTTTCTTATTGTTCATTCGTCATAAAGACCAACCAGGTGCTATTGGCCGAGTAGGAACATTACTAGCTTCAGAAGGCATTAATATAGCTGCGATGCAAGTGGGTCGATCAGAAGTAGGTGGGGATGCGATTATGATGATCTCTATTGATAAGCATGTAGATGAGTCGGGTATTGAACAGCTTAAAGCATTGGAAGATATCTTTGATGCAACCCCGATTGATCTATAGGAGTGTTTGGATGGGGGAGTGGTCCTTGTATGCTCAGCAACGAAGTGCGTAACCCCTGCCACAGTAGCGAACGCCCGAGGTTCAGCGTTATGCGCCCGAACGAGAGTTCTATCCGCACCCAACCAAAAAAAGGTGGATCCACGACAAGTAAATGTCGGGGATCCGCCTTTTCTATGCAAGCAGTGGTATTAGCTCTCGTAAGTTTTCAATTGTATATGTGGGCTTTACTTCTTCACTGACCGGTTTTTCCTCGCGGTTAATCCATACAGATTGTATGCCGACCTTTGAAGAGCCTAATATGTCAGTCATTAAATTATCGCCGACCATCAATATTTCATCTGCGGATAATCCCACTATTTCTAATGCATGTTCAAAAATGGATGGATCGGGTTTCCCTTTACCGAATGATCCAGAGATAAGTATATGGTCAAAATACGAGCCAATCTTCGGTGTGATTTCTAATTTTGTGTTTTGAAGACTTGGTGAACCATTTGTCATTAGTAATAATGTATATTTTTCTTTTAGTTGATCTAACACTTCATATGTTTCTTCGTATACAAAGGGGCTTTCTTTTCGCATTCTGGGGAAATAATCCGCTAGCTCTTTGCCTAATTCTTCATTATTAATCCCTAACTTCTCTAATCCTCTTGTCCACGCTAAACGCTGATATTCAGGTATGATGGATTTCATTTTTTGGAAATCTTCAGAAGGATCGTCAAAAGTTCCCCATAGTCCTTCAAAAGGGTTAATACCAATCATTTTAGTGAAAGTGCGTGTTTCATATGTATCGTACAATGCGCTAGCTTCTGCACGTACGCTTTGTTCCAATGCAAGTGAATCGACATTTACCTTTTTAGCTGCATATGCACATGTTTTGTGAAACGCAGTAGCTACGCTTTTGTTATCCCAAAGTAAAGTATCATCTAAATCGAAGAAAATTGCTTTTTTCATTATCTGAAACCCCCAGCACGTATTTAATTAACACTTTACCGTACTAAAGAGATGTTGTCACTAGAATGGAATCATTTTTTCAAGAATTCCACCTTCCCGAACAATGTCTTCTATATCTTTAATAGTAATTGGAAAGTAGGGAAAACCATACACATATGGGGTCAATTCATACACTTGAAAATAAATGACAAGAGAGTGATCGGCGATGTAAAAATCTTGGTCACTACGTATTTGTGTGAAATCTTCTAAAAGAGGTACGTCCCACTCGACTATTTTCTTTTCAATCATTTCGGAGAGAACTTGCACATAATTACTATCTGGTTTAAATAATTCACTCAGTACATACTGCTTGCCTGTACTGACGTCAAAAGTGAGAGATTTTGTAATTGTAAGACCATGTGCACCTCCCGTAAATGAATAGACAGTAATACTTAAACTTAGAACACCACGCTCATTTGTTTTAACCTCATAGGTTCCGACCATTTCTACTAAATGCTCACTATAAAATCCTTGTTCAATCAAAAGCTTGTTTAGTTCATGAATAATATCTGCATTAATCTTTTTTTCTACTGCAGGATGAGTTAAGTTAGTTACAATAGGATAATACACGTTAATCTTTGGTGAACTTTTTCTAATATATTTCGTTTCTATACGAACAGGTAGGTCCAAGGCAAACAACCTTTCTTAAGATGTGATAATTAATGATATGAGTGGGAGAGGAATCATATGTTTTTAAATAGAGTGACCCTTTTCAAAGAGCCCCAAATGGATAGCCAATATCCATTTTGCATTCCAGCAATTAATAACTTTATGGAGCTGGAGCTAAGCTCTCCTGTCACTTTTTTTGTGGGAGAGAACGGAACTGGGAAATCGACCTTATTAGAAGGAATTGCAGATAAATGTGAATTTAATACAGCTGGTGGCAGTCGGAATAATTTATATGATGTAGATGCTGCAGAAAGTGCATTGGGGAAATATCTAAGACTTTCCTGGATGCCCAAAGTAACTAATGGTTTCTTTTTACGGGCAGAATCCTTTTATCAGTTTGCTTCACATATTGACCAACTGGAAAAAGAAAATCCTGGCCTGGGCGTGCTAGACAGTTATGGTGGAAAGTCCCTTCATGAGCAATCACATGGCGAGTCATTTTTATCATTATTTACAAACAGATTTAATGGCAGAGCTATTTATCTTTTAGACGAGCCTGAGGCAGCCTTATCGCCACAGAGACAATTGTCTTTTTTACGTGTTATGCATGATTTGATAAAGGAACAGAATTGCCAATTTATCATTGCGACACACTCTCCCATATTATTAGGATACCCAGAAGCGACCATTCTAAGTTTTGATGATGGAGAAATTGAGGAAATAGAGTATGAAATGACAGGGCATTATCAAATTACAAAATACTTTTTAGACAATCGGGAAAAATATTTAGAAGAGTTATTTGAAGGTGAGTAGATGTATGTAATTATAAATTATTTAGATGATATGTTATTTTTTATCGGGATTGCCTTTCCATTGATTGTCATTTGGCGACTATTTCGTTGGAAGAAGAGAGGGTTCCAGTTAAAAGAGATTTTACATGAGCTTGGAATTTTAGTGTTTTTCTCTGTGCTTGTTGGTCTGTTTTCACAAACGATAATGCCTAAAGCAACTGATGTGCCTGCCTATACTACTGGAGTAAATTTGGAGTTGTTTCGTGTTATCGAAGAAACATATAATTCAATTGTATACCTAGGGTTTTGGCAACCATTTTATATTAACTTCCTTGGTAATATCATTCTATTCATGCCAATTGGATTTCTTCTACCTCTACTATTTAAAAGGATGGAGATTTTTATATTTCCTGTATTAGCGGGATTGTGTATATCTTTATTTATTGAAGTTATGCAGATTCCACAGAGCAGGAGTAGTGATGTTGATGATTTGTGGTTGAATACGCTTGGAGCATTTCTAGGCTATGTATGCTATTACTTTATTCGCAAAGCTTTTCCATCATTTACAGGTGCTTTCAAAAGAATAAAAAGGCAAGTTTATTAAACTCAATAATGGGTACAATAATATGGAATAAACTTTGCAAGGAGATATTAACATGATGATTATGAAGGAATCACAAACTGAACAAAAACGTGATGGGATTATCGAAGAGTTTGTAAACAAAGGTGTATATAAAATTGATGGAAGACAATTATATGAGTTGAATTTTTATGAATTAATGAAAGAATATACAACTAAAGAAGAAAATAATTAAGTGCCTTTTTTGAGGGCACTTTTTTTTGTTTAATCCTCTATTATCTATAAATAATAGTCGATATAAAAAATATGGTACACTTGTTTTAAATACAGATAAGGTGGAAACAAATTTGACTTTTATAACTAACCTAAACGAGACATTACAAAAAAAATGGCAGGATGCAAATTTTGCTTCGCCAATGCCAATACAATCCCAATTAATCCCTCATATGCTAGACGGCTCTGACGTCGTAGCAGAATCTCCAACGGGTACAGGAAAAACACTTGCTTATGTGCTTCCTATCTTACAGTTGGTTGATCCTACAAAGAAACATATTCAGGCTATGGTCATCATTCCTTCTCAAGAACTTGGTATGCAAATTGTAGAGGTATTCCGTGAATGGGTAAAAGATACAGACATCTCAGTTGCACAATTAATTGGTGGAGCAAATATTCACAGACAAATTGATGTGCTAAAAAAGAAGCCGACAATTGTCGTTGGAACTCCCGGTAGATTACAAGAGCTAGTGAAAACAAAAAAATTAAAAATGCACGAAATAAACATCGTTGTTCTAGATGAAGGAGACCAACTTCTTAGCAGAGAGCATCGTACAACAGTGAAAAGTTTAGTCGATGCAACAGTCGAAAGCCAACTGATTGTAACTTCTGCAACAATTACAGAAGAAATAGAATTAGTTGCGGAACGTATGATGAAGAATCCTGTTCGCATTCAAGTATCAGCAGAAGATATTCCTTCACCAGGCGAAGTTGTACACAGTTTCGTGAAGACGGAACCTCGTGATAAAACCGAATTACTACGTAAGATTTCTTATTTAAAAGGTATGAGAGGCCTTGCTTTTGTAAACAGTTTAGACCAGCTATTAATGAAGGATGCAAAACTCTCCTATAGAGATGCACCGATTGTTGCTCTTCATTCTGAAATGAAAAAGGATGAGCGGAAGAAAGCTTTGGATGATTTTAAAAATGGTAAGGTGAGTTTACTAATTGCAACAGATGTGGCAGCAAGAGGACTAGATATATCTGGGCTTACACATGTTATCCATGTAGATGTACCACATTCAGTTGAACAGTATTTACATCGCTCAGGCCGCACAGGTCGTGCTGGGGCAGATGGAGAAGTAATGACATTATTAACTTATTCTGATGAGAAGACTTTTAAAAAGTGGACAAAAGAGCTACCTAAAAAACCAATTCAAAAAGTATGGTATCGCGGAGAGTTAATCGAGGGTACATCGAAAACGATTAGTCAAAAGGGGAAATAAGGATGGATTTTCAACAAAAGCTTGAAGAGTATGCAGAGTTAGTAGTGAAGGTTGGACTGAATATACAGCCAAACCAACCACTTCTTATAAATACGACGACGGACACAATTGAATTTACACGATTAATAATAAAAAAAGCGTATGAAGCTGGAGCAAAGCGAGTAGATGTCAACTATACCGATGAAGTAAATGCACGTGCATTTTATGATTTTGCTCCTGATGAGGCATTTCACGAATTTCCAAAATGGGCTGCTATGCAACGTGATGAGTTAATTGAAAATAAAGGTGCATTATTATGGATCGATGCGGATAACCCAGACCTACTTGAAGGGGTATCAATTGACCGTATTTCAAGCTTCCAAAAGGCAAGCGGCAAAGCGTTAGAAAACTATCGTAAAGCTGTGATGAATGATGTGATTACATGGTCAATCGTTGCAATGCCTTCAGAAAAATGGGCTGCTAAAGTTTTCCCAGACCTAAAGCCTGATGAACAAATGCAAGCACTTTGGGAGTTAATATTCCAAGTTGTGCGCATTGGCGAAGGCACAGCGGTTCAAAAATGGAAAGAACATATCGATAATCTTGAAAGTAGAGCGGCACTACTAAATAAAAAGCGCTTTAAAAAGCTACACTATAAAGCGGAAGGAACAGATATTCAAGTGGAACTTCCGAAAGAACATATATGGATGTCTGGAGCAAGTAAAAATGGTCAAGCCATTCCATTTATAGCGAATATGCCTACAGAAGAAGTGTATACTGCACCCCTTAAAAAAGGTGTAAATGGCTATGTGAAAAATACAAAGCCATTTGTTTTTCAAGGAAATGTAATCGATGATTTTACTTTGACCTTTGAAAATGGCAAGATTACTTCTATTAAAGCTGCAACAGGTGAGAAATTATTGGAAGAGTTAATTGGAACAGATGAAGGAGCAAAGTATTTAGGCGAAGTTGCTTTAGTGCCACATGAATCACCAATTTCTGCTTCAAATGTATTATTCTTTAATACATTATTTGATGAAAATGCCTCGAATCATTTTGCTATTGGAGAAGCGTATCCTACATGTGTAGAAGGTGCTCGTGGCCTAACTCATAGTGAATTAGAGGATATGGGTATAAACACATCAATTGTTCATGAGGATTTTATGATTGGCAGCGTAGATATGGATATTATGGGCGAACTAGCAGATGGATCAATGGAGCCTATATTCAAAAAAGGAGCATGGGCTTTTTAAGGAGTGATCAGCTTGAAAAAAATACTTTATAGTTTAATCATTCTGTTTATCTCATTTGGATCGATCACCGTAAATGCCAAGGGATCTGAAGTCTATATTGCACTTGGAGATTCCTTGGCAGCCGGTCAAACACCAAATCGTTCCATCGATACTGGTTATACAGACTTAGTCGCACAGAAGCTAACTAAAACAGGGCAGTTGGCTTCTTATTCAAAAGCATTAGCATTTCCTGGATATACAACTGCAGACGTTCTTTCGAGTATTCAGACGGATGAGGCAAAAGCATTGTTGAGTAAGGCTACATTAGTTACAATATCTGCTGGAGCAAATGATTTACTGCAAATGGTGCAAGTGAATTCCACGAGTGGTTCTGTTGCCTACCAACAAATATCTGCTGACTTTGCTTTAAATAATGTGCGAAAAAATATAGCAGAGATTATTAAAGAGGTGCAAGCAATAGCACCAAATGCAAAAGTATATGTAATGGGTTATTATTTTGCCTACCCCCATGTCAGAGAGTCACAAAAGAGTGGGATTAAAAAAGAGTTAGACCGATTGCAGCTAATTTTAAAAGACCAGTCAGAGACAAATGGTGCAACATATGTGGCGGTGGATGAATCATTTGGAGTAAATGCAAAGACATTATTACCAAATCCTGCAGATGTCCATCCAACAATGGAAGGTTACCGTGTTATGGCAAATGCATTTTTTTCACAGTACAACAAGGGAATATTTGTGACACAAAGTGAATTGCCAGCACCTAATCCATTATCGTTTGAGCAAATTCTGAATGCCAGTAAAGACGAAGAGAAATCTCCTGTATCAAGATCAGAGGAAATGCATGATTACTATTCTTTAACCGAGTTGAAGCCACTAATATAAAATGAAGTACGGCAACGTTATATGTTGCGAATGAAGTAACCAATATTACCCAAAACACATCAAGATAAAAGCTGTCCCCTTATTTAGGAGGACAGCTTTTAGCGTGTAGTTTTTTTAGATTTTAACACTTTGCGTATAATGGGATAAACAATTGGTGCAAATTTAATTGCTGTTTTGACTAAATTTTTTACTTTCATCATAATCGCTCCTTGGCTTTCGTTATTAATAATTATGTACCCTTAAGAGCCTGTAGGTAAACGCTATCTTAAAACTTTAATACCTTGAACGATATTCCAAACCATTACTATTACATACACAAGCATATATAAAGCGATTAGTATTAAAGGTCCTGCGGCCATCCAAAAGGAAGGCTGTTCATTAAATCCTGATGTAAAAGGCATAAAGCTTGAGAAGATGCTAATGAATAAAATTATCAATAAAACAACAGGAATGATATGAGAGATTAATGATTTTTTTGCATGAAATTTAACCTCAGAATCCTGCGATATAAAATAAACGATTATGGGCAATAAAAAAGGAGCAAATAATACACTGAAATAGGAAAGTGCTGATAAAACTTTGGGATTATCCAATTATATCACCTCTATTCTTTCTAATATATCCTACGAAATTATGATTTTTTTCTCAATTTTACCTAAGGAGACTAAGATGTTTTTATAAGTTTCCGTAGAGGTAATAGATACAAATTCTTTTTCACCATGCCAATCCCCACCACTTGGTCCAAACTCAATAGCGCCTGCTCCAGGTTCTGCATAAAAGCGAGCATCAGCTGCTCC
>Ga0209013_10005259_pt1 | contig 11183 bp, 10 predicted proteins | sample Cruoilmetagenom2_FD_187291 | JGI IMG/M metagenome (GOLD analysis project Ga0209013, IMG submission 187291) | Oil polluted marine microbial communities from Coal Oil Point, Santa Barbara, California, USA - Sample 2 (SPAdes) (version 2) | ecosystem: Environmental > Aquatic > Marine > Oil seeps ...
AAATCGCGTACGTCTTTTAGAATATGGAGCCAACGGTCAGATTCGAACTGACGACCTAGTGATTACGAATCACTTGCTCTACCCCTGAGCTACGTTGGCGCCGGAGGGGACTCTAGCATTGGTGTGCGCGGCGGGCAATAGGAGACCTAGGTCGAAACAGGAACGAGGGAAGGCACCTTACGGTCGTCGCGACCCGGCCGCACGGGGAACCAGCTGGCGTTCGCCGACAATTTGGCGGTTGCGCATCCACATCTGAAAGCCGGGCTTGCCGCCGCGGGAACAGAACGTAAAATCCAGGTCCGGGCTGCCGTCGGCATTTGAGTCCAGTCGAAAAGTATCGATATACGCCTGGATGAGCTCGGTCAGGTAGGAGAAGGACGGATCCGCCGGATCGGTGACCGTAGCCATGAGTTTGTCGTTGTTCAGACGAACCCGAAGATGGGTCTGGTAGCCATTGGCTTCGGTCATGACATAGTCGCCCTCGTATCGTCTCCAGGTCGACGGGTCCGTCCTCAGATTCGGCTGTTCAATCTCGTCCGGATCAAGCACCGCATCAACGATGCAGTGGGCGGCCAGAGTCAAATCCGACGTCGCGTTGAGGAGCAGCGCGACCGCGAGACGCCGTTGCGGAACCCACAGGAGCGAGGAACCGTATCCCTTGATGCCGCCAGGGTGGAATCGGACATCAAGGCCGTGGTAGTCCTCGCTCATGATGCCAAGGCCCATGAAGTGGTCAGGAGTGAGGTGAGTCCACTGCTGATCCGCCTGCATCAACAGCGCAGACTTCGTCGACAGCACCGGCCCACCACCGTCCATCAACAAAAGGGCCCAGCGCGCGAGATCGCGAACGGTCGAAAATGCCATGCCCGCCGGCCCCACATCCCAAAGGTCGTTCTCTTCGGGCGGCACGATGACCTCGCCACCTTGGGAGCACACCCAGCAGTGTCCGTAGGCGTAGTTACCGGTCGCGACGACCTCGGCGGGGTCGAAGGTCGTCGAACCCATCCCCGCGGGTTCCCACAGGCTCTGTTTCATGAGTTGGCGATAGTTGACCCCGCCGGCACGCTCCGCGATCAGCCCCGCGATCATGAAGTTGGGATTCGAGTAGTTCCAGAACGAGCCTGGCGGCGCATACAGCTTCCTGTCATCTTGCCGCAGAGCCCACATCGACAGGGAATTCTCGTTTTGGACACTGCCGCTATCCAAAACATCGGGAAAGCCGGTGGTGTGGGTGAGCGTGTGCCACACGGTCATGCGGTCAGCGGGCCAGCGCCCGGAGACCTCGAACTCAGGGATGAGGTCGGTGACGGGATCGCTCAATGCCACCCGGCCCAGCTCCACCTGCTGCATCACTGCGGCCGCCGTCATCTGCTGGGTCACCGGGCCGATCCGGAAAATGGTGCCCGGATTGACTGGTTGATGGGAGTCGCGCAACCTCTCCCCGTATCCCTTCTCGTAGAACAGCTCACCGTCCAGAATGACCGATACCGCCGCTCCGGGGGCATCGAACCACGCCATATCACTGAGGACGCAGGCATCGATGGCTTCTTCAACGGTCGACGCCTTTGGAAGTGCACGTCCTTCTGACCACAAATATCCGGTAGGCGAACTCAGCCCTGGGTCGAGAATCTCGATGACCTCCCGCAGCTCTCCAGGACGACTGATCGAAGCCGCTTCTGGCGGCCCCGCCACCGCAATTGTGGCTCCCAAAACGACGAGAACAAAACCCGCGCACCCTGCCACGAGGCAAACAGCACTTCTCAAGATCCGTCTCCCCCCGGACAGTATTCTACGCCCTCCGAAAGCCTATATTTTTGGCTCTTCCGGAAAAACTTGAGGTCGGAGCGTGAATCCTATCTCTGTGACGATCTCAAAATGTGATGTCATCCCGACCGAGGGAGCGTAGCAACCGAGCGGAGGGATCCATTCGACTCGCTTCGCTCGCTCCGGATGACAAGATAAGATCGACTTCATCGCCGCCTCATCGAATTCCGAATGAGCAATATTTATCAATTGAACCCTGAGCTGCTCAGGGTGAAATGATTCGTCCGACCGTACGCGGTTTGTTCTGCCGCTCGCCAACCGCGCGTCGATTTCGCATCCACTTAACAAAGCCCGGATTGCCTCGAGTGCTGCAGAACGTCATATCGGCGTCGATTAGGCCGTCACCATCCGAATCGTAGTGAAATGTGTCGAGGTATTCCTGATCCAGCCTCGACGTAATCCCACCCCCCTGCACCGCCGGGTCACGAAACCATCCCATCAGCTGGTCACCGGCGAGAAAGACCGTGGCTTCCGAGGTCGCCCCCTCATGATCGGTGATGACGTAGTCCCCGACATAGCGTTGCCAGGTCGAGGGATCAGTCGAAAGATCGGGGGGTTCGACTGGGATCGGGTCGAGCACCTCGTCGACGATGCAGTAGACGGCTTCGTTGAGCGACCAAGTAACGTTTGCGAGCAGGGCAACAGCAAAACGTCTCTCCGGCACCCACAACACGAAGGCACCGTAACCCGTGATGTTACCGCCGTGCTGGCGCACGTCGAGGCCTTCGTACTCTTCTATCATGACCCCAAAGCCGTAGTAGTGATCCGGCGTGAAGTGGGTCCACTGATGGGGATGCTGCATTGCGGCTGCAGACCGCGACGACAAAACAGGCGCGCCGCCGTCCATGAGCAAATTGGCCCAGCGCACGAGATCGCCAGCCGTCGAGAATGCGAAACCCGCCGGACCGACCGCCCAGGACTCAAAGCCATCGGGCTCGATAATGTACCAGCGATACGCCGCCGTATCATAGTGGTGCCCATCGGCGTAATTCCCTGAAGCCAAGACTTCATTTGGGTCGAAGGTGGTCGAGTGCATCCCAGCCGGCTCCCACACGCTGTACTTGAGCAGGTCACGATAGGGTACGCCGCTCGCCCGCTCCGCCACCAAGCCCGCGATCATGAAATTTGGGTTGGAGTAGTTCCAGAAGGATCCCGGCGGGGCGTGCAGCTCCATCTCACCCTGGCCCTGCGCCCAGATCGAAAGCGCCCCAACGCCCTGGACCGAGCCCCAATCGTTGACCCGGTCGGGAAAGCCTGTCGTGTGTGTGAGCGTGTGCCAGACCTTGATTCGATCCGCCGGCCAACGGCCACCGATCTCGAACTCCGGAATGTATTCTGTAACCGGCGCGCTGAGATCAACTCGACCCAGCTCGACCTGCTGCATGACGGCCGCAGCCGTCATCATTTTGGTCACTGAGCCGATCCGAAAGATGGTATCGGCGTCGACAGGATCGTCGCCGTCTCGGTTCTTGACCCCATACCCCTTCTCGTAGATGAGCTCACCGTCGAGAACGACAGCCACCGCCGCTCCCGGTGCATTCAATCGCAGCATGTCGAATTCGACACATTGGTCGATGGCCTCCTCGAGGGTCGCCGCCTTCGGCCGATCGATGACCTTGCCCGCCATCGGCCGAGGCGGCAACGGCCCAGGTCCGAGGCTCTCGAGGGCGTGTGCTGACGACACCCTGGCTGGTGTCCTTCGGTCCTCGGCCTGCCGTTGTGCGAAAACGACGCCGGCGACCAGAAGCACGATGATCGCCGGCACTGCATATCGCCAAACACCGCGCTGGATCCGGATCACTCCCGGCATCAACCCTCCCCTTCCCTTACTTCGATCATACGCAAACCCAGGATTGCGAGTTGCGGCAGCCAATCGAAGCGCATTTATTCGGTACGCCGATAAACCGCCCGATCCGGATAACTGACCACAATGGACCCGCGAAGCCCTCTGGCCCCGTGCTCCGCCTGAACCACCACCTCGAACTGCCTGTCATCCTTGAGGTGGGCCTTCCCGACCACCCCTTCGAGCAGAATCCTTCCCTTGCCGGAGGCCTCAGCCAGGACCTCTCCCGTCGACACCTTGCGGACCTCCACTGTCATCTTCTCCCACACTCCAACCTGGTCCACCTCGACGGCCACCGTTCCGGGGTAGGAAGGCGAGAACTCGAGGTTGGCGCGACCAACCCGCGAGCTCAATGTGAACGCCTTGTCGGCCTCGGCCGCGACGATACGAACCGAGTAGGGCCGTGCTGATGATGGAGCCGTGATCAGTCCAACCGGGGTCGGTCTCGAACCGTTCGCTGACACCTCCAACTCGCCCGGCTGCCGAGAAACAACCTTGACTCGTACCGGACCCCTGAAGTTGTCGAACTCGTCGTCCTCGCTCACCACACCGAATCGGTCGACCCACACCGCGAAGGAGTAGACGCCACGTCCGCGCGAGCCGTCGTGTTCCAGGTCCATCGGCACCCACATGGTGACATCAACGCATTCACCTGGTTTCTCAGGCACACACACCACGTCAGCGACGAGGCTGAACGACGCGTCCCACTCCACCCGGTCATTCAGGGACCGCCAGCACTCGATATCGAGGCGGTCCTCCGACGCATCGTGGCAATCACTGATATCAATACCCGGGAAGGGATGCCGGCGTTGGTCAATCCAGAGGTCCCAGGCCACGCCCTCTCCCCAGTCAACCCCGCTGTTGTTTTGGACCTTGATCCGGATTTCCAGCTCGACTCCATCCGGAACCTCGAACCGCCGGCACCCCTCGCCACACGACACCAATTCTCCGGATTGAGGGTCGATATAGCTCAGATCCATTTGCGGAACAAAGCTCGGCGGGAGTGCGCCCGCAGCCGGCACCGACACTGGCGTCATCAACAAGATCAGCATCGTCAGGACGCCAGAAGCGGTCGGGCGGAATTTGGGCATCGGTACCTCCAACACCCGCATTATCCATGAAGTTGTTCAGGGTGTGGTCAGCCCGCGGACCGCAGAACCTCCAACACATCCTCTGGTCGCAGTCGCGCCCTGTAGTCGTCGGTGAGTCGGCGCCAGGAAATGGTGCCGTCGGGTTCGACCAGGAAGATCGCGGGGCGAGAGATGGCTCCCCCCCCCGGCTTGCCGTTCTCGTGGGCCAACCCCCACGTGCGGATGGCCTCCTCCTGGACATCGGACAGAATCGGGAACTGGAGGCCGAGCCCCTCCGCGAGACGTGCAGATTCCTCATTTGTGTCAACCGAGACCGCCAGCACCTCGGCCCCCGCGGCGTTGATGTCAGAAAGACGTGACTGCAGGCCCTGCAGTTCTGAACGACAGAATGGTCACCAGTAACCCCGGTAGAAGACCACCAGGACCCGCTGACCACTGAAATTCTCGAGCGATAGCATGCGACCGCTCTGGTCCGGTAGCTCGATTGGCGGAGCGACGGCGCCGACCGCCGGCGCGGTGTCTGGAGACGGCAACTGGCTCGAATACACAAATATGTACCAGCAGAAAAGGAGCGAGAAAGATCCCGCGACGCCGAGTCCGATCCAGCTCTTCCAGTTGCGTCGGCGAAAGAGGCCCCATACCGCGATAGCGGCTCCACCAAGCACCATCACCAGATTGACGATCGCGCTGTCCCTCAAATCGGGGATACGTACCGCCACCGTGAAGTAGGTGACCACGCCGATCAACACAATGAGGGGACCCAACCAAGCAGGATGATTGAAATTCTTTCGTGATACGTTCATAGGCTCAGAATCGAGAACACATCAATCGCCTTGCCAAATTCCGATATCTGGGCGAAAGCTAACTATTCTGGCCGTGATCCGTTCTACTCTCTGAAACGACTATTTCTCGCACGGAGATCCTTTGGAAGAAAAAACCTGGGGCTGTCTGAAGCAAACTGCAGTCGGTTGCGGCGTATTGATGGTCATCGCGATCGCGCTGCCGCTCGTGCTCGGTGTGATGATGATGGGCCCATTCAAGCGCGCAGTTGACGACCGCCACGTCATCGAAGAGCAGTTTGGTCCGCAGGAGGCATACGTGCCACCCGCTTCCGGCGTGCCGTCCGCCGATCGGATCGAGGTGTTTCTCGGGATACGCCGTGCACTGGCCGAGCCGTGCGCTGACCTGACAAAAGCGGAAAAGCAGATGCAGAAGATGGAGACCTTTGACGATCAGGACGAGATCGATCGGATAGAGGTCATGAAGGAGGCTTTCTCCCTCACGAAGAGCATGATGGGAGTCGGGCCCGTCCTCGGACACTATTACGAGCTCCGCAATCAAAATTTGCTCGATTCCGGCATGGGTCTTGGAGAGTTCACATATATTTTCGCTGTCGCTTACAACGATCGGTTACTCGATGAGCCCGAAGGTGAGCAGCTCTTCGGTCCCACCGCGACCAACCAGCGTGTACGGAAAGCACTCCTGACGATGTTGGAAAGCCAGCTCGCAGTCCTGCAATCAGAAGGCAGCGAGCAATTGGAAATCGAGGCGCTCGAGGCCGAGATTGCTGCGATGCGAGCCGACGATCGACGGATTCCATGGCAAGACGCCATCCCGACGGCGATCACCGAAGCCCTGGCGCCCTACCGGGCGGAGCTCGACGAGCTCTACTGCCCGGCAATGGCGCCGCTCGAGCTGATGATCAATGAACGCCACGGACCTGCGGTCGAGTCGTTGTAGTCGGTCGTCACCGTTAGCAGTCATCCTGAGGGGAACGTACATTTCTCTGTCATCCCGAGCGAGCGAAGCGAGTCGAGGGATCTTTGAAGAATGTGCAGTCGAACTCCGTTGGCGTTTTCGCAGATCCCTCCGCTCGGTCGCTACGCTCCCTCGGTCGGGATGACAAGATTGGGGTCGCTACGCTCCCTCGGTCGGGATGACAGGATTGGGGTCGCTCTGCTCCCTCGGTCGGGATGACAGGAGAATGTTGCTCTCGCTAGGAATGACAGTCCTTTTCAAACGCGAGTCGACCACGGGGCAGGCTCGACGCGAAGTTTGCGGCGGTCCTCGAGGGTGATGACTCGCGCCGGTAGACCAGAATCGGTGCTACGGCCCGAGGAGAGGATGCACGGAATGTCGTACTCCTCGGTGAAGAGGTGGCCATCAAAGGGTTCGGAAAAATCAACGTGCCGGTGCTCGTGCCCGAAGAGCAGGACATCGATCCGTCCCGACAATAGCTTCATCAAATCGTCCCCGTCCTTGAGGCGGTGACCTATCCTCTCCTTGATTTTCTTCAACGGCGGGTCGTCCGGAAACAGGAAGGGATGGTGGTGGAGGGCGACAACGATTCGGTGGCTCTTCTTGCGCTCGTCTCGGAGGATCGTGATGAGCTCGTCGAGTTCGTCGCGCTGCCGGGAGCCGAGCTCGCCATCGGCCAGCAGGCCGTCCCAGAACCCGGTTTCGGCATGCATCGAGTTCAAGGTAATGAGCGTCACGTTGTCGTCAGCGTACGGTACGTCCGGGTAGGTCACTCGACTTTCAATGCCAAGCAGATATTTCTTGAATAATTTGAACCTCTTCTCCTGGGCGTGAGCGCCATTCCAGCCATAATCATGATTTCCCGGCAACGGTGCCACCTGAAAGCCAGCCCGGTGCAACGGGCGTAGAATCCGGCGAGCTTCGATGAATTCCACTTCAGCTCCGTCGTCGACCACGTCGCCTGTGATCAAGACCAACGGCTTGTCGATATCGCCTCCCCACTCTCGTTTGATCTCACGGACGAGCTTTTCGGCCTTTTTCCACCGATCGACGTCCGTTTCCTTTCCGATGTGGAGATCGCTGATGTGCAGAATCTTCATTTTGTCTCCTCGACCGCGTCAGCGCCCACACCAATTTGGCGCCGTCATCACCCTATAACAAACGACCGAAGTGAGTGACGAATCCCGCAGGTCAGGAAACCTGAAATCAGATTCGGAAGGATGGGCGGTAATTCCTAATTCCTGATTCCTAATTCTCCTCAGAGTCCTGCTATCCTCCCGCCTCGGAAGAGCAACCATGACGCACCCATTCGAACTCCCCCGCCGCCGCGACCTCGAAGCCATGATGCGCCTCGCCCTGCCGGTCGTCGTCGTCCAGGTTGGGATGATGTTGATAGGCGTTGTCGACACGATGGTTGTTGGGCGCCTGTCATCGGAGGCGCTGGCCGCGGTGGCCCTGGGACACGTCATGCTGATGGCGGTCTATTCTTTTGGGATCGGACTACTGTTGGCGCTCGATCCCCTGGTATCGCAGGCGGTCGGCGCCGGCGACGAGGTCGCCATCCGCCGCTCGATGCAGCGGGGCATGATCCTGGCTATTGGACTGATGGTGCCGAGCACGCTGATCTTGATGCCTGTCGAGACGTTGCTGACGATCATCCGCCAGCCGCCGGAGACCGTACCCATCGCTGCGGCCTACGTCCGGATCTGCATACCCGGTTTGCTGCCGTTCTACGGATTCTTCGTACTCCGACAGTCCCTGCAGGCGATGGGTCGCCTGCGGCCGATCGTGATCACGATCGTCGTCGTCAACCTGTTCAACCTGGTCGCCGACTGGGCGTTGGTCTTTGGCGCCGGTCCGATCCCCCAGCTCGGCCCTGTCGGCTCGGCGTGGGCAACAACCGCCGCAAGAACGCTTTTTTTTATTGTCCTGTTGATCGCCGCGCGCAAGGACCTTGCCCCGTTTCTCGGCCGCTTCGACCGCGCCGTCCTGCAGCTGCAGCCGCTGTGGCGAACGGTGCGCCTCGGCGCACCGATCGGTTTCCAGGTCCAGCTCGAAATCGTTGCGTTTGCGGTCATCGCGCTCCTCATGGGAGGCCTCGGCACGGTGCAGATGGCGGCCCACCAGGTCACGATCAATCTCGCATCGTTGACATTCATGGTGCCGCTTGGGGTCTCCTCAGCAGCCGCAGTCCTCGTCGGCAGAGCGATAGGCGCGGGTGACGATTTTGGCGCGCGCAGAGCAGCCTCCGCCGGTCTTCTGATCGGTGCTGGTTTTATGTCGTTGATGGCGGCGCTCTTCGTTGGAGCACCACGCCTCCTGGTTACGGCCTACACCTCAGTCGAGGAAGTCATTGTGCTGGCGGCCCTGTTGATTCCGATCGCCGGCTGCTTCCAGATCTTTGATGGCCTCCAGGTCGTGTCGGCCGGCGTTCTACGCGGAGCCGGTGACACCCGGGCGCCCTTGTTCGTCAACATCGTCGGCTTCTGGTTCATCGGATTGCCGACGAGTCTCGTGCTTGCATTCAAGCTCGGCTACGGTCCAACCGGTCTGTGGTGGGGCCTGGTCGTCGGGCTCGGCTCTGTGGCGGCCTTTCTGCTGACCCGCGTGGCCTGGAAGTTCCGCGGTCCGATCGCACGGGTCGTCGTCGAGTAGACCTCGCGACGAAAGCAGCGCCTCCGGCGCTTTCTTTCAGGCCAAACTCCGATCTCTTGAGAAGAGCAGGAGGCGGCTACCTGCTGAGCGCGGCCAACAAGACTCCGAAGGACGGCGCGTTCTCCCTGTAGAGCAGGAGCTTCTCCGCGTCAGGCGACTGCGTCCTGTCGACTCCCCTAAGGGGCACATCCTCAAACTGGTCAAAGGACAGGAGATAGGCTTTCGCCGCCTGGTAGGTCGGCAGAGCCTGGAGGATCGGCCGGCTCAAAGTCCGAAATTCTTCGGGCAGTCTATCTTTGAGAGTCTGGTGGAGGGCGAGCAGGGCAAAGACCTCGCCGGTATTCGCTGCCCGGAACTCGTAGGGGTGACTTCGGGCCGAAAGGGCGTCGAGTTCGGCCTCTTCTCCCTGGTCATTCATGATCTCGAGGATGTGCTGGGTGGTTTCGTCCTCGGTCAGGTTCTTGGCGACTCGCGTCACATCGGCGAAGGTCGGCGCATGGCCACCTGCGGCATATGGAGCGAGCTCGTCCGCAGTGATTTTGTACAGCAGCCGCGCCGCCCGCCGCAGGGACTTCATGATTTCGAGCAGCCGCAGGTATGGCGCCGCGAGTTTGCTTTCATCCTTCGCGTCGATACCGCTTGGTACGTCGAGGTAGAGATGCTCGGCCTTTTCGAGGATCTTGAGATAGCGATCGGTGACTGAGTCGAAGGCGCGGCAGAAATCCTCATAGTGTTCGGTCGGCAGCGAAACGCCGAAAAGCTGCAGCATTGGGATCGCCTGCGCCAGCTCAGCCATCGATTGCTCGACATTTTCTGGAATCGCTCCTCTCTTGACCCGCCCAACCGGTTCCGGCGCCTTGACCTCACCCTTGAGCTTTTTCAGCTCAAACTCGAGATCGAGGTTCTTCCGGCGCAGCTTGAGCATGTGCTCGGCCGAATCGAGCCGGGTGTCAAGGTGTTGCATGAAACCCTCGAGAAGACTCTCTTGTTGCGGAGCGAGCCTGGCGCGGGCCGCGAGCACCACGGCACCGATCGGCACCGGGCTGTCAAGCAGCATCGGCTTGGCGTAGATGAATTGGTCCGCCACCTTCACCGGTCCAAGGAGATCAGCGGAAAACGTATCGAGCGCCTCCTGGCGGGCCGTGGCCAGATTCTTGTCCAGAGTCTCGTCGCCGGTCAGTGGGATTTCGCTACCGGTGACTGACGCGAGGGCAGCGTATTCGACACCAAGAAGTCGTCCGAGGACAGCCGCGGAAAGAGCGCGGGCATAGCCGATTTCTGCGCCGCCAAAAGTCTCCGCATGTTCAAAGAGGTGGCGGTCCCAAACCGCGTCAATCGCGCCGATCGCGGCGTTAAGACGCCCGTGTTCGCCGGCACCAAGACCGGCAAGGGCCGCCTCCCACTCCCGCCAATAGCCGTCAACCAGCGCGTCGATGCGTTCCTCGGCCATCACCCACACCTCCCGACAAAGCTCACAGAATCTACTCTCGCATCAAGATCAGCGCCCGTCGGATCAGGCTGAAGTGCTCTTTGACCCATTCTTCGATCTCGTGGAGTTCGTCGGGGGAAATCGCCATTTGACTGGCGACCGTGTTGACCAGCGATTCCTCGCTGACACTGAAGGCCGTGTCGGAGTAGCCCAGACCGATCAGTTCGAGCAGGGCCGCGACCTTTGCCCGCCGGCTTTTGAAAACGCCCGCGAGTTCTTCCGCGCCACGACCACCGCTGCCTGCCTCACTCATACCCATCTCGGCCCTGAGGGACGCCAGAGCAGACGCCTCACGACCGATCACGAGACCGTCAGCCTCGATCATTTTCTCCGCCAGCTCGGCAAAGGCACGCTTTTCATCATCATCGAGAAGGTTCAGATACACCTCGGCACTCCTTTCGAAACTTCGATGCCACAAGGATAGCAGCGCGTGAATGAGGAATGAGGAATTAGGAATTAGGGTTCATCCCGTAAATGCGGGGGTGTCCTCGTGAATGAAGGCGAGGCGGAGCTTGAAGTACTC
>Ga0209013_10005260_pt1 | contig 11183 bp, 5 predicted proteins | sample Cruoilmetagenom2_FD_187291 | JGI IMG/M metagenome (GOLD analysis project Ga0209013, IMG submission 187291) | Oil polluted marine microbial communities from Coal Oil Point, Santa Barbara, California, USA - Sample 2 (SPAdes) (version 2) | ecosystem: Environmental > Aquatic > Marine > Oil seeps ...
TCGAGGTCTTCGCCGGCTGCAGCCGCCACACTCCGGCCGGAGGTCGAAGCGATACCGTCACATCAACCTTGGCGCCGTCACTGGTGGTCGCCCGCACTTCGGCGACAAGAGCCTGCGTCCCGGATCGTTCACCCGACCATCGCGGCACGACGGCGAGCCCGCGAGCCAAAACCCGCAGGAAACCGGTCTCGGCCGTCCATACCTGCACCGCGCCATCGGAGGGCACCCAGGTCACCGTCGCCCACAGCAGACCGATGGTCAGCAGGACCGCACCGGCAAGGAGAATGAAACCGAGTCTTTTCACGGCCTGCATTCTACCTCATGCCGTTCACCGGCCGGCAGCCGCTGAAAAAAAAGGAGGGCCCGCAGGCCCTCCTGAAACGGTTGGGGAAAACCCCAACTGATGAAATTAGAAGGACAGACGCACACCGAAACGAACCGTCATGGGCTGGGTCCACCGGTCGGTGGTGTTCCAGCCATCGCTGGTCGGCGGACGGCCGCCTGTGTTACCCGGCTCGATCGGCGGCGGTGGAATGTTGGTGTCCCAATCGTTGACCTCGTACACGTCGTCGGCATTGGTGTAGCCGATGTCGCGCCGTGTCTCGGTCTGATTGTTGAAGACGTTGAAGATGTCCATCAGCAGGTTCAGCTCGAGGCTGGAACCGAGCTTGATCGGGTAACCGACGTGGATGTCGGCCTCCCAGAAGGAATCCGAACGACCAAAGGCGCCGCGCTCCGACAGGTAGTACTCCCAGTTGTTATACGGCCAGGAGTAGCCCATGGCGGTGATCGGCGTGCCGTCGGTGTAATAGGTCGAGAGACCGAGCGAGAGTCCGAAGTTGAAGCGGTAGATGCCATCGAACTTCCACTGGATGGGGATGTCGTTGGACAGCTCGCCGTCGTTGTTGATCTGGAAGTCGGCGTAGTCGAAGGCCGAGTTGAGGTTCGGGTCGAGCTGGCCGGTCGAGGCCTGGAAGAGACCGTCGTAGTTGCCCGTCATGTCCGAGAACAGGAGGGAGGTGATGAACTGGAAGTTGTTCGAGAAGCGCTTCTGGAGGGTGAACTCGTAACCCTGGAACTCGCGCGTCGGGGTTGGGATGTCGCTCGGACCGGCGTCGTTGTAGTGCCACGCCGCGCCCATGGTGTAGGTCTGCGTCATCTCACCGAAGCCCGGGTTGCCGATGAAGTAGTCGCCGTCGAGCGTCAGCGCATCTTCGATGACCCGCTTGAGATCACGCGCGATGTACTTGAAGCCGGCCGCCCAGTTGGGTGCGAACTCCCACTCGACACCGAGAATGGCCTCCTCGAGGTACTGGCCCTTGGTGCCCGGGTCGACGCGCGAGAAACCGCCGCCGAGAGGACGCGAAGCGCGCACACTTTCGTCTGCCGCCACATCGTTGGGGTCGTCCGACAGGTTGTAGCTGAAGATCGAGATCTCGCCGCCATACGAGCGGATCACGATGTCCATCGGGATGGTCTCGTAGAATTTGCCCCAGTGGCCGAAGATCTTGGACTTGCCATTGCCCAGGAAGTCCCACACAAAGCCGAGACGCGGCGCGACGTTGTCGTCGATGCTCTGCTGGACATCGCCATCAGCGTTAAAGAGCTTCTGCTCGCCGAAGCGCACGCCGAGGGCAAGCGACAGGTTGTTGGCAATCTGCCAGGTGTCCTGGACGTAGATGGCCTGGTTCTCGGCCTTGATGTTGGTCGTGAGCGGCGCCTGGATGTCGGCAGTCGTCAGGGTCGAAGGGTCGAGTCCAGCCTGATTCAGATAGATGCGGTGGCGGAAGTAGTAGGGCTGACCCTGGCAGTTGCGGGTGTCGGAATCGGTGCAGGTGAAGCGGTAGATCCGCTGGCCGGCACCACCATTCCAGCTGTCGTTGACGCCGCTGATGTCCTCGAACTCGTACCCGATCTTGAACTCGTGCGAGCCGGCTAAGTCACCGACAAACCACGACAGATCGGCGTTGTACTGATCGCGCGTCAGCTCGGGCTGGTTCTGGTAGAAACCGAAACCGGATTCGCGGTCATGGGCGTTGCCGTTGGCGGTATAACCCCAGACCGTGGTGCCGTCACCGAGCGGGTCGGTGAAGTCGATGTAGCCTTCGACATCGGCGCCGGGACCGGTGGTCGTGAATTCCTCGTTGTGCTGCGCGGCACGGGCGCTGATCACCACGTTCTGGCCAAAGATGCCGTCGTAGTTGATCGACCAGTTGTTGCCGCCGGTTTCGGTCGCGCCCACGAAGTGGAGCGGCGTCGCCGCAAAGGACACACCGGGGAGGATACCGTCGGTAGTGGTCGGATCGGCGAAGAACGAACCCGACAGCGAGTGGTTGGCCGCCATCCGCCAGGTCAGCTTGCCGGCGTAGAGGTCGGAATCGGTGGTGGCGGTGAACTCGTCACCAGCCCCCGGTGCGCCGTCGATGACGGCGGAGAAGTCCTTTGTCACCTCTTGCTGATTCTCGTTGTCGACCCGATCGTAGGCCGCAAAGAACCACAAACGGTCCTTGACGATGTAGCCGCCGAGATCGGCGCCGAAGTCAGATCGGGTGAAATCCTTGCGCACGCTCGTGGCGGTGACTGGACCGTCCGCGGCCGCACCCTTGAGATCGGCCTGCGTGCTGGGCGAGTCGTAGTAGCCAAAGACATCGCCGTGGAACTCGTTGCCGCCTGATTTGGTGATCACGTTGATCACCGAACCGGTGGCGCGGCCGTACTCGGCCGAGTAGGAGCCGGTCTTGACCTGCACCTCGTCAATGAACTCGAAGTTGAGGGTGGTGCCCTGCTGTCCGAGCTCGACGCCGGTGGTGTTGGCGCCGTCGATGTAGTAGGCGTTCTCGGCGCCGGACGAGCCATAGAAGGTCTGGCCCGAGGCGTCACCCTGGGCGCCCGGGGTGACCGCGGCGACCGCGGTGTAGTTGCGGCCGACCGGCAGGTCAGAGTAGAACTCCGTCCCGAGGTCAATACCGACGGTGGTGTTGCTGGTGTCAACCAGCGGCGTCTCGGAGGTCACCACCACCTCGTCGGTGAAGGCCGAGGTCATGACCACGTCGATGCGGGTGGTCGAACCGATCTTGACCGCCATGTTCTCCTGCGAACGGGTTTGGAAACCCGACAGGCTGTAGGTCACGCTGTAGGCGCCGGGGGGCAGCACAAGAAACTTGTAGAGGCCGGTGGCGTCCGTGACCGTGCTCTGGGTGCCGATGAGCGCATCCGACGCGATGGCCACGGTGACACCCGGCAGCGCAGTTCCCTGCTCGTCTGCGACGCGGCCCTGGATGTCACCGCGAGTCGTCTGCGCCATCAGGGCGCCAGCGGCCAGCGTGCAAGCCAGAAACGCAATGAGTAATTTTCCCGAAAACTTCATACCTTTCCTCCTCTATCTCCATTTATTCTTTTTGTCCGCGCAACGAACTCCCTGCCGTCAACTGGCGAGGACGCGACCTTTACGAAATTCTTTCCCTCCTTTCGAACATGGTCGCCTGCCCCCTCAGGGGAGTTCCGCGAACGCACGACGCAAACACTTGCAATCAACGTGCCAGCGTTGAGTATTGAGTTATGTGGGGAAATTGTGAGGAAATTGAAAACGGGTCCGACAAACCGTTCGCCGTGTACGGAATGTCGGATGCGGTGTGGGTATCCGGAGCACGGTAGTGGACGCGATTCATTTGCTGAGGAAACTCGCCGCACGAGGTGGTAGAATTCCCCGCGAACTGCGGTTGTCCCGCCCGGCCCGGCCGATGGCGCGGGCGGGAAGCAAGGAGGACCCGATGTTCACAGCGAAGAGGGTGGGGGCATGGCTTGTCTGCCTCGCCGTCACCGTCGGCGTCGCCACGGTCTGTCACTCACAGGGCTTGACTAGGATCGCCGCTAAAATCGTCGACCAGGATGGAGAGCCCATCAAGGGTGCGCTGGTCACCGTGACCTCGCCCGAGGTGCCCTCGTTCAAGCACTCGAAGAAGACCAACAAGCACGGTCTCAGCATCGTCACAATCGCGGTCGTCACCGCGATCTACGACTTCACGGTCGAGATGGAGGGGTACCAGGCCGTGACCGCCGAGGTGCAGCCAAAGGTCGGCTCAATCGAGGAGCAGGTCTTCACACTGACGCCGGCCGGCGCCGCGATCGCCGAGGACACCACGACAACGGTCGAGAGGCCGGCGGCGCCCACCATCGCCAGCAGGAAGGTGCGGCGCTACAACGACGGTGTGGAGGCTCAGCAGGCAGGCGATCTCGAGGGCGCGATCGTGATGTTCCGAGAGGCCGCCGAGATCGATCCCGAGTTTGCCCCCGCCTTCACCGGCATCGCGACCGTGGCCATGGAGCAGGGGAACTACGAGGAGGCCGCGGCCGCCGCCGAGCGGGCGGTCGCCCTCGAACCCGAGAGCTACCGCGCGCTCCACCTCCGCTACGACGCCTACCGGAACCTCGGCGACGAGGCGAAGGCCGACGCTGCGGCCAAAGCCCTCAAAGAGGCGGGGGATATCTCCGAAGCCACGAGCCGCATATTCAGGGAGGCGGTCGACGCCTTCGAGGCGGGCAACATGGGGATCGCCAAGGTGCGCTTCCACCAAGCCCTCGATCTCGACCCCGAGCTCGTCCCGGCGTACGCCAACCTCGCCCAGATCTATAACTGGGAGGGCAACGCGGAGCGTGCCGCGGCGATGGCCGACGAGGTGCTCAAACGCCGGCCGGACGATGTGACGGCGCTCAAGATCCGATACGAAGCGTCAATCCGGCTGGGCGACCAGGAGGCGGCCAGGAGAGCTCTCGAGCCGCTGGTGGCGGCCGACCCCGACTGGGCGGCCACCGCCCTCTTCGACCAGGCGCAGGCGCTCTTCAACGCCAACCGCATCGAGGAGGCCGGGGTCATCGCCGAGGAGATCCTCGAGGTGCGGCCCGATCACCCCGGATCGCTCTACCTGGCCGGTCTTTGCGCCAACAGTACCAGCGACACCGCGACCGCCAAGGCACGCCTCGAGCACTTCCTCGAGGTCGCGCCCGACGATCCGATGGCGCCGACCGCCCGCGAGATCTTGAGTTACCTACCGTAGGGGCGGCATACATGCCGCCCTTGAACGACGATCGATCGGGATTCGACAGGGCGGGATATATCCCGCCCCTACCCCAATGTTGAATCATTCACACTGAAAAAATCGCCCCCGGCGGGGGCCGGGGGCGATGGTTATGCGGGCTGAAACGCCTGCGTTATCAGAAGTTGAGACGGGCGCCGAGGTACAACCGCCGCGGCGACACCCACTGCAGCGGTTCGCCGAAATCGATGCCACCGGTGCCGGCGACGACGTCCTGGTTGCGGACCGCAGCCTGGTCGTCGAGCACATTGAAGACGTCGAGGAAGAGCTCGAGCGAGAAGTTGCTGCCGAGGCCGAAGGTGTAGGCGCCGCGGAAGTCGAAGGTGTACCAGGAGTCGTTCTCGAGAGACCCGACCGCGTCGTCCGCGAGCCAGCGGGTGTTCATTCCACCGTACTCATACGCTTCGTCGACGCGCATCGGAAGGTTGCGCCGGTAGATCGACCAAGTGCGGCTGGCGACGGTCCCGGAGTTGTAGCTGAAGGTGCCGCCGAGCTGGAGTCCGAAGTCGAAGGTGTAGGACCCCGCGAGCTTGGCGAGGTGTTCGATCATCCCGGGCTGCCGGGCCCACTGGTACGGCGAGCGCGGGTCGAGCCACACAACGTCACCCTGGAAGTCGGCATTGGAGTCGGAGTTGGAGTTGCCCATGGCGTCGGCGTAGGTGTAGGAGGCCAGCCCCTGCCAGCGGTTGGCGAAGCGCTTGCGGAAGACGATCTCGATGCCATCCCAGTCGCGCTTGGCGCCGGCCAGGGTGGCGATGACGAAGTTCGAGCCCGGGTTCTCGTCGTAGCCGAAGTAGTTGAGGCCCAGCCACATCGAGTCCGGATCGTTGATGTCCTCGTATAAGGTTTCGCCGTCGGTGTCGTAGGCGTAGAGGGCGAGGTCGTAGTCCTCCATGATGTCCCGGGTCCTGCGCCGGATCACCAGCGCCTCGACGCTCATGTTGGCGCCGAGGTCATACTCGAAGCCGAGCTGGAAGTCATCGGTGTAGGGCGTTTTGGTGGTCGGCGCGAAGAGCGCGTCCGGAGTCGCCGTGCCGCCACGGACGCGGTAGGTGAGCCACTCGAAGTTGGTCCACACCTGCTCCTCCAAGACCGAACCGACCAGGGTGCCGGCGAAGGCGGTCATGTTCATCCGGATCGGGTCGAAGTAGCGGCCGTAGAAGGCCGACAGTTTCATCTTGCCCTGACCGGTGACGTCCCACACCGCGCCCAGCCGTGGCGCGACATCAAGGTCGAACTCGGAGACCAACGAACCGTCGGTTGCGTAGTGCTTCCACTGCTCGGCGCGCACCCCCGCGTTGATCGTGAAGTTGTTGAACTGCCAGCTATCCTGCACGAAGTAGGTCATGCCCTTCGAGTTGTACGTGATCGCAGCCTGCTCGGTCATCTCGGTCCGGACGTAGTTGAGCTTGTCGTGGGGGTTGCCCGCGGTGGAGTCGAAGATCATCGCCACCGCCAGCTCGTCCTGGCTGATGGTGCCGTCGGCGTTGACGTCGAGGGTCGCGTAGTGCTGGGCGCTGTTGGGGCTGGCGTTGATGGCGTCGATTAAACCGGTGTAGTCACTGGCGTTGTCGTAGTTCCAGTCCGACCCGGTCCAGTCGCCCTGGCGCAGCTCGCCGGCGGTGACGCCTAAATACTGCGAGTCATAGGACGACCACTGCAGGTCATCCGGCCAGGTTCTGTTCCTGTTCCGCTCGTGGTCCATGTACTCGACACCGAAGCTGAGGGTGTGGTCGCCCCAGCTGCTGCCGAGGTACCACTCGAAGGTGCCCTTGGCGAACATGTTGTCGCGCTCATCCTTGTCGTTTTCCCCGTAGCCGCCGAGCTGCTCGTCGGCCGAGGTGAAGTCATCCCCGGCGCGGAAGTACACGTCGTGGACGCTCTCCTGGACCGCGGCGAGGTTGCTGGCCTGGCCTTGGTGCATGCCGCCGGACAGCGACAGATAGGCGGGACCGAGGACGTGCGAGTAGTTGAGTATGTAGCGCTCGCCGCCGGTTTCCGTGGCGTTGTCCCAGTTGTTATTGGTTTCGCCGCGGAGTGAACCGTCGCTCTCGGTCGGGTCTGTCATGAAGGTGCCGGTGAGTTTGACCGGCGCGGCCGGGCTCCAGCTCAGCTTGGCGAAGCCCTGGTCCGCGGAGGCGTTCACGGTCCGCATGTACTCGCCGGTGTCGACCGACGACACGTCCTCGTCGCGGTTGAGCAGGCGGTAGCTGGCGAAGAACCACGCCTTGTCGCGCATGATCGGACCGCCGAGGGTGAAGGCGGCGTCGTAGGCCGAGAAGGCCGAGCTCTCGACGTGCTTGTTGTCCTGCATCAGGGAGTCGTTCTGGAAGAAGTAGTTCACCGAGCCGTGGAACTCGTTGCCGCCGGACTTGGTGATGACGCTCGACACCAGTCCCGGGGCGCCGATGAATTCGGCGGGAATGCCGCCGGTGGTGACACTCTGCTCCTGGATGATCTCGGTGTTGAGGTTAGCGCCGGTGACGCCCTGGTAGGCGTCGGTGACGTCGATCCCCTCGATGTAGTAGAAGTTATCGCGCGATACGCCGTTATCACCGTAGATGTCGCGGTAATTGAGGCCCGACCGCGCCGCCGGGTTCTGGGCGACGATGCTGGGATCGGTGGGCATGACGCCCGGCACCAGCTGCAGATAGCTCTGGTAGGTGCGGCCGGTCGGCAGCGCCTCCATGAGCTCGAGGGTGAGGTCCTCGCCGGTCATCGCGCTGGAGAAGTCAACCAGCGGGGACTCGGCGGTGACGATGATCTCCGCCTCGACCGCCGCCACCGAAAGCTCCACCGCGATCGAAGTCGTCGAGCCCGTCTTGACGAGAATGTTCTCGAAGCGGGCGGTGTTGAAGCCGCTCAAGGACACCGTCACCAGGTACTCGTTGGATGGATCGAGCCCTGGCACGATCGCCACGCCCGACGCGTCTGCGACCGTGGCCCGCGTTCCGAGAGCATGGGGAGACTGGATGGTCACCGTGGCCCCGGGCAGCATCTGGCCGTCCGGGTCTACGATCGTCAGGTGAATGGAGCCCCTCGTGGTCTGGCCGTATGCCACGGCGCCCACGAGCAGGGTCACCACACAACAAATAAGAACAGTCCTTTTCATACCAATTCCCTCCTTCATCGTTCCGGTTGGCGGCCCCTTCCCCCGGTTCACCCGGAGCGGTTGCCGCCGCCATTCAACGGTCTCGTCGCGACCCGCGCCGACCGCGCCCCCCAGCGCAGCAGGCGATCTCATCGCTCACCCCCTTTCCGCAATGTCACGGTTTGCTGGTCTTCCGGAGCACCGCACCGCCGTCGGGGGTCCCCGACCGGGTTTCCCCACGGCTTTGCCCTTTCCGGCGATGCGGGCGTACTCGTTCTCATTATTCGTTTTCTCTTGTGAGCATACGTTCGCAATTTCTGTGCCAGTATCAGCTCCCGTACGGGATCTCAATCGCGGGCGGGAAGCCCCCTTCCATTCGGTAATCTGGGCACCGCGTCCGGAAATTCGGATGTTTGCTGCGTCTCGGCACTGGGCGGTTCGGGCTCGGGTCGGCCATAACACGGCGTCCGCAGACTCGAGAATTCCATAGGACCCATAAGGGCGGCATATATGCCGCCCCTGCCCCTGGAACACATGTCTGCCCTGAGTAGGGGCGGGATATATCCCGCCCACAATTCTGCTCATTCGCCGGCCGTCGGCACGAGGACACCGACCTCGAGCGCGGTGGGGTGGGCCGGGGAGCGGTGGACGCGGTGGGTGGCCTTGATGAAGTCGTCCTCGTCGGCCTCGAAGATGTTCGGCACCCAACTCTGCGGGTTGCGGTCCACCAGCGGAAACCACGTGCTCTGGATCTGGATCATGACGCGGTGGCCGCGTTTGAAGGTGTGGAGGACGTCCTGCAGCTCGAAGGCGACCTCGGTCGCCTCGCCCGGCACGAAGGGCTCGGGCTTGGAGTAGCTCGTGCGGAAGCGTCCCCGGAAGACCTCGCCACGCACCAGACGCTGGGTGTGGCCGAGGTCGGGCTCGCCGCTATCCTCTTCGCCATAATCAGGGGGCTCGTAACCCGGCAGGCGGGCCGGAAACTCGTCGATGAGCTTGACCACCCAGTCGGCGTCGGCGCCGGTGGTCTCCACCCACAACCGGGCGGTCATCGGTCCCGCAACCGTCAAATCCTCTTCGAGGACCTCCGAGCGATACACCAGCACGTCCGGGCGGCGGGCCGCGAAGCGCTGGTCCTCGGTCATGTACTCGGCCCACCAGTCGGTCGTGATCTCGGTGGTGTAGGGCACGGGCCTGGCCGGGTCGCTGACGAACTCGTCGAAGGCCTCGCCCTCCGCTTGCGGCGGCTCGAAGTCGAGCCCTCCTCCGTCGTGCAGGTAGAGGCTCTCGCGGTGGAGGTCGGGCGGCGGCCAGGCGTCGAAGGCGCGCCACCGGTTGGCGCCGGTCTCGAAGACCCACGCCTCGGGCAGGTCGGGCGCGGGGCCGCCCTTGAGGAAGTGGTCGAAGAAGGGCAGCAGGGCTTTTTCGCGGAAGATCTCGGAGGTCCTGAACCCGAAGTCCGCGCCGCCCAGCGTGTCACCGCCGGTTCGCAACCAGCCGCCGTGCCGCCACGGTCCCATCACCAGCACGTTGAAGATCCCCGGGTTGTTCTCCTCGACGGCGCGGTAGGTCTTGAGAGGACCGTAGAGATCCTCGGCGTCGAAGAGCCCGCCCACCGTCATGACCGCGCTGCTGATCCCCTCGAGGTGCGGGAGGATGTTGCGAGCCTGCCAGAACTCGTCGTAGTTGGGATGCTCGGTGATCGCGTTCCAGAAGGCGATCTCACCGTTGAAGTGCCGCTCGTTGACGTTCTCGAGCGGGCCGAGGTCGAGGAAGAAGTGGTAGCCGTCCGGGGTGCCGTGGTCGAAGCGCTCGGGCCACTCGTCGATCGGCTCGGGCCGCGCCACCCCGAAAGCCGAGAAGAAGTTGAAGGCGAGCTGCAGGATGAAAGCGCCGTGGTGATGCATGTCGTCCCAGAACCAGTCGGCGATCGGGGCGTTGGGCGACACGGCCTTGAGAGCCGGGTGGCTGTCGATCATGCCGGCGGAGCTGTAGAAACCGGGGTAGGAGTTGCCCCACTGACCCACCCGGCCGTTGTTGTTCGGCACGTGCTCGAGGAGCCAGTCGATGGTGTCGTAGGTGTCGGAGCTCTCGTCGACATCGTCCGACGACGACTTGCGCGCGACGTGCGGGCGCATATTGACGAACTCGCCCTCGGACATGAAGCGACCCCGCACGTCCTGGCAGACGAAGATGTAGCCCTCCTCGACGAACTCGCGAATCGGACCCAGGGAATCCGGGTAGCGGTCGGCGCCGTAGGGTCCGCACGAGTATGGGGTGCGGATCATCAGCATGGGGTAGGTCGCCGACGTGTCGTTGGGTAGGTAGACGGCGGTGAAGAGCCGCGCGCCGTCGCGCATCGGTATGCGGTGCTCGAACTTGGTGTAGTGGGCGCGGATGTGGGCGGCAAACTCCGGGTCCTCCGGCTCGCGCGCCGACACTACCGCTGCAGCAGCCAGAATCAGAACGGCGGCACGGAAAACGAGAGGATGCCGAAGGACGCGCATAGCCACCTCCAGGTGCGGATGACCGCACCGTTTTCGAGATCGTACCATTCGTGAAAGACCTGTAACCGATTTTCACCCCTGGCAAAGAGTCTGTATTGACTATGATTCCGGACAGCGACGAACCGAGGAGAGGTTGATGATACGAAACAAGCTGGTCGGCGGGGTCGTATTTCTGGCCACGGTCGTGGGCGGCCATATCGCCGGCGCTCAGGTGGTCGTGGGAGACCACGCGCCGATGTTTCGCGGGGTCGACGAGAACATGCGCCTCGTCGACATGGCCGATTTCGTCGATGGCACCCCGCTGCTCTTTCTCTACACCTCCGCCACCTGACAGCCTGGATTTCTAAACCTCCAGGAGGTGGAGGAACGTTTCCAGCGCTACCGCGGCAAGGTCCGGCTCCTTTACACCTACGTCCGCGAGGCCCATCCCAATCCGGCGCGGGCGCCGTGCGGCTCGACCGAAGATCTCGGATGGGAGCACGCTTCCGGCAA
>Ga0209013_10005261_pt1 | contig 11181 bp, 13 predicted proteins | sample Cruoilmetagenom2_FD_187291 | JGI IMG/M metagenome (GOLD analysis project Ga0209013, IMG submission 187291) | Oil polluted marine microbial communities from Coal Oil Point, Santa Barbara, California, USA - Sample 2 (SPAdes) (version 2) | ecosystem: Environmental > Aquatic > Marine > Oil seeps ...
AATATTTCGAGGATTAAAATTTGAGCATGACCTGTCTGCGTGCAACGCACAGGCAGGCGCAGAGATTGGGTAAAAGTGGGCGTTTTGAAATTGGCTCAGCAGGGTATATTATCAATAAATCGGTACACCGGATTTGGCTATTTCTTTCAGGCCCTCTCTAAACCTGACGAGAAATATTCGGCGACGTTAAAGGGCGGTGCAAGATCCATTTGAGAGAGCACCTTCAAAAAACATCCAAATTTTTATTCCAAGGGCTAGCGTAAAGCTCCTATCTAGTGCCTGAACGAAAAATCTTGGTTTTCGTTCAGACACTATTTATTGAACTGTTACAAGGCAGGTTCTTATGACCGATTTTGAATCAAGGATAGTAGTTATTACAGGCGGTTCCAGGGGTATAGGCCGTTCCGCGGCTTTAAAGTTCGCGGAAGAGAAGGCCAAAGTTGTAATTGTGCATTATGACCCCGATGAATCAGCATCTGATGAGACCTTGGATGCATTAGGCCGTTTTGGTTTGAAGGCAGAAAGCCACAAGGTGGATGTATCGTCTTTTAAAGCAGTGGATGATCTGTTTAAGGATATACTTTCCAGGTTTGAAAAAATAGATATCCTGATAAACAATGCGGGAATTACCAGGGATACGCTTTTGATGCGAATGAGTGAGACAGACTGGGACAGCGTCATCGGGGTAAATCTGAAGAGCGTATTCAACTGTACACATGCTGTAATCAGGTCAATGATCAAACATAAAAAGGGTTGCATTGTAAATATTGCCTCTGTCGTTGGACAGATAGGAAATGCAGGGCAGGCCAATTATGCTTCTTCCAAGGCTGGAATTATGGGTTTTACCAAGACTATAGCGAGGGAAGTTGCGGTAAGGGGAATTACAGTAAATGCTGTTGCTCCCGGCTTCATCGAGACGGAGATGACCGCTGTGCTCCCCGAGAAAGTTAAGGATAGTTTTATCCGGCAAATACCCTTAGGCAAGTTCGGCCGGCCGGAAGATGTGGCAGAGGCGGTTTACTGGCTGTGTTCTGATTCTGCAAGTTACATAACCGGCCAAGTTATCCATGTAAACGGTGGTTTGTATATGTAATGGGTGTGTGGGGCTATTCCTCAATAAACACACGAAATAATTTTTTTTGGGAGGTAATGGATTTATGGGAGCTGTCGAGGAAAAGGTTGTAAAAATTATTTGCGAACAGTTGGATGTGGCTGAAAAAGACGTCGTTCCCGAGGCTTCGTTCGTTGACGATCTGGGGGCTGATTCTCTGGATCAGGTGGAACTTATCATGGCAATGGAAGAACAATTTGATATCTCCATCCCTGATGAAGATGCTGAAAAAATTGGGACTGTTCAGAACGCTGTAGATTATATTACAAAAAACATGGAAAAATGAGTTTCCGTCTTGATGAATATAATTCGGCTAAACTGTGAAACCATAAAATGATAGACAAACCAGAAGGTATTTATGAGGGTGTCGTATCTCATTCGTTGTCAGGGATTAAAAGTGTATCGCTACAGCTTAGCCTTTGGCGCCTTGGATTCTGCGGTACCATCGTTTTTTGCAACATTATGCTAAGCTGAGCCGTAAGGACATCGATTTTAAGGTCAGGTATAATCAGGAAAATATGGAAACATAGAAAAGGAGCATATATATGACCAAGAGGGTTGTTGTTACGGGCCTTGGAATGGTTACTCCCTTGGGGACCGGTGTTGAGAAAAACTGGGACGCCGCATGTTCCGGGACATCTGGGATTGAGTTAATTACAAAATTTGATGTCTCCGGCTTTCAGTCCCAGATTGCTGGTGAAGTAAAAGACTTTCGATCCGAGGATTTTATGGATAAGCAACAGATACGTCGGTTCGACATATTTATCCATTATGCCGTGGCCTCCGCAAGGATGGCAATGGAGGATTCAGGTCTGAAGGTTGACGCCAAAAATAGCCATAGGGTTGGATGTATAACCGGTTCCGGTCTAGGTGGCCTGGGCATGCTGGAACATTTTCATGAAGTCCTTCTTAATAAAGGCCCACGCAGGATTAGCCCTTTTTTTATTCCCGGTATCATCGCTAATATGGCCCCTGGACAGATCGCAATTGAGTTTGGGGCTAAAGGACCAAATATTTCAATAGAAACAGCATGCGCTGCCAGCACTCATGCCGTTGGAGAGAGCTTCAGGTTGGTCAGGGAAGGCATTGCTGACGCCATGATTACTGGTGGAGCTGAGGCAGTGGTAACTCCCCTGGCCCTTGGCGGCTTCTGTGCCATGCGTGCCCTTTCAAAAAGAAATGATGAACCAGAGAAATCTTCTCGTCCCTTTGAACTGGATCGCGATGGTTTCGTAATAGGAGAAGGCGCGGGGATACTTATCCTCGAGGAACTGGAGCATGCCCTTGAAAGGGGATCTGACATCTACGCTGAGGTAATTGGGTATGGAGCAAGCAGCGATGCCTACCACGTGTCAGCCCCAGCGCCTGATGGAGAGGGCGCAATTAGTTGTATGAAAAGGGCCCTTGATTACGCTGGGTTAAGGCCGGAAGAGGTGGATTATATTAATGCCCATGGCACATCTACAAAACTGAATGATCTTTCTGAAAACAAGGCAATAAAGGATGTGTTTGGAGACCACGCCTATAAGTTGGCAATAAGCTCCACAAAGTCCATGACTGGCCATCTTCTTGGAGGAGCTGGTGGAGTTGAGGCAATTTATTCAGTGTTAACAATCAAACATGGCATCATCCCTCCCACAATCAATTATGAAACACCTGACCCTGAGTGTGATCTGGATTATGTTCCTAATGTGGCCAGAAAGGCGAAGGTAAAAACTGCAATGTCAAACTCATTCGGGTTTGGCGGAACAAACGCCAGTTTGATCTTTGGGACGTATGAACCGTAGGGTATTAACTTGGGCCGTCGATACTCATGCAGCATAATAAACGTCTAGGAATATCTGCAACTCACTGAAATCATAAGGGATTATCGAGATTTGTTGGTTTTGCCTTACACTTGGAATAAAGAGGGCGTAAGGCCCAAGGTTCAGGGCATAAGGTGAGAGATATTTGTTTGCCGTGCACCTGTGTTTAAACCCATTGTTCCAACTTTTCAGTATTCTAACATTCCAATTGGGGCGAAGCCCCAAAGTCAAATATTGATGGATTTGTAAAAAGTCTATCGTAACCGTTCACGGGTTCAGAGGTTCAAGGTTCAATTCTCGGTCCCGGAGTGCATTTGGGTTATGTATTTGCGAAAAATACGTCAGCTTCGTCAGGCTTAATCCAAAATTTGGAGCTAAATTGCCGATTACTTTGGAAAATGAGCATTTTTAACGAGGACTTCGGGTCTTCAATCCCTTCTCTGTCCTTAACCCTGAACCTGTGAACGGTTACAGTCTATCAACCGGCCAAGGGTGCTTAATCCTTGCCTGGGGCAGGTGTGAAATTATTTGAATTCATTCAAATAGAGAAGAAGGGTAGCCCTTTCCGAGCGGTTTAAGTCTTTAAAAATAAAAGAGAAAGGAAATTATATGGACATAATAGTAGGCTCCGACCATGGAGGCTATGATCTGAAGGAGGCATGCAAGGCACATTTGGAGGCCTGCTCTGATCATACAGTCACAGACATCGGTGTATTCAGTAGAGACTCAGCAGATTATCCAAAAATAGCTCACAAGTTGGCCCGGGAAGTTGCAAAAGGTAACTATCGTAGGGGAATTTTGATATGTGGAACTGGTCTGGGTATGAGCATTGTGGCTAACCGCTATAAAGGAGTGCGGGCGGCAGTCTGTCATAATCTATACACTGCCCGGATGAGCAGGCAGCACAATGATGCCAACATCCTTGCAATGGGAGGCCGGGTCATTGGAACTGGCCTTGCGCTGGAAATGGTTGATATTTTTTTAGAGACCGTTTTTGAGAAAGGGCGACACCAAAAGAGACTGGAGCAAATTGATTGAGAGATATATTTTGAAGGAAAGGAGCTTACAAAAAGTAGATCCAAGAGTTTACGAGGCTATCTGCGGGGAGGTTGAGAGAGAGAAGTACAATCTCGTTATGATTGCCTCGGAGAACTATGCCAGTCGTGCCGTGATTGAGGCTCAGGCCAATGTGATGACAAACAAATATGCAGAAGGATATGCCGGAGCCAGGTATTACGGTGGTTGTGAATATGTTGATGAGGTGGAAAGACTGGCGATTGATCGCGCAAGGAGACTGTTCGGTGTAGAGTACGTAAATGTCCAGCCCCATTCCGGGTCTCAGGCCAACATGGCCGTCTACCTGAGTTTCTTGAAGCCTGGTGATACCATCATGGGACTGGATTTGTCACATGGAGGTCACCTTACACATGGGAGTACAGTCAGTTTTTCCGGCAAGGTTTTCAGGTCCGTTCCCTATGGCCTGGATCCAAATACCCACAGGATAGATTATGATCGAGTGAAGGACCTGGCCGCGAAACACAAACCAAAGATGATTATTGCGGGAGCAAGCGCTTACCCGAGGCTGATCGATTTTCACAGATTCAAAGAAATTGCTCATGAAAATGGCGCTTATCTTATGGCTGACATGGCCCATATTGCAGGCCTGGTAGCTGTAGGCCTCCATCCTACTCCTGTTGGGGAAGCGGATTTTATCACGACGACTACTCATAAAACACTGAGAGGTCCAAGGGGTGGGTTAATCCTGTCACAAAACGAATATGGGGCAGAGCTGGACAGGGGCATATTTCCCGGTATACAAGGGGGGCCTCTAATGCAAATTATAGCAGCCAAAGCGGTGGCCTTTAAAGAGGCACTAAGACCGGAATTTGTCGATTATCAAAGGCAGATTGTGAAAAATGCCAAGGTGCTTGGAGAGGAATTAATGAGTTATGATTTTGATCTGGTTTCGGGGGGAACCGACAATCACCTGATTTTGGTAGACCTTACAAAAAATGGGATAACCGGGCTAGACGCAGAAATCGCCCTTGGCAAAGCGGGTATTGTAGTCAATAAAAACAGTATCCCTTTTGATAAAAGAGGGCCTAAGGTAACCAGTGGTTTGAGATTGGGTACACCAGCCCTGACAACGAGGGGGATGCAGGAAGAAGAGATGAAGGTAATAGCAGGGTTTTTAAAAAAAGTGCTGCTGGACCCTGAATCAGAACATATCCTGGCTGAGACTAAAGAATCCGTTTTGGATTTGTGCCATAGATTCCCAATCTACAAGTACCTTGAAGACTGTCCGTGAATGGAGATATTTAATTGTCGAGACCTTCCTGGCCAGTATATTTTATGGATATAACTAAGATGGTGGCTAAAAGATCTACCTGCCTGAGGCGACACGTGGGTGCTGTTTTGGTAAAGGACAAAAGAATACTGGCCACAGGTTATAATGGTGCTCCAACAGGTATCAGACATTGCGAGGAAGTAGGTTGCCTGAGAGAGCAACTCTCCGTTCCCTCAGGTGAGCGTCATGAACTCTGCCGGGGTCTACACGCGGAGCAGAATGCCATTATTCAGGCGGCTTACCATGGCATTCCCATTGTAGGATCAACCCTTTATTGTACCAATAAGCCGTGTATAATATGCTCTAAAATGCTAATAAATGCAGGGGTCGAGAAAATTGTATATGAGGATGGCTATGATGATCCACTGGCAGATCAAATGCTGGAAGAAGCAACTATCAAAGTTGAGAGGTTTGTCCCATGAAATGTCCATATTGCACAAAGATAAATAATAAGGTAATTGATTCCCGACTGGGCAAGGATGGAAGGATGATAAGAAGGAGGCGTGAATGCCTTGAATGTGGGAGGAGGTTTACCACGTATGAAAAACTGGAAGACATCCTTCCAATGATAGTTAAAAAAGACGGCAGACGCGAGCCTTTTAATAGAGATAAGATAATTTCGGGAATTCGTAATGCTTGCCAAAAACGACCAATCAGCATGACGAAGATAGAAGATTTTGTAGACTCATTGGAGGTCTATTTTCAAGAGCTGGGCAAGAAAGAGGTTGAAAGTCCACAAATAGGGGAAAAGGTCATTAGTAAACTCAAAGAGTGGGATGAAGTTGCCTATGTCAGGTTTGCTTCTGTCTACAAGCAATTCAAGGATATTAATGAATTCATGACAGAACTGGAGGGAATTCTCAGGTCAAAAAGAGCAAAGGAAAATTAGTAGATGCATAGAACATAATGAACACAACGAATCAGATGGATAGCACTTTCATGCGGGATGCCTTGCGCCAGGCCAGGAAAGGGCTTGGCCGGACCTCACCCAACCCTGCTGTGGGAGCGGTGATTGTCAGGAATGGTAAAGTCATCGCTAGGGGCTATCACCACAGGGCGGGTTCGCCCCATGCTGAGGTAGATGTTTTAAAAAAGCTGGATGGTAAGGCGCCGGGCGATACACTATACGTAACACTTGAGCCCTGTAACCATTATGGAAGGACACCACCCTGTACGAAAACAATTTTAAGTAGTGGGATTAAAAGGGTGGTGGTTGGAATGGAAGACCCCAATCCTGATGTCTCCGGAGGTGGTTGTGAATTTCTAAAAAAAAATGGGATTTCAGTAAAGACTGGTGTCCTGGAAGAAAAATGCCGCCGGCTTAATGAGGCCTTTATTAAATTTGTTAGTTTAAGACGTCCCTTTGTTACGGTTAAGTCGGCATTGACATTAGATGGATGGACAGCAACAGCGACAGGACATTCTAAATGGATTACTAATGATAAATCCAGGCAATTTGCTCACCGTTTGAGGGATAGGATAGATGCAGTGATGGTGGGGGTTGGAACTGTCTTGGCGGATGATCCTTTTCTTACAACACGCCTCAAAAACGGTCGTGGTAAAGATCCCTTGCGTATTGTTGCAGATACCCATTTGAGAACCCCGGGGAAAGCAAAGATCATAAATCATAATTCTTCCGTCAAGACGTATCTCGCGGTTGGTCCTGATCCGGCGGCAAAAGATCTGGCAAAGTTTGAAAAAAAAAATGTTTCAACGCTTGTCTGCCCCTTAAAAGACGGAAGGATTGATTTAGGGTCTTTAATGGATATCTTAGCAGATATGTCAGTGACGAGCCTCCTGGTGGAAGGTGGTTCGTCAATTATTGGTTCTATGCTTCAAGGCAGATTGATTGATAAGTTTTATATTTTCAGAGCACCTAAAATTCTTGGTGGGGATGACGGGGTCCCAATGGTAGCAGGTCCGGGACCGAATAAAATGGACCAGTGCCTGACCCTTAGAGATACGGAGGTTAGACGTTTTGGAGAAGATATCCTTACAGTGGGTTATCCGGAGTACCAATGATATTGGTAGCCTTCTAGTACCCATCCAGAGCCTGACAATCCGCCAATTTTATTTTAAAAGCGATAAACTGTTACCTCAAAAAAAAAATTTGGCAGGCCAAATTATATGTTCACAGGTTTAATAGAAGGTATCGGAAAAGTAAAGATCATCCAGCGTCTTCGTGGTGATATGAGAATAACGATTGAACCCGAATTTGAGATGGTTGGATTAGAAGTTGGAGAGAGTATTTGTGTCGACGGTGTATGCCTGACCGTGACAGAGTTAATTGGGGCAACTTTTGGTGTGGATGTGTCAGGAGAGACCCTCTCCAGGACCACCCTGGGTAAACTAAGACAGGGAAGTGAGGTGAATCTGGAGAGGGCATTGAGGCTAGCAGATAGATTAGGCGGGCATCTTGTGTCCGGCCATGTGGATGGAGTAGGCAAGATACTTAAAAAAGAACCCCAGCAGAGGTCATGGCTTGTAAGAATAGGGGTTGACGAACAGATCTCACGATATAATCTTGAAAAGGGATCCGTTTCAGTGGATGGGATAAGCTTGACCATTAATCGTTGTGAGGATTTTTCTTTTGAGGTAAATATTATTCCCCAGACTGGAATGGAGACGACTATCCTAAAAAAGAAGGCCGGAGATCAGGTCAATATAGAGACGGATTTAATCGGAAAATACGTAGAGAGATTTGTTTCGAGAACCAAGTCGATCAACAGAGAAAAGACAGCCTCCGGTCTCGACATGGAAATGCTTATAAGACATGGATTTGGTGAATAAAATGACTATTGCAAGTATTGAAGAAGTTTTAGAAGATCTAAGACAGGGAAAGATGATAATCCTGGTGGACGATGAGGATAGGGAAAACGAAGGGGACCTTACTATTGCCGCCGAAAAAGTGACCCCTGAGGCCATCAATTTTATGGCAAAAAAAGGCCGAGGTCTCATTTGTCTTGCCTTAAGCCCTGAGATCGTGGAGAAGCTGAAGCTCACGCCAATGGTCTATGATAATCGATCTGCATATAAAACGGCTTTTACCACATCTATAGAAGCGAGAAGTGGGGTGACAACCGGGATATCCGCCGCTGACAGGGCACAGACAATTTTAACTGCTATGTCGCCTGACGCAAAGCCGGAAGATCTTGTCCAGCCGGGACATGTTTTTCCACTGAGGGCCAGAAGGGGAGGGGTATTATTCAGGACCGGCCAGACAGAGGGATCTGTCGATTTGGCCCGCCTTGCGGGATTAGCGCCCGGGGCTGTGATCTGCGAGATCATGAATGAAGATGGCACAATGGCCCGGATGCCGAACCTAAAAAAATTTGCTGAAAAAAATGGTCTAAAAATTGCCACAGTGGCCGATATCATTGAGCACCGGTTACGAACAGAGTCTTTTGTGCACAAGGTGGCGGAGACGATATTACCAACGCCTTATGGGGAGTTCAAGGCCTTTGCCTTTGTAAACGACATTGATGATTTCGAGCATCTGGCCCTGGTAAAGGGCGATCCTGACCCTGAAAAGGAAGTCTTGGTGCGAGTTCATTCCCAGTGCCTTACAGGAGATGTCTTTGGTTCCTATCGTTGTGACTGTGGAGAACAGTTGAAGAAGGCTATGTCTATGGTGCAACAGGAGGGCATGGGTGTTATCCTATATCTTCAGCAGGAGGGCAGGGGTATTGGTCTTGCAAACAAGTTGAAGGCGTATGCCTTACAGGACAAAGGCCTTGATACGGTAGAGGCCAATGAGGAACTTGGTTTTGATGCAGATTTGAGGAATTACGGAGTGGGTGCCCAGATTTTAGTATCTCTTGGTATACGAAAAATGCGTCTGATGACCAATAACCCCAAAAAGATTATTGGACTTGAAGGGTATGGGCTTGAGGTAATGGGAAGGGTTCCTATTGAGATCGAGCCGAGACCGGAAAACCGCAAATATCTGTTGACCAAGTGTCATAAACTGGGGCATTTAATGAAGATTCTTGAGGAATAAGGAAACATTTTCTATTCAACCTTTGATGGTTTCGTAAAAAGTCCAATTTTGCCTGTTTTGAATGGCATAACCTATTGAAATTATTAATAGCGATTCTTCAATTTTTGGCTTTTTAAAAGGGGGTATCTATGGGTAGTACTATACTGGAAGGTCAGTTGTCGGCAGAGGGCTTCAGGTTTGCCGTTATTGTGAGTCGTTTTAACGATTTTGTATGTTCCAGGCTGGCGGAAGGGGCCATTGATGCCCTTAAGAGACACGGAGCAGTTGATGAAAAAATTATGCTGATAAAGGTGCCTGGGGCATTTGAGATGCCTCTTGTGGCCAAAAAACTTGCAGAGAGCGATCGATACGATGCCGTGATATGCCTTGGCGCTGTTATTAGAGGGGCAACACCACATTTTGAATATGTGGCTTCTGAAGTCTCAAAGGGAATCGCCAATGTTGCTTTGGAAAGTGGGCTCCCTGTTACCTTTGGTGTTCTGACAACAGATAATCTGGAACAGGCTATTGAAAGGGCGGGATCCAAATCAGGGAATAAGGGTTATGAGGCTGCTATGGCGGCCATTGAAATGGTCAATTTGTTCAAGAAGTTGAAATAGCAAAAAACCTGTGGACAGCCTCTTCTCCTTTCATATTGAAGTAATCCAATAAATTTCTATAAAAAAGAACAAAGGTTTACATTCAGGCCTCTAAAAAAAGGCCCCTTTGCATTTACAAAAAATGGGTAAAAGACGAAAAGCCCGAGAATTGGCTGTTCAGGTACTTTTTAATTTGTGGTTTAGCCCTAGTGATCCCGAAAATGTTTTTGATCTCATATGTGAAAACTTTGAATCCAGGGAATCAATCAGGCCGTTCGCAAAGGATCTGGTTTTGGGTGTTTGTGAAAAAATGAAGGATCTGGACAAGCTGATTGGCCAAGCATCCAAAAACTGGCGACTCGAAAGAATGGCCCTTTTAGACAAGTGTGTCTTAAGGCTTGCTGTATTTGAAATTTTGTATCTGGAAGATATCCCACCGAAGGTTTCCATTGATGAAGCCATGGAAATTGGAAAAAAATTTGGAAGCGAGTATTCGAGCAGTTTTGTAAACGGGGTGCTGGACAATATCTACAATACCCTGATCCAGGAGGGCCGGTTACCAAAGGAGAGTGAATGCTAATAGCAACCTGCCCCGGTGCGCCGGTTCAAACAGATTTATTTAGCAGGTGCTGGAAACCATGAAACTGGATCTAAGATTTACTTCCCGTACCCTGGAGGAGCTTTGGTGCCAGATTGTGATAGCCCTTGTTTTTCAAGGTCCTATTGAAAAGACTGGTGGGATCTCGGGGCTTGATGCCAAGACATCGGGATATTTGACCTACCTTTGGAAAACGGGTTTTTGGACAGGCGCTTCAGGAGATACCCTGCTTTTGGCCTCTCAAAATATGATCAAGGCAGATAAAATATTGTTGAAGGGGCTTGGAGTTAGTTCCAATTACAGCACCGAAATTTTTTCAAAAAGAATCAAAGAGGTGGGCTGTAATATAGAGGGAATGGGAATTAATGATATTGGCATTCATATCCCGGTCATCAAGGGATTTGAGACTGATTTTGGATCCCAGCTTGAATCGGCTTGTGTGAATTTAGTAGACGCTTTCTTTATCGGTCATAAAGATGATCCTGATTTCCTTTTAAAGATTGTTGTATCTATTGATGGCTCATTTATCGGTGATCTTACGTATGTTGTTCCTTTTTTAAGAAATGATCTCGATTCACGGCTTGATAACACAATTATTTTTGACAGGGATAGAACCTGTACAATTGATAATTCATAATTGAATGAGCCAGTTTCAAAACGTTTCAGCCCGAAGTCTGCGCTTATCTGTTCAAGGTCAAGGAAGGCGATAATTTTAACCACAGGAATACATTGAGTATTTCGA
>Ga0209013_10005262_pt1 | contig 11180 bp, 5 predicted proteins | sample Cruoilmetagenom2_FD_187291 | JGI IMG/M metagenome (GOLD analysis project Ga0209013, IMG submission 187291) | Oil polluted marine microbial communities from Coal Oil Point, Santa Barbara, California, USA - Sample 2 (SPAdes) (version 2) | ecosystem: Environmental > Aquatic > Marine > Oil seeps ...
AATGGATGGATTGCCTCAAATTGATAGTGGATCAATGCAACCCGCACCAGGGCAGGCAATTCACTGGGGGTGTGCATGAAATATTCTAGTTGATTGAGTGCTGTCAGCATATCCTGAACCGGTGGTGGCACATAGGCTGCATTTTGCAATGTGCTTCCGGCGGGGCCAATCCAGTTTTGGCTGCGCCGAAAATTCCCCGGTGTCAGATGCTCTCCGCGTACATTTTCCAGTAATCTGGCATGCAGTTCTCGGATCAGGCGCAAACTGATCGGCAGGTTTTCCAAACGTTCCAGTCCAAAATCGAATGCTTTCACGTAGTTTTGAACTTCATTGGCATCCGAGTCAGGTTCTAAAAAGGAGAACTGCTGAGCTTCAAAGGTATAAAGATCTGAAAGTGAAGCGCGAGTTCCCTCGATCCTGGTGGATACCACTGCTTCTCGCCGGATGAATGGCTGTACCAGCCAATTCAGTCTGGTCCGGGATATGTCCAGACTGGCGAGCTTGCCAAGATTTCGTTCTGCTTCAGCCAGGATTGAAACCAGAGCGGGGGACCAGTTAATAGCAGGCGGCAGATCGGTTGGCAGGAAATACCAGTACCCATTCGGATGTTGGATCGGTATGCCAGCGGAGCTTTTCTGGTAATTTCTTGGGTCCATGATGGAAATTTCCGAAAAATGTGTCAATAAGCGAAATTATATTGACATTTTATCATGAATGTGTCAACAAGAATCTGCGTTATTGACACTTTCGCAATCAGATGGGGTTTGTTGAGATTATTGAGCATGAGTCAATGGCAAACCAGTTCGTATGTTGTGTAAGTACCTTGAAGGATATAATTATGGCATGCATTCGTGCAGGTTAGCTGATTAACTCTGCAAGTTTTATAAGCAAAACTAAACATTTATCGCGATTTTGGAGAAAGAGGCAGTTGAATTCGAAAAAAATCCTAGGGATCATCCCGGCTTATAACGAAGAGCGACGCATTGCAAATGTCGTCCTGGGAGCAATCGAGCACATCCAGGTGCTGGTGATCGATGACGGTTCGAGGGATGAGACCTTTCAGGTCGCTGAAGGCGCTGGTGCCCGAGTTATCCGGCAGTCACCCAACCAGGGAAAAGGAGTCGCCTTGCGCAGGGGATTTCAAGAAGCGCTGGATGCTGGTTTCGAGGCGGTGATTACGCTGGATGCCGACGGGCAGCACGATCCGGGGGAGATTCCCGGCTTTCTTGATATATTCCGGAAGTCGAAACCTGATCTCGTCATCGGGGAGCGAGATTTCAACCAGATTCCACCCGTTCGCAGGCTGGCAAACTCCCTCGGGAAATGGAGCTTTTCCTGGGCGGTGGGACACCCAATTCCAGATAACCAGTCGGGCTACCGGTTATTGAGCCAGCGCATGATGGAAGCTGTCTTGGGAAGCCAGGAAAGCGGCTTTGAATTTGAGGTTGAGATGATCGTGATCTGCCTCCAGCGGGGATACACACTGGAATGGGTTCCGATCAAAACCATTTATCGGGATGAAGGCAGCCATATTCATCCGCTGCGGCATATATTTGAATTCACCCGCATGATCCTGGAAACCAGGCGTAGGATGAAGAATACCTAGATTTAATAAGCAGGGGATTACAAACCGGGCTTTTCGTATAGTTATCTGTATTATTCCTGTGTATTTGGAAGTGAATGTGATTGCAGGTCTTCTCCTGCTGGGTTTACATACCTGCGCTGGTAGTGCAGTACGCCCAGCAGCAGCCCAAATTGCAAGATCGCAGCCAGAATGATGGCAAACTGGTAGTAATAGAACAAAAACAAGTTGATGATCGTCAGATACACCAGCAGGGTGATATAGCTGGTTCGCAGCCCACGTGCTTCAGCGCCTCTTTTCAACAAAACAGAGCCGTATATTAACAATACGCCTGCCCCCAGCAGTACTAACTGAGAAGTGATGTACCAGAATGTTTCAACTGCCTCTCCCGTACTGATATTGATGAAAAAGAAGATGGTTGAGAAAGCTGGGAGTATGACAGATCCCAATCCGAGTAAAAATATCCCCAGGACCAACAAATTTTTCAGTCGTTTTCGATCCAGGTGCTGCAGCTCAAATTCTCGCAACCGATCGGCGATTCGCTGCAGCCACCCGGGGTGGTTTGGGGTTAATACAAGTTGGTTTCTGTCAAAATAATTGTATAAACCCTGCGCCAGGTTGGTTAAATCCGGATTTTCACCCTGCTCGATTACGTAGGTCAAGCGGTTCTTGATCTCGTGCTGCTCTTTTTCATCCAGGTCATGGTCCAGGATCTCCTCCATCAGTTCAAGTGTAGCGTAAAGCTCGCTGCGCGGGTGGCGGGGGCGCGGTTTTGAAATCTGCAGGTAAAGAAGGACGCAGATCAGGAAAAAAGCGTATATGATCGGTGCGGCAGGCGTGAAAAAGTAATCATAGCTGGCGGTAACGAATTTTCCCACTTCATCGATGAATAAACCTATTCCAACGCCGGCCAGGATGGCAGTCACCCGGTATACCCAGCGGTTAGCGATCAGTAAGGGCAGGAGAGCTGCGATAAAGAGCAGCAAGCCGCCCCACAGGACGTGAGAAATGTGCAGGACGCTGCCTCCTATTTGCGGATAACCGGTCAGGGCCAGGAACAGCCTGGTCAGCGAAACAGACAATGCAAAGCTGAGCAAAGTCAGCAGCAAATAGGTATCCCCATGCGGACGGCGCACCGGTTGGCGGATGGCGTGATAGTATCGATTCATGATTTTCTAGGCACAAAAGATTATAACTTGGAGTCTTGTTGGGGGACAAGTAATCCGATCATTAATAAAACCTAACGGCAAATTACCCCCTCAAATTAAAGTGAGATCAGTTTAGTAAATGCATGGTTAAAAACTAATCCGGAGCCAAACACCTGTCTGGCTCCGGAATTGCTGTCTTTTGTGTCGAAATTTATGGTTTAAGGATGCTGATCACTGTTCCACTGCTATCACCATCATCGTCATGATTCAGAATCGGTTTGTAATCCCATCCTGGAGCGGTCACATTCGTGACGGTAAAGGTCATCGAAGGCTCAGTGGATTTGATGTTGGTCAAGGTCACTGAACAGTATCCGCTGGATATTGTCGTACAGCTCATCCCCCTACCATTGCCCCAGATACCCGTGACGGTTGCTCCTTCCACGAAATTAAGCTCATTTTCGTGTATGCCAATATCAACGGTCGCATTCCAGCGGCCTTTTCTCCCTTCCGCACGATGCCCATCCAGGTCGCCTACATGCATGAACTGGGACCCGCTTGATCCCAGGGTGACAAGCTGGCTAGCAGTGTCGGTAGCGCCATCATCATCAGTGACGGTCAGCTCTACCGTGTAGGAACCTTCTCCAGCATATGGATGTGTGGTAGTTACCCCGGAGCCTGTGATTGCATCACCGAAATCCCACTCATAGCTGACGATGGTTCCATCGCTATCCGATGAACCGATGCCATTAAAATTACAGGCTAGAACTGAACAGGAATATGTGAAGCTTGCCTGGGGAGGCTGGTTTTGTGGGATGCTATCCTTGAGGACGATGATGAAAGTGCCATCGCTGTCTGGATCAGAATCGTGGTTGTCAGTGGGCTTGTAATTCAGTGCTGCGTGGGTGATGGTATCGATGGTGAATATGGCGCTGGTCACGTTGCTCTTAATATTGTCCTTGCTGAAGCTGCATTCACCATTAGGGAAGGTGATACAGCCACCGCCGCCTGAGACCCCAGCGCTCCAGGAACCCTCCACAGTTGCATTAGCTACCGGGTTTTCAAACGCATCGTGCACCTTGATGGTTACCACTGCGTTCCAGCGGTTGCGGGGCGCGGCAACTGAAATTGCATCCAGATCGCCAACATGCATGCTGGAAGCCGTGATCGTGTAGCTGACTACAGCATCATCACATGCTCCTGGTACTCCTGGTAAATCGCAGACCTGGTAGGAGAAGCTGTCAAGACCAGATTTGCCCGCTGGTGGGGTGTAGGTACCTGAGCTGCAGTCACTTTCAACAGTAGCTGAGGCACCTGTTCCTGGGGTAGCGAAGATCAAACAGCTCAAAGTATCCCCATCCACATCGCTGACATCTGGAATCCAGGTGTCAGTGGTATCTTGCAGGGTGCTGTCGTTGATATTATTTGCGGTAGGTGCATCATTAACGGCATCAATGGTGATTGAAATGATACCCGGGGAACTAGGAGCAGACCCATCGTTCGCCACAAAGGTAAAACTGTCACTGCCGTTGAAATCAGGATTAGGTTGGTATGACTTGAATTGGGTCAAACCAGAGAGTATTCCATTTGAAGGCGGTGTGACAATGGAGAATGTCAGTGTGACATCATCCGGATCGCTGCCGGTCAGCGTGATAGGCAATGATATATCTTCGTCTGTCGAAAGTGATTGGCCGTTGGCAGTGGGTGGGTCGTTGACTGCGGTGACCTGGATCGAGATCGTCGCTGGATCGCTGTCCAATGTGCCGTCGTTGGTGGTGAAGGTGAAGCTGTCGTCTCCAAAGTAATCTGCATCCGGTGTGTAAACCAGATCAGGCTCTGTCCCACTTAAAACGCCGTGAAGTGGTCCTGTTACCACGGAATATGATGAGATTACTCCATCCACATCAGCCCCGGATAAGGTGATCGCAACCGGTGTGTCCTCCGCAGTGTTTACAGAGTCATCGTTGGCGGTGGGTTTGTCATTGACTTCGGTGACCTGGATCGAGATCGTAGCTGGATCGCTGTCCAGGCTGCCATCATTGGTGGTGAAGGTGAAGCTGTCGTCTCCAAAGTAATCTGCAGCTGATGTGTAAACCAGATCAGGCTCTGATCCACTAAATGAGCCGTGAAGAGGTCCTGTTACTACTGAATACGATGAGATTACTCCATCCACATCAGCCCCGGATAAGGTGATCGCAACTGGTGTGTCCTCCGCAGTGCTCACCGAGTCATCGTTAGCGGTGGGTTTGTCGTTGACCGGGTCAACTGAGATCGAGACTGTTGCTGGATCGCTGTCCAATGTGCCGTCGTTGGTGGTGAAGGTGAAGCTGTCGGCTCCATAGTAATCTGCAGCTGGGGTGTAAACCAGATCAGGCGCTGTTCCACTAAAGGAGCCCTTATTTGGTCCTGTTACCACGGCATACGATGAAATTACTCCATCCACATCAGCCCCGGATAAGGTGATCGCAACCGGCGTATCCTCCTCAGTACTGACAGAGTCATCATTGGCGGTTGGTTGGTCGTTGACCGGGTCCACGGTGATCCAGATCGTGCCTGTGTTGCTGTTTTGTGAACCATCATTCGCAAAAAACTCAAAGCTATCCGTACCGTTGTAATCGGCAGCCGGATAGTAGGTCACATCTTGTGACGTTCCGATCACTGTGCCGTGAGTTGGCTGCGCTGTGACTGAGAAGGTCAGCGGGTCACCCTCGGGATCGCTAGCGGTCAGGATGATCGGTAAATCTGTATCTTCATCGGTGGTTACAGATTGGTCATCTGCCTGGGGAGGGTTGTTTCCACCACCACCTAACTGGATAAAATCATAAGCAAGCGAGAAAGGTGCTCCATTACATTGGGTTGAAATCCATTCCACGCGGTTTCCGCTGGTGCCCTGTTTGAAATTCGCGTAGCTGGCGGTGCCCTTGGATTCCTTGGGAGCCCAGGTGCTGCCGTCATACTGGCGCATAAACAGCTCCCCGTTGACCTCCCACATCAGCCAGGCTTGACCATCCGGGGCCTGGGTGATGGTCGGCCACTTGTTTACGTTTTCAGCACCCCCGGTTTCAAGGGTTTCATAGGTGCTCCAAGCGTCGTTGTCAAACCTGCGGAAATAGAGGTTGCTGCCAACTTCGTAGCCCATGTAAAGCCTGTCACCGCTTCCAGCCAGAGAGAGGCCATATTCTCCGCTGAGAATTGCTAAGAAGGAGGCGATATGGGTCTGGTCGAACCAGGTTTGACCCCCATCTGTAGAACGAACTGTGTGAGTGTAATAATAAGTAAATAGAGAGCCGATTAAAGTTCGAGCAGCGATGTAGATATTATCCCCGTTGGCATGCATAGTGGCATAGCGGGTATTTGCCCCGGCGCTCTGCGTGCCCGCGCTGGGGTTGATCTCGGTCACCGCGCTCCATGTCTCGACCGGATCGGTGGGAACCGCCGAGGATCGATAGTAAAGCAGTGGGGCTTTTTCAAAGCTGGAAGCCAGTAAATGCAGTTTGCCGTTGGTTGGATCTAGGAACAGGTCAGGCCGGACAGCGTCATAAGTGCCGTCTGTCAGGGCTTTTGCTGTGCTCCACGAACCACCTGTAAGTGGTTTTTTGGTAAAGAAGATCTGGTAGGGGGCACCGGCCGCGCTGCGCCTGGGGATGGCTACATACAGGTTTTGCGCATCGGCTGTCAGGGCAGAATGGTAAGTCTCCAAAGTGTGCGAATAAACATCATCCTGCAGGTCCCACCTAGCGCCATTATCAATCGAAGTGGCGTGGCGAATACGGTATGTATTGCCATCCTGGGTGTGCCAGATCATGTGCAGCTTATTGTTCACATCCCGCACCAGCTTGCGAGCATGAGCATAGCCGCTGGCGGTGCCGTTGGTCGAGAACATGCCGTCTGGGGGTTGATCCTGGATTGTATCGTTGGATATGGCGCGCAAGGCATCGATGCGACCATTGCCAAAGGCGGCATCAAATCCGGGTGGACTTAGATCAACTGCGGTGTCTTCAATGATCATCTTTAGATAGCTGTTGGTGCGACTGGTATCCTGTGATAGCAGTAAGCCAGCCAAGCCAACCACCATCGGTGAGGAGAGCGATGTTCCGCTGCCTATGCCGTATTGTTCATTTGGCAGCGCCACAAGCATATTTTCCCCTGGTGCAGCCACGGAGATATAATTCTGTGAATAATTTGAGAAGCATGCATGGGTATCATCCTCCGTGGTGGCCGCGACAGCCATCGCATTGTCATAGCCGGCCGGGTACATGACTGCATTGGTTCCGTCATTTCCGGCTCCAGCCACGACCAGAGCGCCCTCAGTCCAGGCATAATCTACCGCGTCAAGCAGTACCTGCGATCCGGCAGCTCCCGCCAGGCTCAGGTTGATCACCTCGGCTTTATTATCTGCCGCGTAGATGATCCCATTTGCCACAACATCAAGGTAACCTATACCTTGATCAGTCATCACTTTGACTGCCATAACCTTGCACCAGGGGCAAACCCCTGATACACCAGATGGTTGGTTTTTGATACCCGCAATTACACTGGAGACAGCTGTGCCGTGCAAATAATCATCATATGGATCAGAGTCACTGTTTACGAAATCCCAGCCCCAGGTATCATCGATGAACCCATTTCCGTCATCGTCCAGCCCATTGTCAGGATCCTCTTGATCATTGATCCAAACATTGGTCGCCAGATCGGGGTGATAACGGTCGATACCCGTGTCCACCACTGCCAAAACTACGGGAACCTTATCCTCCGGATTGGGGAAGGCCAACCAGGCGTCTGGGGCATGTATCATGTTCAGTGCCCACTGGTTGGTGATCTCTTCTTGCTGGAGGGCGGTGATCTCATAAATATAGTTTGGCTCGACATATTGAACACCATGCCTGTTCGATATGCGTTCCAGCGCTTCATCAACAGTCTGTCCGGGCGGTAGTTTGACAAGTTTCACCCCCAATGCTGGAACCTGGCGCTTTACTTTCAAGTTCAAGGCGGTCAGGTGCTGGGCTGCCTGGGCGGAATTCACCCAGGATTGAAATTTGACCAGAACCTCTCCGGGAGCATGCGGGGCTAATTCAGCATTCGCCTGGTCAGGTGGCCCAGGTGATTGGGCCAGGGCTCCGGGCGCGATGAAACTCGTGATCAGCAGTATGCAGATCAAATTGATTAATTTCTTTGCCATGATCCCCTCCTTCACGGGAGACTAACAAATATTATGTTTGGAAAAGGAAAGATAACCAGTTGAACGAAGAGATCACAGGTGATGAAACCTTACCTTCATTGATTTAAACCCCCTTGAGGTGTTCACAATCTCTCGTCCACCCCGACGATGTACCTGTGATGGTTGAATTGATGCCCTAACAGTGTACCAAAAATGGACATTGATTGCAATAAAAATCCTGTAAAGTCAATAAAAAGTAGGAAGATCCCTATTTGTGATCTTCATCAACAGCAAAGTGTCATTAGCGTCAGGGTAGATCTATTATGTACCATTCAGGGCAGCGAGAAATCCCTGAGGCGCGTTCTGAAAGACCAAAGCTATAGGGATTTCTCGTCACAAAGAACGTTCCTCGAAATGACATGGTTTTTGTTTTTTCCAATGATATCTTAGTGTTAACATAAAAGGACAATCCTAAAAAGTAAAATTACCAGCATTACTATTTCGCACATAAGCGATTAATACGTATAGCCGTCAATTTGATTCTAATTTATTAAGAAGCCAGCCCTTGACAGGCGTCTGCCAAAGGCTGGAAGAACCCGAATAAAAGTATTGATTCAATAGAGGACCTGTTTACTAACCTCCCAGGTAAGCCTTTTTCACCTCCGGATCTTCCAAAAGCTGCTTGGAATCTCCTTCCAGGACCAGATTCCCGCTTTCCAGGACAAAGCCGCGCTGGGCGAACTGCAGCGCCATGCGCGCATTTTGTTCCACCAGCAGGATCGTCGTGCCCTGTTTGTTGATTTCAGTTAACACCTTGAAAACATCCATCATTAATAATGGTGCCAGCCCCATGGAGGGTTCATCCAGCAGCATAACTTTCCTCCCGCTGACCAGGGCCCTGCCAACGGCCAGCATCTGCTGTTCACCACCACTTAAAGTACCGAATCGCTGGGTCATGCGTTCTTCCAGGCGGGGGAATATAGAATATACCCACTCGATATCCTGGTTGATCTGGTGTCCATCCTTGCGGGAATAAGCAGCCAGACGCAGATTCTCAGCGACGGTCAAATTTCCGAAGAGACGCCGACCCTCTGGTGCATGTGAAATTCCCAATTCGCTGACAACCTGGTCAGCGTTGAATTCGAGCAGATCTTTTCCCATAAAGGTCATTTTGCTGCCCTTGTCGACCGGCACCAGGCGAGATATCGCTCGCAGGGTAGTGCTCTTTCCAGCCCCGTTGGCACCAATAATACACACGATTTCACCTTCTTCAACCTGGAAGCTCACCCCATGCAGGGCTTTGATGCGATCGTAGGAGACCCCGAGATTTTCTATGGAGAGCAACATTACGTTACTACCTCCTTACCCAGATAAGCCTCAATAACCGCCGGGTTGTTGCGAATCTCATCCGGACACCCTTCCGCAATCACTTCCCCGAAAACCAGGGTTTGAATCACTTCGCAAATATCTATGCCGATCAGACCTCCTGGTTAAAAGGGGGCTGACTAAAAAGAACTTCTAGACAGCCCCACAAATCGACAGAAAAGTAAATACAAAAAAACTGGCGGTTAGCTAGCCGCCAGTTTTGCTATGTTATGGGCCACACAGAGCAACCCCCATTCAGTGTTTACTTTGTCTAAACCTCTTAATAGAAATCTCCGGAAGCCCCAATTATGCTTCAATTGACCGAAAACTGCCTCGGCTTCAACCAGGCGTTGTGACCGCAGGTCCTTTCCTTACGGTGACTGCAAACGCTCACTAGCGGCCTGTCTGAATTTACGTAAAAGCAAACTAAAGCGTACACGACGACCATATTTAGAACGAGTACATTTTTCTCGTACCGAACAAGCCTCACATTCTGCACACCGATATACCCTTCGCTCTGCACGATAGCTATTAGCAGTCCTTACTGTACGGGTAAACTCATAAGTCAGGCGTTTGCCCTGCGGACAAGTGAATTCATCATGTTGCTCATCGTATACCCAATTCGATGCCCAATACTTTTCTCGCTCTGGGATCTTGCGTCTCTTCTTCTGCTCCCGGTCATAGGTACCATATTTGACATATGCATCGATTGCTTGGTCTTCAAGATAGGCGTAATTCTCTTCACTTCCATATCCCGCATCCGCAATTACTTTTTTTGGCAAACTGCCCAACTGTTCATGCACCTTCTCCAGATGAGGGATTAGACAGGTGCTATCTCCTGGTCTCTGATGTAAACTGTAACCGACCACGAATTGCCTTTCTGTCCCGATTTGCACATTGTAACCAGGCTTGAGCTGTCGGTTACGCATGTGGTCTTCCTTCATACACATAAACGTGGCATCTTTGTCAGTCTTCGAAAAACTGTTGCGTCCTTCAAAGGTATCTTCGTATCGCTCATACTTCTCCATCCGGGGGATGAAATCTCTTTCCAGTTTCTTGACCGCTTTCTTGAGCTGTTTGTCTTTGGGCTTCTCCTTCAACTTCTCGGTCAGTCGCTTGGCCAGTTCTTTCAATTCTTCACTATCTATTTCTGCCTCATCACCCAATTCTTCCAGGTCCTTATCCCCGTAGCGTTCTTCTTCTTCTGCGTTTACTCGCTCAACTTCATCCATCATCTCGCGTACTTTTTCTTTCAATTTCTTCTTGTAGTTTTCTGTGCTCTTTCGCCACACAAAACTGTACCGGTTGGCATTCGCTTCAATCTTTGTCCCATCTAGAAAGAAATTCTCCACCTTCACATACCCACGCACTATTAGATATTCCAAGACCTCTGTGAATACCTCTTCGATCACCGACTTCATTACCACCCCCCTGAACCGATTGACCGTCCTGAAATTCGGTTTGTTTCCCCCGCTCAACCACATGTAGTTGATGTTTTCTCGCATGGCTTTCGCTATCCGTCGCGAAGAATACTCTTTTTGCGTGTACGCATACACCAGTATTTTCAACATCATCCTCGGATGGTAACTGCTCGTTCCCCCTCCTTTGTATTGCTTCATTAATCCCTCAAGGTCCATTTCATTGATTACTTCATTCACCACCCGCACCAAATGCTTTTCCGGGATTAGATCATTCAGATCGGTCGGTAACATCAATTGATTTTGTGTGTACGGCTTGAAGGTCGCCTTACTGTGTTTTCTTTTCATTCCCCTATTGAATCACATTTCCCCCTTTCGCGTAAGGGGGCTGCCCCTTTCTTTTGGGACAGCCCCCTCCATTATCGATCACGGCTTAAGCACTGGATTCAATCGAGAATATGGGGAATATCTCTACAATTATGGGCACACCTGCTGGTAGAATTCGAACTCGC
>Ga0209013_10005263_pt1 | contig 11177 bp, 8 predicted proteins | sample Cruoilmetagenom2_FD_187291 | JGI IMG/M metagenome (GOLD analysis project Ga0209013, IMG submission 187291) | Oil polluted marine microbial communities from Coal Oil Point, Santa Barbara, California, USA - Sample 2 (SPAdes) (version 2) | ecosystem: Environmental > Aquatic > Marine > Oil seeps ...
AGCTTGCGACGAGTTCTTGAAATTTAGCAGCACCGTTTGAAACGCCCCCAAATGGTCACTGAGCGAGCAAAACGGACTTTTTACGAAACCGTCAAGTTTTAAGAAAGGTTTTTACAAACTTGCCCCAGTTTTCCCCTTCAAGTTCCTGGGAAATGTCTTCAACTGAACCACCGCCGTCTGCAGCCAACCTTAGATCCTCATTGGCCATGGCAAAGAGTTTTTCCTTTTCATCGTTAATGAAATTATGGGCTTCTTGTCCAAAGTAGAGCCCTTTTAAGTTTTTGCGCAGCTTGGTCGGCTCAATGGTAAATAACCATCCTTTTTCATAGGGAGATTCGTTGGCCAGATCCGGATGGTCCCGAAGGGAATCGTTCACATTGGCCACGGTGCCGTCCATGGGAGAGAGGACTTTGGCAATTTCTCCGTTGCGTCTGACTTGAAATCCCACTTCACCCTGTTTTACTTCCTGCCCGATATTCGGCAATTCAACCCTTCCGAGTTTACCGATCAGTTTTTGGGCAAAATCATCCAGCCCGACGCGAACACGTCCGCCATATTCCGGTCTGGCCCATGTGTGGCCCTCGTGGTAATAAAAATCTTCCGCCAGTTCAAAACCGCTTTCCCGGCTTCGGGCATGCACCGGAAGTGCCTCTGCCTGAAGGCGCTCCTGCATCATCTGATCAAAAGAACAGGTGCCGCATTCATAAGCACTGGGGCATATTTTGCGACCCACTTCCCCGGTAATCATATAACGGCATTTGCGCCGATTTGCAGGAAGCTGCATCATCTTGTCCACCCAAGTTTCGGTGAATTTATCAGGCGTTGCTTCAATCAGCTGTATGGCGACTTTCTCCTTATATCGGGCAACCCGATCATGCATACCATGGTCGTATACACAGGTCGAACAATCAAAATTGTGATCGCACAGTTTATAGGAAACAACTCCTGCCTCCATCCACACACATTTTTTCTTGCCCGGTGGTACGATTTTCATCGATTCCCTTTTTTTGCTGGCTCCCATTTTATTTCCTCCTTTTTAAATTATTATATAATCAGTTTAATTTTTCCTAATTTTATTGTTTTTAAAAGCAAAGGGTATGCCACAGTCCAACACGACGCCGGATAAATAATGTAACCATTTAATTTATATAGAATAAAATTTTTCAAGTGGCTTTAGTTTCATTATAACCCCAATGGCAGTGCTGCTGAAATTTTCGGCATAAATTTATCTGCACACAATGAATGTGCACATAAACACTTGTTATTTCATCAAATTTATGCATTGCCGAAAAAAAAGACAGTCTGTAGAATATTTCGGCATTCACCCAGAAGATTTCTGAAGGGATTTTTTAAGATACCATTGAAAAAGGTCTAAACAGGTGGGACAAAATTCGGAGTGTTTAAAATCCGTATCCTCGATTCGGGTCGAAGAATACATAACACAATGTCGATTCCTGCAATGGGTGATACCGAGTGTGTGCCCAAGCTCATGCAGAGCCGTCTTTTCCACCCGAGCCAATAGAAGATCCGGATTGGATGGTTGATCATAAAACCGGGGACAAAGCCGGTGCAGGGATATAATCGAACATTTGCCTTCGATCTGTGCTAAGCCGAAGACAAACTTAAGGATTGGCACATATAGGTCCACGGTTGTAACGCCGATAAGCCGAAAGGTATCAAGGGGGCTTTGTTGAAGGAGGCGCTTTAATATCAACTTTGAATTATACTGGCATCGGGTATCATTATATGCATACCGAGGGTTTTCCGTTCTCAATGAAATTCTGCAGGATAGGCCGCATCGGATCGAAATGCATTTCGCAATGTGCTCGAGAATCCCTTCGTCCACCGAGCCTACGGAACAGATGGTGACGCTGTTTGACAAAGCGATCTATGATTCCTTTTCAATCTTATATTTTGCAATTTTATTATAGAGCGTCTGCCGGTCGACTTCCAAAAGACGGGCTGTTTTGCTGATATTCCAATTCGTTTCTTCAAGAATTCCTTTGATATGAATTTTTTCCATTAATTTTAACGACTTGGGCATTTCAGCAGCCCCCAGATCTTTACGTGAAAAAGGAAGATCATCCGTAACGATTTCTTTGCTCCGACCAATAACAAGCGCCCTTTCAATGACGTTCTCCAATTCTCTGACATTTCCGGGCCAGTCGTAATCCATTAATAATTTCAAGGCCGACGGCGCGATTTTTAACAGCTCTTTATTCATTTCCAGACAATACCTGCGAATAAATGCCTTTACCAGCAGCGGGATATCGTCCTTTCGCTCCCTTAATGGCGGGACATGAATAGAAATGACATTCAAACGGTAAAAAAGATCTTCACGAAATCTGTTTTCAGAAATCGCCTTTTTCAAATCTTGATTGGTGGCGGCTAAAATACGCACATCCACTTTAATTTCTTCCTGCCCCCCCAGACGTCTGAATTCTTTGCGCTGCAAAACCCTTAATAGGTCCACCTGTGTCTTTAAGCTTATATCACCGATTTCATCCAAAAAAAGTGTTCCTTTATCGGCCATTTCAAAGCGCCCCTTTTTGGTATGCTCTGCACCTGTAAAGGCCCCTTTTTCATACCCGAACAGTTCACTCTCCAACAAAGAATCGGGGAGAGCCCCGCAACTTACGGCAATAAACGGCAGGTAACAGCGCAGACTGTTGCCGTGAATCGCCTGTGCGATCAGTTCTTTACCGGTCCCGCTTTCACCGGTTATCAGTACGGTAGAGTCGGTGGGTGCCACCTGGGAAATCAAATCGTAAATTTCCTGCATGGCATCGCTTTTCCCTATGATTTCATCATATTCTGATCTTTCCTCCAGTTTCTGACGCAGAAAAATATTTTCCAGAACCAGTTCTCGATGGGCAACGATCTTTTTGATTTGCATTTCGATTTCGTCCGGAGCAAAGGGCTTGACAAGATAATCAAAGGCACCTTCCTTCATGGCCTGGACCGCTGTATCTACCGTGGCATAGGCGGTCATCATAAGTATTTCGGCATCGGTCTCCACCGCTTTTCCTTTAAGCTGTCTCAAGGTTTCCAGCCCATCCATACCCGGCATTTTCAAATCCAGCAAAATCACGTCCCAGCTTTTTCCCATGGCAATGGCAATGGCATCTTTGCCGCTTTCGGCCAGACCAACCTCATAACCATCCTCCTTGAGCCAGTCATAAAGAGCTTCTCGCATCGGCGCTTCATCATCAACAACAAGAATTCGGGGTTTTTTGGTCATTGTTGGTTCCTTCCATTCTTCTCTTGGTTGTAAATTTTGTGGTTTTTACTGCAATCAGCCACATGGCAGGCTAATCTTGAAAGTGCTCCCTTTGCCGGGCTCGCTTTCCACGTTTATGGTGCCGTTGTGCCGTGTGACAATGCCATAAACCACCGACAAACCCAGACCCACATTTTTTCCCTCTTCCTTGGTTGTAAAAAAAGGATCAAAAATTTTTTCCTTATCTTCCTCTGTAATGCCACACCCCGTATCGGAAACCATGACATCTAAAAATTTCTCAACTCCGTCTTTTCTATTGGCCGCCACCGTCAAGTTGCCGCCCTCAACCATAGCGTCTGAAGCATTGTACATGAGGTTTAAAAGGGCCTGCTGAATTTGCTGAAAATCGCATTGAACGTCGGGTAGTTTCGGTTCAATAATTTTTTCCAGCTGGATCCCTTTCATTTCCAGATCATGGGCAATAAGACCCAGGGTTTTGTCAATAATATCGGCAGCGCTATGGTTCTTAATCGTAATTTTAGACTGGCGGGAAAATGCCAAAAGATTTTTTACGATCTCCCCGCATCTAGCAGTTTCCGACTCCATGGTGCCCAAATATCGGGAAATATCCTCCAGTCTTTCAGAAGAAAATTTATTCCGGTTTTTTAGCTTTATCATCAGCCGGATATAAGTCAGAACTGCGGCCAGTGGATTGTTTATCTCATGGGCAATAGTAGCGGCCAATTTGCCCAGAGAGGCCAGTTTTTCTGTCTGAACGATCTGTTCCTGGGCATGCTTGAGGTCCTCATAGGCGGTCTTTATATTTTCATACAGGGCTGCATGGTCCACTGCAACGCCGATCTGGTTGCCGATGGCGGTCAAGAATTCGATATAACCGGCTGCGAATTCAATGGGGTAATGGCTGCTCACACACATGACACCCGTCAACTCCCCTTTGGTGGACAGCGGAATGTAAGCGCTGGTGTGCAGGCCCTCTTCGATAATGGAATCCACGTAGGTGTCTTGGGCTCGCAAAAAATTATCCACCAACCGTGTTTCACCGTCAAGTATGGTCTGGCCCAAAAGCCCGTCCCCCGGCTTACGATATTGCATGAAGGGTTCGTTTATTAATTTGGCTGAAAGTCCTTTGTGGGCCACCAGCTTGAGGATTTCTCTTTTTTTGTCCAGCAAATAAATTCTGACACTGTCGGACTCAAGAACCTCCAGGGTTTTATCGATGGTGCTTCTTAGGATTTCATCAAGATTCAGACTGCTGCTGACGGTCTTGGAGATGGAATTTAAAATGTCCAGCCGGATATTCCGCTTCTCGATCTGCTGTTGTGCGATTTTTCTCTTGGTAATGTCTCTTATAATCAGCACGTAACCGGCGATCTGACCGGTTACATCCACTGTTACATTGGATGTAATCAATCCATCAAATCCTGAATTATTATTACCCAAAAGACGGGTCTCAAACTCCACAACGAACCCCTCCTGGGAAACTCTTTTCTGGAGATCGATGAAATCTTCCTTTTCCACAAAGAGTTTGGCTGTGGATTCCAATGCCAAAACTTCTTTTTGGGTTTTGTACCCCAGAATATGAACCCCGGCCTGGTTAACCTCCACGATTTTCCCGCCGGGGTTCGTAAGAATGATGGCATCCCGGGACCGTTCAAATATGGTGCGATATTTTTCTTCGGATTTTTGCAATCCTTCCAGACGATTGGCCAGCATGTCTTCGAGGTTGCCGACTATTTTGTCGATGTTTTCCTGAATGTGTTCCCTTTCCGTGATGTCGGTAGCTCTTTCGAGAACATAAACAACCTCGCCACTTTCATTCTTGACTGGAATCGCTTTAATAAGCATATTGGCAACTCTGCCGTCCTTCATGGTGACATTTTCAACATTCCAGTGTCCCCAGCCATCCTGATAGGTTTTTTCTACCAGGCACTCTTCACATTTTTTATTTCTGTTTTTCCATACGTTGTAACAATAATCATTGGGCTGCATGCCGAATTCATTTTTAAAAAGTTCATTCGCCATAATGATCTGGTAGTTACGGTTGATGGCAACAACATAATCCGTAGCACTCTCGATAAGTGTCCTATAATATTTATGTTCTTGTAAAAACTCTTCGGTTTTCATGGGGCGCTCGCATCTCATGAACCCGGCTTCCGGATCCGGCTTGATACCATTGAACTTACAAAAATTTCTTACAAATTATACAGATCGAACATTCTTCCTGTTTTGTTTACGCTCAGTTAGGGTCATATTATAATTTGTTGTACGTTGGCAATAGACAATCTGAATATCCGCCGTCAAAATATTCTCTTGGCATCGAAAAAATGTCATGATACTGAAACCCTAATTGAACGAAAGTTTAGGATGCCCCCCTGTGAAATGTGGAGCCTATTGAATGACAACATCCATGAATCCCAAAAAAACACCGCCGTTGAAAAAAGCGCTGGTGGCCGACTGGCCGGCCCTGAAACGAACATTTATCCGGCCGGAAGACGACGCTGCTAGATCCACGTTGATCAAGTACATGGAGCAGATCCTTTTCGGACTCCACGATTTTCTTAAAACACATGTGGGTTTTACCGAAGCCGTCAGCCTGAAGGATTTGGCCGACAGATTTACGGACAGCCTTATCAGTCAAAATCCTGAAAAAAAACTGGCCGACGTTATTACCGATCTGATTGAAGACATCGCCCCCCATGCCGTGAATGTGGCCTCGCCCTATTTTATCGGACACATGACCTCGGCCATCCCTTTTTTTATGGTCCACCTTAAAACCATCGTCGCCGCTTTGAATCAAAATGTGGTTAAAATCGAAACGTCCAAGGTGGTGTCGGTGGTGGAAAAGCAGGTGTTGGCCAAAATTCACCGTCTGATTTACCGAGAAAGCGACACTTTTTACACTGAACATATCCAAAGCACCCACACGACCCTCGGCTGCTTTACTGAAAACGGTACACTCTCCAACCTTACGGCCCTGTGGGTTGCCCGAAATACTCGATTTTCCCCAAAAAATGGTTTTGGCGGTGTGGAAAAAGAAGGCCTTCAGGCCGCCTATGAGGCATACGGAATCGAACGAAGCGTCATTCTTGTGTCAAAACGCGGACACTACTCACTCGACAAATCCGGAGGACTGCTTGGGATCGGCAACCGGAATATTGTCGCCGTGGATGTGGATGAAAAGAACCGGATCGATCTTACAGCCCTTGAAAATACCATCCATACGTTCAAGAAAAGCCCAAAAAAAACAGCCATCTTGGCGGTGGTCGGCATCGCCGGAACCACGGAAACCGGGTCCGTAGACCCGCTGTCAAACCTGGGCGACATTTGCGCGGAAAACAGAATTCATTTTCACGTGGATGCCGCCTGGGGAGGGCCGACCCTGGTGTCGGAAAAATACCGCCATCTGCTCGCCGGAATCGAGGGGGCCGATTCGGTGACCATCGACGGACACAAGCAGTTTTATATGCCCATGAGCTGCGGCATGATCTATTTTAAGGATCCAACGATCATGGACAGCGTCATATATCATTCGAACTATGTCAACCGGCCCACCTCGGTGGATCTCGGCATAAAATCACCGTCAGGATCCCGGGAGGCAAACTCGCTGATTCTCGACAGCGCACTCAAAATCATGGGAAGCCGGGGCTATGCACTGCTCATCGACCACGGCATCGAAACGGCCCGCAAATTTGCCGATGAAATTGAAAAACGTCCGGATTTTCAGCTGGTCACCCCCCCTGAACTCAACGTTCTCACCTACAGGCTGTGTCCTTTGAACCTCAAAAACAAACTCGGTCAAGGGGATGCGGAAGAAGTCGCTCAAATCAACGAAAAATTAAACACCCTCAATCGGACGGTTCAACGGCTGCAGCGGGAGGCCGGCAACAGCTTCGTCTCCAGAACCACCTTAAGCTCGGCAACCTGGCCCGGACAGGACATGGTGGTGCTTCGGGCCGTAATCATGAACCCCATGACCACCATTGAAATTTTGCGGGAGATTCTCGACGAACAGGAAGCAATCCATAAAAACAGGTTGGCCTGATTGGAAATAAAACCATTCAATCACGAAACAGGGAAACCCACTTTAAAACGGTTTTCAACAACTATTCCCTTTTGTTATTTCGGCTCACCCTGAAGAATTATGAAAATGGCACAACCCCACAATACTATGGTAAAAACAATGCTGACCAATACTGCGGCACTGCCGAGATCTTTCGCCCGCTTAGCAAGTTCATGATATTCTGGAGACGCTATATCCACAACCGTCTCAATTGCCGAATTCAACAGCTCTACGACAAGTACAGATGTCGTTGCAAAAAAGAGTAGCCCTTTCCACAAAAGAGATAGTGGCAAAAACAGGAGAACCACCAAAAGAACGACGACTATGCACATCTCTTGACGAAATGCTGCTTCATTAGAAATTGCGAAACGTAGACCATTCAGGGAATAGAAGAAGGCGGCCCAAATTCTAGCAATGCCGGTTTTTGTCGTTAGTTTGCGATTCATGTTTTAAAGATGCTAATCAGTGATTTCACAGTTCTGTTTACCATGTAATCTGGAAATTGCCTTTTTTGGATTTTTCGGCAGTCTCTGCCAGAATATCAACCCGAAGTCAGTTCATGCTGATTAGTTTCCATCCATAAATGGCCCTTTTTGCCCGGACCTGCGTTCTCCGCGGGTTTCCGGCTGCGGCTTACAGGGAGTATGCCTCACCGAAAACCCTTGTGCGGCCTTAATCCGAACAAAAATTGCTCATTTATGAATGGGAAACGCACCGTGCATATTTTATAATTGTGGATGGACACTGATTACATATATCGTAAATTTTAAAAAAAATCAAAAAGGCAGCGGTCAGGTTGAAAACGTGATGAACTCGATTTTTGCGAATTCAGCCAATGTCATATTCCATGGCCACAGGACTTCTCATGATAAGATCGATGGACGTTCCCGATGTGAGGGCAGCTTCAGGAAAAACCCGCTTTAGGGACCGGATGTGTCTCAGGTTGTCCGCGGTTCGCAGAATCAGCATGGCAAGGTCTCCCTCCTCCATCTCGGCGATGCCGAGCACTTTTTCCCAGGGCTGACCCGCGGCCCAGGCGTAAATCGCGGCTGCCGGCCGCAAGAACAACGGCCGGACCTCAAATTCCCGGTCTGCCATGAGCGCTGCGAACGGTCGAAGGTCTTTTTGGACACGGTGAAAGGCTGCCAGCAGAGTTTTTGGTTTGAACGCCTTCTCAATACGATCGTCCGATTCCCGCTCATTGACGAACAGTGTGGTCACGGCCGCAAGCAGCGCAGGGTCGGATTCCGGAAAGATCCCCCGTCGAAAACCTTCAGCGATCATCAGCGGCTGATCGACCCTCAGCTGGGACGCCCAGAGGCCGTCGGCTGTCAACACACCGTCTTGGGCGACATAACCGGTTTCTTTCAGAAAATCGAGATGGTGCAGAAAATCCCGCCAGAGTTTCTTGTGTTCGTCCTGGAGCGGTTTACGATCGCCTTTTTTTCTTTTCTTTTTAACCATCATAAAGGTTGCAAAGGATTCACTTAAAAGATCTTCGATCTGGTCCGGCGTGTGGGATAAAAGCAGGTTAAGAACCATGGAAAAGTTCATTTTTATCTGGCTGGACACATCCGCGGAGCGCGATGTCGAAAGCTTTGCAATGCGTCGGATGTCCATGAATTTTCCCGGAACTGCCATTGCAAATCCGATATGGTCCATTCCCCGCCGTCCGGCCCGACCGGTCATCTGATGAAATTCAGTGGGGTCCAGCGGCAGGAATTCCCGCCCGTTGAACCGGTCTGAATTAAAAAAAACAATGGTCCTGGCAGGAAAGTTGACACCGGCTGCAACCGTAGATGTGGCAAAGACGGCATCGAGAAGCCCCTCGGTCATGAGCGTTTCCAGTATCAGTTTCCATGCCGGGAGCTGGCCGCTGTGATGGGCGCCCACACCCAGGTGTTCAAGTTGCCACAGCTGCCGGTGCCCGGCAATGTGAGGACTTTTGGCCACAAGCTCTTCGATTCTCTGACTGCGAACGACCGTTCGGTCCGGATCGAATGTCAGGTCGTCGGCACACAGATCCAGGGCATTGTCACAATCGGCTCGGGATTTGAGGAAAAATATTGCCGGGAGAAGACGATATTTGTTCAATACGCGCAGAATATCCCCAAAAGGCGGAAGTTTATGGGGCGGTGCCAGGAGAACCGGGCGACTGCTGCTCGCGTAAGCCGCCACCTTTTTGTGAAGTCCGCCCTTTCCTCGACGGCCCCCCGTTAACAGGGGGAGAAGGGTTCCTGATGGATGGAAGAATAACGGATAAAGGGGTACCGGGCGATGGGTTTCTTCAACAACCCGACATTTTTTCGAGCGGATAGACGAAAGCCACTCGGCGATAATGCCCGCATTCCCGATGGTGGCCGACAGCAAAAGCAGCGGTATTCTGGACGGAAGATAGATCATGATCTCTTCCCAGACCACACCTCTGTCTTCATCACCCAGAAAATGCGCTTCGTCAAGAACAACAAAATCGGTGAAAAACGTTATCCCCTGATGCATGGCATCGTAAAGCTGATTGCGGAGGATTTCGGTGGTTCCCACGACGATGGGTGCATCAGGGTTTTCTTTTCGGTCACCGGTTAAAATACCGACGTTTTCCGGCCCGAAGATTTCCGAAAATTCAACGTACTTGGCATTGCTCAAGGCTTTTAAGGGGGAAGCATACCATGATCTTCCGCCTTTTTTGTGAATTCGGGCGATGGCCTGCTGGGCAATCCAGGTCTTCCCGGCACCGGTCGGGGCGGTCACCAGGCAGTCGGATCGTTGGATGGCCGATACGGCTTCAAGCTGGAACGGGTCAGGTTTAAAGGGCGTTTTAGCCGGCACGCCGATGTCGGCGAAAACTCTTTTTAACCCGGCATCGGCGCCGGGCCTGATTTTGAGAATCCGGCGACCCGGCCTGAACCCGCCTTTTTTTCCTTTTGGTTTATGGACGTAACGTCTTTTTCGATTCATTAAAGCTTGGGTATCATGCTATCCACATTTGCTTTGGCCGTTGAATTCACATCAAAAGGGGAAACGCCGTCCAAATCCGCCTCTATCAACGCATCATCATACGGTATAAAGCCCAGAAGTTCAAAACCATGCAGATGCTTTTTTAAATATTCTTCATCTTTTACACTCCGGATCTTGTTGCCGACCACCACAATATTTTTCAACCCGATCTCAGATGCAAGCTTTCGAATGTGGGCGGCGGTATCGATACTTCGACGGCCGGGCTCCACCACCACGATAAGTCTGTCCACCGCAGAGGCTGTCGATCTTCCCAGATGTTCGATGCCGGCTTCCATATCCATGACCACCACTTCGTCCCTTGCCAGAACGATATGGGTCATCAGTGCCCTTAAAAGGGTGCTTTCCGGGCATATGCATCCGGACCCACCCTTTTTGACACCGCCCAGTCGCATGAGCTTGATGTTATCGATTTTCGCCGAAAGCGCGTCTGGAAGATCGTCCACCTTGGGGTTGAGTTTGAAAAAACCGCCGATGCTGCCGGGTTGTGCTTCGGTTCTTTCAAAAATAAGCTCTTTCATCTCGGCAATGGGGGTGATGCTTTGGGCATCGGGGATGCCGAGTGCCGCCGCAAGATTTGCATCCGGATCCGCATCGATGGCCAGCACATGTTTCCCCTGTGCATTCAATGTCCGTATCAGAAGGGCGGAAAATGTTGTTTTTCCGACTCCGCCTTTGCCGCTGACTGCCAGTTTCATATCTATATCCTTTCTCTTTGAAGACGATCAAAACGCGTGACATATAATCAATTAAATTTAATCACAATATAACACACGATACTGTTCAAGCAAGTGGATATATTTTTTAGCAACCACTTAAACCCTTGACGTCCAAGGATTTTAAATATAAATAAATTCAAATTTC
>Ga0209013_10005264_pt1 | contig 11174 bp, 14 predicted proteins | sample Cruoilmetagenom2_FD_187291 | JGI IMG/M metagenome (GOLD analysis project Ga0209013, IMG submission 187291) | Oil polluted marine microbial communities from Coal Oil Point, Santa Barbara, California, USA - Sample 2 (SPAdes) (version 2) | ecosystem: Environmental > Aquatic > Marine > Oil seeps ...
CAACCTTGAACAATTTTTAAAAGAACTTGAAAGCATGGGGATCAAAGCTGATAAAAAAGATAAGTTTAAAAGCACTGTAGAAAAACAGGGATTTGATGCTAGAGAGATAATCAATACATTTTTGCAAAATAAAGCAAAAGAGAAATAGTGATTGAATATTTAATTTATTTTTTCCTCACACTGGGTTTATCTACCATTTTTTCCATCGCAGGACTTGGTTCTGCTGTTGCCTTGGTACCAGGGCTGAACATTGCCGGTCTCTCTTTTGATCTTTCACGTGCGAGCGGTCTCTTTGTTAACTCAATCACAACGATCACCACCAGTTATCTCAATTTAAAAAAACAACTGTTTGATCTTACTTTTGTAGCACCACTTGTAGTGAGTTCTGTGATCTTTGCCTATATCGGTGCCCAGATCTCATTTCTCGTTGATACAGAGATCGTAAAAACAGTTTTTGCCTATACACTTTTGGTGATCGCTTCAATGATCCTATTTTTCAAAAAACCTTCCGTAGAAAGGTCAATTAAAAAAAATAGAATCATTTTACTCTTTGCTGGTTCCATAGGTGGAGTGTTTTCCGGTTTTTTAGGCATAGGAGGCGGTTCTATCATATCACCTATACTCCTTCTTTTTGGATATGATGCCAAAAAGATCGCTATTGGTATCTCTTTTGTGATACCATTCTCTTCTATCGTTGCCTTTGTCAGCTATGCCAACCATATAGAACTTGACTATCTGCTTTTGGCTGTAGTTGGAGTGGGTGCCTATATTGGTGGAATGATCGGAAACTATATATTGCACTTTAAAGTCTCGTCACAGACGATCAAAAAAATATTGGCTCTTGCTCTGTACACAATTGCCATTAAAATGCTTTTAGGATAAACTATCACCTATGAACAAAGAAACACTTACCCTCAAAAAAGCTTTTACAAAAGCATTCATGAGTTTTATCTCCATTACCCCTATGCTGATCGCTGTAATGGGCTTGGTAGGGCTCATGCAGATCTATATCACACCAGATATACTCTCTACATTTTTTGGATATGGTTCTCTTATGGATACACTTATAGGTACATTGGCAGGAGCTATCTCCATGGGACAAGGAATGATCAGCTATGTCGTTGCAGAAGGACTTATGGAGCAAGGTGTTTCACACTATGCACTCAGTGCTTTTATCCTTGCATGGGTAACCTTGGGCTTTGTACAACTTCCGGCTGAAGCAAGTGTTTTTGGTATAAAATTTACCTTTTATCGAAATGTTTTAACACTCATCTCTACGATCATCATCGCTTATACAACGGTACTCACAGTAGGAGCTCTGTCATGAAGATACCATTTAAAGGCATTAAATTCTTGATCATTGTATTTGTACTCTACATCATTCTTTTACTTTCAGACACAACCTCTGCCCTATCTGCACTTCAAAAAAGCAGTTCCATACTCCTATCACTTTTACCGTTATTTTTCCTCATTATCACACTTACTGCACTGATAAACTATTTTCTAAAACCAAAACAGATCATAAAGCACTTTGGCAAAAACAGCGGAGCAAAAGGGGTATTCTATGCACTGCTCGGTGGTATTATCAGCCATGGACCGATGTATGCATGGTATGGTATGCTGCAGGATATGCGTTCTCATGGACTCAAAGACGGATTGATAGCAACCTTCATGTATGCACGTGCAGTGAAGCTACCGCTTTTACCATTTATGGTTGATCTCTTTGGTCTAATGTTTACCATCATTATGACACTCTATATTTTGATCGCTGCTGTACTTCAGGGGAAAGTCATAGATGCCATAGAAAAGAAGAAGTCTTAACCCAAATTTATATAAATTAAATAAGAGTATTTTAGTCTTATTTAAGTAAAACTATACTATCATATTTACTTATAATAAATATAATTAAGGATAATAATATGATGCCATTTACAGATGAAGAATTATACCATGCAGTACAAAATAATCTCCATAAGGTAAGTGCCTATGTGAGCTCACATGGTGGAAATATCCACCTAAAGGGTGTAAAAGATGCCATTATTTACATAGAACTTGGTGGAACTTGCCATGGCTGCTCTATGAGTTTAATGACCACCAAGATGGTTGTACGACGAGAGCTTAGAGAGCTGATCCATCCAGAGTTGGATGTGGTTAATGTTGACGGAACTCCGGAAAATAAACTTCCTGATGATTGCTACAGAGAAGAAGCAGAATCTTTGGAAGAGGTGGAAAAAGAAAGCTTGATGGACAGAGTGAAAAAACTTTTTTAGCCTATAGTGCAGAGTTATCCTAATAACTCTGCATAAAATTACTCTTATTGATTTACGAAGTTATGGGTAAATAATAAGCCACTGCAATTAACGAAATAACAACACCTAACCATATAACTGGTATAAGTCTATATTTTAATTTAACATCTTTTAAGCCCATAAAGTAATCAATAACTAGTTGCCCTTTTATAAATGTAGTTATAAGTAAAACAGCAACAAGAGCTGTGCTTACATATTTTAAATATCCCAATAAATAAGCAAAAATTGTAAGTATGACTAAAACTATCCAGACAACTTCTAAAGTTTTTTTAAGATTCCGCATTTAGTGCCTCATTGTACTGAATTTTAATTCTTGTCATTTTAAACCCTTATCTTATTGGGATGGGATATACTCAATGATGATATTTACGGTATCAATCACTTTAGACACTTTATCACAACCGGAGGGTATGGACTTACCTATTTGATGATCATGGTTGTCATCGGCTGGATACATACAGGACGACATTTAACATCAAATATCTATACACATCTCATGGTAGTCTTGATCATCATAGCTACACTTATGAGAGGTTTGATCCCATTTTTTGAAGCCTATACAAGTGAACTTTATCTTTGGTCAGCTATTATTTGGACTATTCCTTTTATCTTGTATATTAAAGTCTTTTTTAGATTTTTAGTTGCTCCTAGAGCAGATGGGATCAAGGGGTAAGAGATAAAAGGCTATTTTGGAAACGGAGGCAAAACCTTCCTATCTCGTTCCATCTCTCCCGAGATGTAACGCATACACCAATTTAAACAGTAAATAAACTCCCAAAAACACAATAGTACTGTATATGCATTCCACCTCAGGAGAGGTGGAACGAGAAGATATCAATCTATAAAGCGTTCATCTGACTTGCTATTTTACTTTTCTTTTTATTATAGGCATCGAGTATCTCTTTAGAAGCAACTCCACTACATCCTTTTCTCACCTCAGTGATACTTCCTTCTATCTTTTCTAATGCCATCTTAAAGTATGATCCTTGCACCTGTTCATCAAGCGTCCCCATAAAAGTTTGATCTGCACTATTGTAAGTTTCTGCCATCGTATCCCAAAATGATTTTTCTGCTTTTTCACATATATTTAATGTATTTTCATCTGCATTTGCTGTTGCAGTGAATGCAAGCATAAAAAGTGTGGTTAATAATATTTTTCTTAGTTTCATCTATTTCCTTATTCTCTATTAATTGTTTTTATGTTCTTAATCTTAGCAAAGTATTTCTAATATGGAATTACTTAGAGCCACTATTCTCCTGCGGTTTCTTCAGATCATGTGTTTTATAATGCTCATCGAACCACTCAGGTATCTCAAACTCTGTCTCTACAAGTACTTGTGCAAAGTCTCTCATCTCTTCTTCTGTCAGTTCTATCTTTGGCATCATACCAAAGAGTTTAAACGCAGGCTTCATTAATATACGCTCTTTTTTCGGCTCAGCTAAAAAAGTCTTTATACGTTCCATAGCCACAGTCATATTACCATCAGCCAGTCTCATATAAACTTGATTGACTGCTACAAGAGGTGGAGCCATTTTATTTTTCTCATAGGTGTCATGGCAGGACATACATGCTTTTTCAAAGGCATAGAGTACTTTTTCATCGATGTGGGCGTTGAGTGTGGTTGCAGCCCATAAAAAGACTGAAGCTAAGATGATTTTCACTCTATCCCCTTATAATACTCCACAACCCTACCATCCACATGGATCACCCTGTTCAAATACTGAGTCAGATCACCCTTATTAAAGTCTAACTTCAGATTTTTAGGATCTATCGCTCGTGAGATAGCTACATAAAACTGGCTGGGTGCAAAAATGTTATCTACGTTACACACCAAGTTGTCTATACTCATTCCTTGTGATTTATGTATAGTGACAGCATAGGCGAGCTTCAAAGGAAACTGTGAAAGTGTAGCAAGAGACATGGTTTCTACTGTACCATCTTCTTTGACTAACATATCGAGCAGGTCAAACTCATGTCGTTCTACTCTGACATACTCATCCTCTTTCTCTACGATGAGATGGTCTTCCTCTATCTTTCTGAGTATGCCTCGCTCACCGTTTACAAATTTACCCCATTTGTTCACTGTAAAAAGAATGGGAACACCCTCTTTAAGTGTCAATTGTTCAGTAATGGGTAGCATGTTCTTCCAGCCAGCCAGCTTCTTCTCGTGTACTTTTCCAAACATCTCTATGTTGGCAAAGAGGATGGTCTCTTCTGTGTCGAGTTCGTTAATCTTGGCACGGTTGGTCTGTTCTACTTCTAGGTTGCGTCCATAGAGGTATGTCGGGTCTTTCTCCATCCCTTCTGTGTTCCATAGTCTTGTCATGTAATGTATGACTTCTTCATCACATTGCCCTTTTCTTACCTTGGAAAGGATATGCGTAAACTCTGCATCTGTCGTACGTTTCATCTCAGTCAATTCTATAACCATTAAGTCAAAACGTTCCCATGCCATACTCTCAAAAGCGTAAAGTTTGGCTCCAAAGACATCGTTTCTTCCGTTTTGTTTCTGTACAGGTGGCAACTGAAAGAAATCTCCCACAAAAAGCACTTTTCCAAGGTAGCCGTAGTTGTTCAGCCTATAGGCAATCATATCAAGCAAGTCCGTACTCACCATAGAGATCTCATCGATAATGATAAGATCTGTAGCTTTCAGTACTTTTTTGAGATCAGAGAGCCTTTTCTTCGCTCGTTTATCACCCGCAGCCAATTCATCAAAATTGGAAGCTATACCAAATACAAAAAAACTATGCACTGTAAAACCGCCAATGTTCACGGCACTCACTCCTGTAGAACCTAGAGAAACCACCTGTTTACCACGTTTACGGTAATCAGAGATCACTTCATTGGTAATATAGCTCTTTCCAACCCCTGCACCACCGGTTAAAAAAACATTAGAGTGCTTCAGTGCTTCAATTACTTCTACTTTATCTGCCATAACCAGCCCTGTCCAGAAGTCCTTTTTGACAACGGCTTCGTGTCTGTTTTCCTTTTTTAAGTAATACGCCCAGATCATCACTTCTACTGCCAAGATGTAACCAAAGTTCTGTAATAAGACCTTTTTTACACTTCAATTCTACTCGCTTTCCTGAACCAACACCAAAACTTCTGTCAAACTGATGTCTTACCTGTTTAAGTGTTACGTGTTTCCCTATATTCTTAGTAAAAAAATCTCCCACTTTAGAGTTATTAAGCTGTTCTACCATTGATACCGCATCCTCAAAATAGGTTTGGGGATCCGTACCATAACATGTCCCATGCTTTACCCATTCATGTTTATGCAGATCTGAAGCAAATCCAGGCATCACTTTGGCCAGTCTATCTTCTATTTCATCATCCATAGCCAAACAAGGGAGGTCTCTCCATTGACCATGCTTGTCTGCATTAATAAAATCTTTTTCAACATTACAATAGATGTTATTTCTAGGTTGAGGCCATAAACCATGTAAGACAAAATGCTTTTCACTGTATTTACCCTTCCCAAAAGAGAGTAAAGACCTTTTACACTCTTTTTTATACCTGTGTGTTTCACAAAAAGCATTATGCCAACTCAATGCCAAAAGGTTTTGTTGTAAAAGTTTTGGATTATAATATTTATTAATATTGTTTATTTCATATTTTTTAGTATGTTTCGTTAAATCTATCTCTACAGAAGTTTTTGAAAGTTCATCTTCTATACTTATGACCTTACTCTCAACTTTTTTAACATTCATTGGGTTTGAGCCATTATTACGCTTAATAAAACACTTCTCATCCACCCATCTCTGAGCAGGCTGTTCACCTTTGATGAGAACAAGTGCTTGTCCTTTATGGTACTTGAGAATGGTATACTTCTGCTTAGTATCAAGATGCACAGCATGTGTGTTTTTACTATGTTTCATGTTGTTGAATGCAGGGCATTCTTTAGTAGCAAAAGCTTCTTCTCTTGCTATTAATGAAACCGTAAAAATCATAAGTAGGATGATGAGTTTATTCATTCAGTAATGCCTCAATAATTTTTTGAGTATTATACTGTAATAATTATTACCACTACAATAATAGCCTTCTTTGATCAGCATGCCTCTATAAATGATAAATTTATTTTAATATATTTGTTTTTATAATATGATATAATCTTGATATACATTTTTATCAAGACACCAAGAAATGCAAAATCGAGGAAAGAACAATGAGACTTCTACTATTTATAACTATATTTTTTCATACCTTGGTTTTTGCGCAAAATGATATCAGCAGCTCATTTTCTTATATAAAATTGGAAAATAAAACGTATACCTCAAATGAAATCATAGAAAAAAGTGAACAAAACCTTTTTTTACCCTTAAATAAAGATCACTCTAAATTTGGTTTTACAGACAGTATATTTTGGATCAAAGTCCATAGTAAAAACCATACATCTATAAAGAAAACCAAAATACTGGAGCTAAACCATCCATCACTTGACACCATTGATATCTATGAATTAGAAGATCAAAAGCTTATTTTGAAAAAAGAGTTGGGAGATCTACGTGTTTATGATAAAAGTGCTTTTATGCCAAATCCCCATTATGAATTTGTCTTATCACCCAAACAGGAAAAAGTCTTTTTTATTAAAATTGTATCTACTGGGACGCTAAACATAGGGATATCTGTTCAAGATGTCAATACATACAACCTCTATAGCAGTACACAAGTCAAATGGCTCACTTTCTATTTTGGTGCCGTTCTTATCATGTTAATGTATAACTTCATCATCTATCTTATTATAAAAAATAGAAGTTTTTTATATTATGTTCTTTTCCATATAAGCTACCTACTATTTGCTTTAAGCTTATCAGGTATATCTTTTGAGTTGTTCTGGCCAAATACGCCAGGTATCAATCGATATGTATTACCGATCACAATGCCATTAACTGGTGCCTTTAGTCTTTTGTTTGCCATACATTTCTTAAATATTAAATTGATCAGCAATACGCTTTATAAGTTTTTGTTTATTCTCATGGTCATCTCTTTTATAATGTCATTATTACCATTTACAACCGGATATAGTGTTGCCATTCAGCTTGGCAGTCTTATCTCATTTATAATCGCCATAGTCCTTTTTATAGTCAGTCTATATTTAGCCATTTTCAAAAAAAATACAGATGCTCTTTTTTACTTTGTAGCCTGGAGTTTTTTCTGCGTGGGTGTCGTAATATCACATTTAAGTAATATCGGGCTTATCCCATCAACAATACTTACAAATTTTTCATCTCAAATCGGCTCCTTTTTTGAGGTTCTTTTACTCTCTATCGCATTAGCATATTCTTACAACCGTTTGCAAAATGAGCATAGGAAACTTACATATAGCAATGATAGATTACGGATATTATCACATACAGATACGTTGACTGGGTGCTATAATAGACGGTATTTTTTTGATAAGATCAAAGCATTTTTATCTGTTGCCAAAGATGAAAATAGTGACTTTTATTTACTCATGCTTGATTTAGATCATTTTAAAAATGTAAATGATACTTATGGGCATGACATGGGGGATGAAGTACTCATATCATTTGCAGAAACCTGCAAGAGTATAATTAGAGAAAATGATGTTTTTGCACGCTTTGGCGGCGAAGAGTTTGTACTCTTTTTACCAGATACAGATAAAACAACTGCCATGGAGATAGCAAAAAGAATCAATACTGCCGTCAGCAATACTAAAATAAATTCCATACCGGATCTAAATGTTACAGTAAGTATAGGAATTAGCCATAGCCATAATACATTGGAATTAGAAAAACTATTGAATGAAGCAGATAAAGCACTTTATACAGCAAAACATTCGGGCAGAAATACTTTTGTTTTATATGATAACGTCTGATTCTAAGATTCATGTTTTTGATTGATCATTACAAATAAACTTAACAAATTTTCTCATCATCCCTAAATTGTTGATTAAATTTTTATATTGCAACAAAAATCTTATTTTTACAACAAACAAAGCAAACCATAAGAACTACTACCTTATCATTGACATTATAATAATTATAAGGTTAAATAATGAGTAAATCATTCAATTTGGGAACATCTCCCACTATTGGTGCACATATTCTGCCAGGTGATCCTCTGATCAATATTAGTGATAGACTTAACCGTAAAATAAAATTGACTATCAATACATGTGATAAGATCATTGAAGGTGTCAAAAAGAAAGAACTTAACCTGGGGCTCATAGAGTCTCCTATCTTTGATGATGCACTGGTCTACAAAGAGTGGATGGAAGATGAGTTGGTCCTTTGTTCAAAAATACCTCTTCAAGAGCCATTAGGAGAAGATGAATTAAGTCACTGCAAACTACTTTGCAGAAATGTTAACTCCCCTACCAGAGTGTTTATCACACACTTTTTCGAAGACTTGGGACTCTCTTATGAAACTTTCGATTCCTTATTTGAAATTGATAATTCCACTTCAGCAATACAGGGCATCAAATGGTCAAAGCCAAACAGTGAGCACCCTACCGTAGCGATCGTCTCCCAACTTGCTATAGAAGATGAACTTGACAAAGAGGTACTATACCAGTCACGCATCGAAAACAAACCCATGTACAGAAAATTCTATCTGATCTATAATAAAAGAGATGGAGATCATTCATATACTGAAGATATTATTGGATATCTACAAGAAGGGCAGTAAAACTTTTTTATTCAGAGGATTCAATTAAATATTTTTTGCTATCATAACTCTATGATTTTCAATAACTTAGACTTTTTAGATAACCTCCCGTTAAAAATGTACACTGAACACTTTGGTACAGTAAAAAAGCAAAAACATACTTCAAAAAGTTTTCGCTCAAATATGATGCTTAATCCCCTCAACCTCAAGCACTTGAACCATATGGATGAGAGTGAAGCAGATATGATCACCCTTAACCTTGAAGATGCCATTGCACCCTCTCGTAAAAAGGAAGCCCTTTATAACATCGCTCTTTTTCTCTCACATATGGAAAAATCCAACTCTTTCATCATTGTGCGCACTAATCCTCTGGGTGAAGGGGGAGAAGAGGAGATAGCCTTTCTCAATGACTTTGGTTTTGATGCTGTACGTGTAGCTAAAATAAAGAACCAAACAGAGATAGCCCAGGCACTTACCCTGCTCTCTTCAGATAAAGAACTGCATATTTCTCTGGAGACAAAAGAAGCTTTTGAGAGATTAAGCACTCTTCGTATAGACGAACGCCTTACAACGGCAAATTTGGGCATCTTAGACCTACTTACATCCCTTGGGTTACCTCAATCTATAGTCACGCTTAATAACCCTGCCATAGACTATATTCTCTCCAAGTTTTTAGTCGATGCAAAAAGAGCTGGCATACACCCCATCTCTTTTATGTTCCAGGAGTACAATGATACAGAGACATTCAGAGCATGGTGTGAACGTGAGAAAATGATGGGCTTTGAAAGCAAAGCCTGCATGGGCCCGAAGCAAGTTCAGATAGCCAATGAAATATTTAGTATTAATAAATATGATTTAGAGAGGGCTGAGCATATAAAAGCAGTTTTTGAAGCAAATTCAGCTAAAGGCATCAATGGATTTATGGATGACAAATATGGATTTATTGATGAACCTATTTATCGGGACAGTCTATTGATACTAAATAATATACAAGAGATGAAATGAAAATATTTAAACTACTATTACTCACACTATTTATACCATTCATACTACTTGCAAATGATGATAGACCCCCTATCTCTTACGATTTTCTCACCAAAAAAGAAGTCCAGAACTTTATCAAAATGATGGTAAAGAAACACCACTTCAAACGCTCTTATATGACTTCCGTACTTAAAGATGCAAAACTGGACAGAGATACATTGGCAAGATATACCGGGCGCTACAAAGTGGGTTCTACCAATGGTCCATGGGAACGCTATAAAGCACATGTGCTTGACCCAGTAACTCTAGCTAAAGCAAAAAAATTCAAAAAAGAGTACTACAAAACACTTAAACGTGCCAGTAGACAGTACAATGTAGATATGAATTACATGGTGGGATTTATCTGTGTGGAGAGTAAGTTTGGGGAGTATAGTGGTGATTACCGTGTGTTAGATGCTTTGGCTACCCTCGCCTTTCACAAAAACCGTATGAAAAAGTTCTTCAAATCTGAGTTTAAACACCTCTTTTTGATGGCAAGAGAACAAGGTTACGACATCACGAAACTACAGGGTTCTTTTGCAGGTGCCATGGGTATGGTGCAGCAAGTACCTTCTGTCTTTAGAAAGTATGGTATGGACTATAATCGTGATGGGGTGAAAGATCCTTGGGATCTAGAGGACAGCATAGGCATCATCGCACGATTTATGAGAAAAAATGGTTGGAAAAACGGTATACCTGCAGCCGTTACTACCAACTTTAAAGGCAAACGCTATAACAAAGCACTAAAACCCTCAAAAAGTAAACGTCGCTCCCTCTCTACCATCAGAAAATATGGTATAAAACCTACCCAGCGCTTCGTTCAGTCCAAAGCATACCTGCTCAAAACACGTAACAAAACCCATGATGATATCTATCTTGGAAGTAGTAACTTCCGTGTACTTACACGCTACAATAATGCAACTACTTACGGTATAGCTATCCATCTCATTGCAGAGCATGTGAAGTAATAAACAATAGATCAATAGATCAACGGCACAAATACAAATCCATAAAATTCTTCTCTCTCTATATTGTCTTCTGAGATCTTTTTGAATTTAAAGATGGAATTTCTTACGGGTATCACCAGAATTCCACCTATCTTCAACTGAAAAAAGAGTTCTTCGGGAATTTCATCTGCACTTGCAGAGACAAGGATCCTGTCGAACTGTTCACCCGGCAGGCCAAGTTTCTCTCCTGCTCTTTGGATG
>Ga0209013_10005265_pt1 | contig 11173 bp, 10 predicted proteins | sample Cruoilmetagenom2_FD_187291 | JGI IMG/M metagenome (GOLD analysis project Ga0209013, IMG submission 187291) | Oil polluted marine microbial communities from Coal Oil Point, Santa Barbara, California, USA - Sample 2 (SPAdes) (version 2) | ecosystem: Environmental > Aquatic > Marine > Oil seeps ...
TTGGATTAGAGAATTATATAAATGGGCTTCAGGATATGAAGTTTTGGAGTAGTGCCTATCATTCGTTTTTACTGGCTATATTCTCGACACTGAGCTTAGGTATTTATTTGGTAATATCCTTTATATTAGCATCCAAGATAAAAGGATCAGATCTACTGAGAAAGATATACTTAATACCGATGTTACTGTCATCCGTTGCGATTGCACAGCTATGGATTAAAGTGTATAACCCGTCGAATGGTATTTTAAATGTATTTCTGAAACAAATAGGAGTGGAAAATCCTCCTGCTTGGTTAGCGGATCCATCCTTAGTTTTATTTGCAATTTTCATTCCAATTTTGTGGCAATATGCGGGCTTTTATATTTTGATTTACTATGCTGCATTAAAGAATATTCCAGAGTCATTAATCGAAGCTGCAAGAATCGATGGTGCTTCTGCATTCCAAATTGCTACGAAGATTAAGTTGCCTTTGATCAAGGAAGTCGTAAGTGTAACTGTCGTATTAGCAATAGTTGGGTCGTTAAAATACTTTGATCTAATCTATGTGATGACTTCTGGTGGACCGAATGGTGCAAGTGAAGTAATGGCGTCTTATATGTATAAGTTAGCCTTTTCAAGCTATAACTTTGGGTACGGAAGTGCGATTGGGTTCCTTCTATTAATCATTACATTAATCGTAACTTTTATCGTTCGTAAACTAACTACACCAAAAGAGAGAATAGAATATTAAAGGAGGTTTGTATATGAAGCGTGTAGGCTACTTTTTTCTATATTTTAGTCTATTGGTTGTAGCATTGTTTCAAATCGTCCCGCTATTATGGTTATTCATCTTCTCCTTAAAAGACAATAGAGAAATTTTTGCGGGTTCACCGTTCGCATTGCCTTCGGAGTTTAGATGGGAAAACTATTTAAAAGTATGGGATGGCGGTATAGGTATTTACTTTTTTAATAGTGTTTGGATTACCACGCTAGCGATCGTATTAACCGTTCTTTTCGCAAGTATGGCTACTTTTGCAATTACGCGCATGAGATGGAAACTAAGTGGGGCCGTTCTTAGCCTGTTCATCATTGGGCTTATGATTCCTATTCATTCAGCATTGATTCCACTGTACAGTATGTTTTTAAGTGTGAATTTAATCGATAATCCGCTCGGAGTAGTTATTACATATACAGCCTATAATTTACCCATAACGATGATGATTTTGCTTGGATTCTATTACACGCTACCAAAAGAAATTGAGGAAGCTGCTGTTATCGATGGTTGTTCGGTCAATCGAATGTTTTTCCAAGTTATTCTTCCGATGACAACACCAGTAATGGCTACCACTGTAGTGATTAATATGATTTATAACTGGAATGAGTTTGTGTTTGTTAATACGTTTATCAGCTCTGAGAAATATAAAACATTAACAGTTGGCATCCAAAATTTCATTGGTCAATATATGACCGATTGGGGTGCAATAGGGGCAACTCTAATCATTAGCGTTCTACCAATTATTATTGCTTTCATTTTCTTTAGCAACAAAGTAGTGGAAGGTATCTCTGCAAGTGCGGTAAAAGGCTAAGAAGACTGGGGCAAGTGGAAAGTTAGGCCATGGAGTTAGACAATAAAAATAGCTTCCACAATGGGAAGCTATAATTCACTGCTCACTTTTAAGGCTTCTTGCTTGTCGCTCACTTTCTGAAATGCATGTAGGCTAAACCTCATCGATATAAAAGCGTAGACACTTCCGCCAAATATAATTCCAATGGCTGGAAGTAGGCTTATTAAGTAAAAGAATGGCAACAGGCATAGGAAGATTAATAGAGTTGTAATTGGATTAATAAGCATAATGAAAAAGGAATTTTTTATAATCGGTCCTAATTTTAAATTAAAGTGGACGAAGGACGGAAACAAATAAAACAGGAACATGATGAATAATAACATAAAAGCAAATAATGGTAGGTATGTCCAAGTTAACAAATCACTATTAGTAGATTGTATGTAAATAATATCTAATCCAATAATGACTATAATGAGCGTAACAAGGACTCCTAACAAATTACTTTTCATGAATTCCTCTTTAAAATGTTTCCAAAAGGTACTAAACAATGGTATTTCTGTTTCACCTTTCAACCATTCTCTCACTATGGCGAACATTGAAGTAGTAGAGGGGAAAAATCCGAAGATTACTCCACCTAGCAATGTAAAGAAGACCCATAGCAAATTTAAATAGGCAAGTCTTGTAATCCATTCAAGTGCATTATATATAAAACTACTTATTGCATTCATGAAGAACCATCCTTTGTTTTCAATTTATTTGAAAGAATTGGAGAATTATTAATAGCATACACTTTTTAATTATGATAATACAACTTTGTTCGGTTAATTAACAAACAAATTAAACAGTTAAATCTCATGCAAAAGCCATTGGCCAATTTGTAGAGATAAAATTCAGGAGGTCAAAATAATGGTCTATTTCCAAAATGTCGAGAAAATTAAATTTGAAGGTGCAGCTTCCAAAAATCCTTATGCGTTTAAATTTTATAATCCACAAGAAAAAATTGGCGGTAAAACGATGGAAGAGATTTTGAGATATGCCGTTTCCTATTGGCATACGTTTACGATGGATGGATCAGATCCTTTCGGCGCAGGGAGTATGAACCGACCTTGGGATAAATTTAGTGGATTGGATCTAGCAAAAGCAAGAGTAGAGGCCTCATTTGAATTTTATGAAAAGATGGATGTCCCGTTCTTCTGTTTCCATGATATTGATATTGCTCCAGAGGGAAGCAACCTTAAAGAAAGTAATCAAAACTTAGACGTAATTGTTAGCATGATAAAAGATTATATGAAAAATAGTAAAGCTAAATTGCTTTGGAATACGGCGAATAACTTTACGCATCCACGCTTTGTGCACGGGGCAGCAACTTCAAGTAATGCAGATGTTTTTGCCTACTCGGCGGCTAAAGTAAAAAAAGGATTAGAAATTGGTAAAGAGCTTGGTGCTCTAAACTATGTATTCTGGGGTGGACGTGAAGGTTACGACACTTTACTAAATACAAATATGAAACTAGAATTGGATAACTTATCTCGTTTCTATCATATGGCTGTAGATTATGCGAAAGAAATTGGTTTCGAAGCACAGTTCTTAATCGAGCCAAAACCAAAAGAGCCTTCCACACACCAATATGATTATGATGTTGCAACAGCTCATGCATTTTTACAAAGTTATGGCCTGGAAAATTCATTTAAATTTAATATCGAAGCAAACCACGCTACACTTGCTGGTCATACGTTTGAACACGAACTGCATTATGCGAGGATTAATAATATGTTAGGATCCGTGGATGCAAACCAAGGTAATCCACTTCTTGGCTGGGATACAGATGAATTCCCAACAGATTTATGGACTACAACTCTTGCGATGTATGAGATTTTACAAAATGGTGGATTAGGCAAAGGTGGTTTAAACTTTGACGCGAAGGTTAGAAGAGCATCATTTGAACCAGAGGACCTGTTCCACGCACATATTGCTGGAATGGATGCTTTTGCCGTAGGTTTACGAGTTGCACAAAACTTGATTGATGATAAAGTGCTTGAAAATGTGGTGGACGATCGCTACAAGACGTACAAAGAAGGTATTGGATTAGATATTGTAGAAGGTAATACTGATTTCCATAAGCTAGAAGCGTATGCCTTTGGACTTCAAGATATTAAACAGACTTCTGGCCGTTTGGAGCAGATCAAGGCGACGATCAATCAGTACTTATTGCAGTCATTCAACAAATAATAGGAATGCATTTGGTAGGAGCTGAAGTGATGAAATATGTTATTGGGGTAGATTTAGGAACTAGCGCTGTGAAGATATTGCTAGTCGATACTAGTGGGGAAGTAATTCAAAGTGTATCGAAACCCTATCCTTTAATACAGGAAAAAACGGGTTATAGCGAACAAAATCCCGAGCACTGGGTGGAACAAACAATAGTAGGTTTAAAAGAGCTATTAAAGGATTTTCCAAGCGATATAGCGAATATTGAAGGGATGAGTTTTTCGGGACAAATGCATGGCCTTGTTCTGTTAGATGAACAAAATGAGGTATTACGTCCTGCAATTCTTTGGAATGATACACGCACTACAGCTCAGTGTCAGCAAATCTATAATGTAATTGGTGAAGATAAACTGCTTCAAATAACAAAAAACCCCGCTTTGGAAGGTTTTACGTTACCCAAGATATTATGGGTGAAAGAACATGAGCCGCAAGTATTTGAGCAGGTAAAGACTTTTGTACTCCCAAAGGATTATTTACGGTACAGATTAACAGGTCAGCTTCATATAGATTATTCGGATGCTGCGGGAACTCTTTTATTAGATGTTGGTAGAAAAGAATGGAGCACAACTATATGTGCTTTATTGGATATCAACCCAAGTATTTGTCCGCCATTGTTAGATTCCCATGACGAAGTTGGTACTATTTCTTTAGATATTGCACAAGCAACTGGTCTATCAGCTACAACTCGAGTGTTTGCAGGTGGTGCGGATAATGCTTGTGGTGCAATTGGCTCTGGAATTTTAGAGGATGGAAAAACGCTTTGTAGCATAGGGACATCGGGTGTTGTATTATCTTATGAGGCAACCCCAGATAAGAATTTTAATGGGAAGGTTCATTATTTTAATCACGGGGTCTCGGATGCTTTTTATACAATGGGTGTAACGCTTTCTGCGGGTCATAGCTTGACGTGGTTTAAAGAGGTTTTCGCAAGTGAAGAATCTTTCCAACAATTATTGTCCGAGGTAAATACTGTTCCGGTAGGTTCAAATGGATTGTTGTTTACCCCCTATTTAGTTGGAGAAAGAACACCTCATGCAGATGCAATAATTCGTGCTAGTTTCATAGGAATAGATAGTTCGCATCAGCGCAAGGATTTTGTTCGTTCTGTTTTAGAAGGAATAACATTCTCCTTACATGAATCTATTGAAATCTTTCGGAAAAACGGGAAGTTGATAGATACTATTGTATCTATTGGTGGTGGAGCTCAAAATGATGATTGGCTTCAAATGCAAGCAGATATTTTCGATGCGAAAATTGTCCGACTAACTAGCGAACAGGGACCAGGAATGGGAGCAGCGATGCTAGCAGCTTATGGCTGTGGGTGGTTTAATTCATTAAAAGATTGTGCAGCTAACTTTTTAAATGAAGATAAACAGTTTAATCCTATTCCCGTAAATGTGGAAAAATATAAAAAGTTATTTCTTATTTATCAACAGGTTTATGGTCAAACAAAAGTTTTAAATAAAGCACTTTTGGAATTCCGCAAGTAAGTGTTATAACGAGTCTCAACTACCTAGTTGAGGCTCTTATTTACAAAGGGAGAGGAGTGGCGAAATGAATTATCGTCAAATTGGTAGCACAGATTTAAAGGTAAGTGAACTTAGCTTTGGAACTTGGGCAATAGGTGGAGCATGGGGAAAAACAAATGACGAGGAGTCTTTAAAAGCATTAGATTATGCAATTGGCAACGGGGTTAACTTTTTTGATACAGCCGATGTATATGGGGATGGTCATAGTGAGGAGCTTTTAGCCAAAGCAACGAAAGGAAAACATGGAGAGATTCATATAGCTACGAAATTTTGCAGAGCGGGTGATGTTTATGATCCTAAAACATATTCCATGGAAAGTGTTACAAAGTACTGTGATGATAGCTTAAGACGTCTTGGTAGAGATCAAATTGATTTGTTGCAAATTCATTGTCCACCTCTAGAAATTTTAAAAGATGGTCAAGTATTTGAAGTGCTGGATCACTTAAAGAAACAAGGTAAAATTCGCTATTATGGTGTTAGTGTGGAGACGGTTGAAGAAGGGCTACTATGCTTAGAACAACCAAATGTTGATAGCCTACAAGTAATATTCAACATCTTCCGCCAAAAACCATTGGATCAATTATTTCCAAAGGCTAAGGAAAAGGGTGTCGGAATCCTTGCGCGTGTTCCGCTTGCAAGTGGACTACTAACTGGAAAATTTAATATAGGTACTAAATTTGAATCGGATGACCATCGTAACTTTAACCAAGACGGAGCTGCGTTTAATGTGGGTGAAACTTTTGCAGGATTAGGGTTAGAAAAGGGTGTGGAGTTAGCGGGTAAACTAGAATGGATTGCGGAAGGTAGAGAAAATATGACTCGAGCTGCATTAAAGTGGATACTGGAGCATGAAGAAATTTCATGTGTCATACCTGGTTTTAAAACAGTTGCTCAAGTAAAGGATAACCTACAGGCAGTTAATGTTAGTGCTTATACAGAAGAGGAAATGCAAAAACTAGCAAAGTTTTATATGCAAGAAGTCCATAGTGAAATTAAAGGAGTTTACTAGTATTACTTTTGTTAATAATTTGAGTCTGAAGGTAAAGGGAGATGACTGAATGGAGAACATTAGATGGGGAGTATTAAGTACGGCAAATATTGCGCAGCAACAACTAATACCGGCAATTGGCCGAGCAGATAATGCGGAGTTAATAGCTATCTCGAGTAGGGGAAGTCAAGTGCATCCAGTAGCTTCTAAGCTAGGTATCCCTAAAGCTTATGAAAGCTATGAAGAACTTCTCAACGATTCCGATATTGAAGCTGTTTACATCCCGCTTCCTAATCATTTACATAAGGAATGGGTATTTAAAGCAGCTAAGCAAGGTAAGCATATACTATGCGAAAAGCCAGTAGCTTTAACAGCCCAAGAAGCAGAAGAAATGGTGGAAGTATGTCGAGAGAGCAATGTAAAGTTTATGGAAGCCTTCATGTACCAGCTACATCCACAGCATCAGCGCGTAAAAGAAATAATAGCATCGGGTGAAATTGGGGACATAAAGCTTATAAAATCGAGTCACTCCTTTCACTTACAATCCCGTGTAGATAAATTTAGAATGGACAAAGCAAAGGGGGGAGGCTCTCTTTATGATGTGGGTTGTTATAGCATTCATGCGATTCGTTATTTGTTAGATGCCGAACCAGTTTCTGTGCAATGCTTTGCGGAACTTGACCCTGAAACAGGTATAGATTTGAGCACCTTTGGATATTTGAACATGGGCGGGGGAGTACGTGCCATATTTGACTGCAGTTTTGATATGACTGGAAGAAATGAATATGAAGTAATAGGTACAAAAGGAACGATCAAAGTGCCTTTTGCCTTTCGACCAGATAATAACGGTGGAGTAGGGAAGGTAATAACACAAGTGGCAGACATAGTGCGTGAAGAGAATATATACGGGGATCTATACCGGCTAGAAGTGGAGCACTTTTCGAAAGTAATACAAATGAATAGTAATCCAGAAATTACAGGAGTTTCTACTATTAATAATATGCGAGTGATAGAAGCATGTTATCATTCTATACAAACCGGAGAACTTATAGAGATGAAGTAATAATAAGAAAGGATTGGGTTGCTAAGTGTCAGTGCAAGAAAAGCTATTTGGATATATAAATGGACTACCGGTTACTTTATTTACAGTTAAAAATAATAATGGTTTTGAAGTATCCTGTATGAATTATGGATGTGTAATTACAAAAGTTTTAGCTACCGACAGAACAGGACAATATGAAAATGTTGTTCTCGGATATGATACGTTAGAGGAATATGATCATAATCCAAAGTACTTAGGAGCAGTTGTAGGTCGAGTTGCTGGTCGCATCAGTGGAGACTCTTTTTGTATAGGAGAGGATATCTACAATCTCCAAAAAAACGATAAAAATAATCATATACATGGAGGTCTCAATGGATTTAGTCATACAATATGGAATGCTACTGTGTTGGAAGGAGACCAAGATACTACAATTGAGTTTACCTATTTAAGCGCAGATGGGGAAGAAGGATACCCTGGTAATCTAGAAATGAAAGTAAATTACACCATTTTACACGAGGAAGACACGCTATTAATTACATACACTGGTATTTCTGATAAAGACACATTAGTAAATGTAACGAATCACTCATATTTTAATCTTAGTGGGAATTTGAAAAGGGATGTATTAGGCCATGCACTAACGATGGATAGTCCTTTGTATTTAGAGTTAAATGAGGAGTTTCTTCCGACCGGAAATATAGTGCCGGTTGAGAACTCTGTATTTGATTTTAGAGAAGGTCGTAAAATAATGGATGGAGTGGCCTCTGTTCATCCACAAAATGTATTAGTCGGAAACGGTTACGACCATCCATTTTTATTTACTGAAAACGAACTTAATGCAATGTTATTAACAGAAGCAGAAAGTGGTCGTAAACTAGTAGTAGAAACGACAGAGTCTGCAGTCGTTTTCTATACAGGAAATAACATGGGCAATACGGAAATTATGAGAGGCGAAGAGCTAAGAGATTATTTAGGTTTATGCCTGGAAACGCAAGGGCCACCTGATTCAATTCATCATCCTCATTTCCTTTCGTCTATTCTACGAGCAGGGGATGAGTACAAGACTACAACAATTTATTCTTTCGGAGTTATAGCAGAAGAATAATACATGAAAAAAGCCGAGAGAAGTTTAAGACACTTCTTCCGGCTTTTTTTATTAGAACTGAATTTCGTCTGGGTCAGGACCCATGCGAACATTTGTAGCTAGTTTAGCAATTGCGTCCATATCTTCAGATGATAATTTGAAGTCAAAGACATTAAAGTTTTCTTGAATACGACTAGGAGTAATCGATTTTGGTAAAGCAACTCGTCCTAATTGTAAGTGCCAACGAAGCACAATTTGTGATGGAGACTTCCCATATTTTTCAGCCAACTGGTGGAATAAATCAAAATCTAAGAATTTCCCTTGCATAAGGGGACTCCAAGCTTCTACATGAATACCTTTGTCGGATAAATAATTCACATAGTTCTGCTGTGGTAATTGGGGGTGTAGCTCGATTTGATTGATCATAGGCGTCATCAATCCAGCTGCCTCTAATTGCTCCAAGTGATGTTCTTTGAAGTTAGACACACCAATTGACTTTATTTTTCCTTCATTGTAGAGCTCAACCAGTGCACGCCAAGCTTCTACAATACCGTCAACTGGCCAATGGATTAAGCATAAATCTAGATAGTCCGTGTTTAAACGGTTAAGGGACTCTTGAAATGCTTCTTTTGTACGGCCTGCACGAACGTCATCGTTCCAAATTTTTGAAGTTAGGAAGATATCTTCACGAGCAACACCAGAAGCAGCAATTCCTTTTGCCACTCCTTCTTCGTTACCGTAAGTAGCTGCAGTATCAATATGACGATAGCCGACGCGAAGAGCCTCTTCTACAGCAGCTGGAGCTTCTGTTTCGTTATCAACTTGCCAAACACCAAAACCAATTTGAGGGATTTTCAATCCATTACTAAGTGTTAGAAATTCCATGTATATATCTCTCCTCTCTAAAAATATAATATTACCATTCGGATTCCTTTGTATCCAACAATAAGTGCATCAAACACCAAATCTCTGTCTATATCCACATTTTCTGCACATTTCTTCAACTGCTTCTCTTCTAGTAAATCCATCATACAAATTATTTGCTCGTTCACTCTCAATAATATCAGAGAAAGAATTGTTATGAATATTACCTAAGTCAATCACACCTTCACCATCTAGACAGCATGGTACAACGGTTCCATCTACAAGAATAGCTGCTTGGTTTCGAAGAGCGTGGCAGAATCCTTTTCCATCATCCTCCGGTGCAAGTAAACTTGGCCATTGAAACTCATGATCCTGGTTCAAATATATATTATGTGCAATTTTGATGCCTTTGCCGGGTTGAACTTTTTCTTCAATTTTATAGTCTAAGTTATATTCTTTCTCAAGTATTTCCAACGTTTCGCGATTTCTACGTTGTGCAATTTCTGAAACCTGTTCTCTCTGTAAGTTCCATAATCGGAAGGAAATAATGATATTATGTTCCTTGGCTTCTCGAACAAAATCTAGAATATCACCTAAATATTTTTCTCGATTTTCGGATCCCTCATGACCATCGAAACTATGTAAAGAGAAATTGATTTGACGAAGTGCTGGTTTACCTAATAGTTTATGTCGATTTTTATTGATAAGCGTACCATTGGTTGTAATATTAACTCTAAATCCCTTGGCATGACTAGCTTCTAATAACTGATCGACTCTTGGATGTAAAAGTGGCTCTCCTTTAACATGAAGGTAAATATATTTTGTATGTGGTCGTATCTGATCTAATGTTTTATTAAATGCATCTAGTTTAAGGATATTCTTTGCTCTACTTGTCGGTGGACAGAAACTACAAGCAAGATTACAAACACTCGTAATTTCAATATACATTTTTTTGAAGGTTTTCAAGGTATGTTCTCCATTTCATTTCTGTTTACTTTCATTTTATCAGAATATCCCCTTTTGTTAATGTCTTTTGAGCATAATAAAAAACCCTCAAATGGCAACTTGACCATTTAAGGGTAAAAATCATAAATCTATAATTTCATCGTATCCGACCATTCTATCCATATGACTAGCAATCATAGCTATAATAGTACTGGCTTCGTCCTTCTTAAAAGTGAAGGTGCTTTCGTCCTCAAGGATGTCATCGTCTGTCCAAAGCCGATTTACTCTTCGAAGAACACCATCGCCATTAGCGTTATCTACCCCGAACTGATAGGTAACTTCAACGTTATCTTCAATTAGAAAAGCGGTAACCTCAGGAGTTTCCCATTCTACATCGATTTCCTCAATAGTAATTTCATCATCCTCGTCATCACTATCATCATCCAAATAAACTAACTCACTATCACTATCGTGTGTAAGAAACTCGTGAAAGCTTTCATGAACAGCTTCTATAATATCCGTAATATCGTGCAATATAATTCTGGTAGGTTGAAGAAGTTCGATATCGAAGCTTTCTACATAGAACTCTTCGTTATATGGATCAAACAGAATGGTACAAAAATAATCTCGATCCTCATCTTCAGTACTAACAAAAAATTCAATTCTTGGATGCTTAGAAGCACGATTAATATTCATATGCCCAATTTGGTCATACTCCTCACAAATCGAATTTAAGTGATCCTGTAGCTCCTCTGTTACTCTGTCAAACCATTCTGTAGTAATAGTCATTACCGCCCTTCTTCTTTTATTCCTATTTATCTTGTCCTAAATGGACAAGATTATTCCATTCATTATAAGAAAAGTTAGTGGAGTAAAATTTTAGAGAGGTATGAGACAAATGAAAGAAC
>Ga0209013_10005266_pt1 | contig 11171 bp, 13 predicted proteins | sample Cruoilmetagenom2_FD_187291 | JGI IMG/M metagenome (GOLD analysis project Ga0209013, IMG submission 187291) | Oil polluted marine microbial communities from Coal Oil Point, Santa Barbara, California, USA - Sample 2 (SPAdes) (version 2) | ecosystem: Environmental > Aquatic > Marine > Oil seeps ...
TTGGTTCAAGAATTATTAAGAAAGCATTCGTCTGTCAGAAAGTATAAAGATTATACATTAACAAAAGAGGAAGTATCCGAACTTGTGGAGACTGCTCAACATGCTGCTAGTTCACATTTTGTACAAGCGTATAGTGTTATATGGGTAAGTGATGAACAGAAAAAGGGAGAATTAGGTAGATTATCAAAAAATCCCACACAATTTAAAACTGCTGGAGCGGCATTATTATTATGTGCTGATTTTCATCGTTTACAGGTGGCAGGTAAATTACAACAAACAGAGATTGACATAGATACAACTGAAAATGTGTTAGTAGGAGCAGTTGATGTGGCTCTTTTTGCCCAAAATTTAGTTATTGCAGCTGAAGGTAAAGGGTTTGGTATTTGTTATATCGGAGGAGTACGTAACGAACCAACAGCAATAAGTCAGTTGTTTGATTTGCCAACAGGTGTATTCCCCCTATTTGCTATTACTATTGGTATTCCAGATCAGCAAAATGAGGTCAAACCTCGTTTACCGGTAACTGCAATAATGCATGAAAATAACTATGATAGTGTCAAATATGATGAGCTATTACCGGAGTATGATCAAATAATGGAAGACTATTATATGAGTCGTGGGTCCAATCAGAAAACAGTAAACTGGACTAAGTCGATGGCCGAATTTCTGGAGAAACCAAGAAGACCTCATATGGCTGATTTTTTAGCAAGTAAAGGATTTAATCTCAAGTGAAAAAAGAATGGACTATAGAGCAAGTTAAAGGCTATATGGAACCTCATCGAAATGATGAAAATGCAATACCTATGACCAAATACATGAAAAACTTTTTCCCCTTTCTTGGGATTAAAACCCCCGAACGTCGATTGCTTTTTAAAACGATGGCTAATGAAATGGAACTTCCACCATATGAGGAGATGGAAAAGGAAGTGTGGGAGTTGTTCCAGTTAGAAGAAAGAGAATACCATTACATAGCAATTGAATTGTTATCCAAATATAAAACACAATTGTCTGTAAAAGATCTACCGTTTTGCCAACGACTTATAGAAACAAAGTCCTGGTGGGATAGTGTGGATTCTCTTGCCCCTAAAATAGTAGGGGATATTGTCATAGCTAACAGAATGGAAGGAGAAGCTGTGATGGTAGAGTGGGCAAAGTCCTCGAATATGTGGACGAATAGAGCTTCTATATTACATCAGCTAAAATACAAAGAAAAAACCAATGAAGAACTTTTATTTGCGACCATTGAACGTCATTCAGCATCGAAGGAGTTTTTTCTTCAAAAGTCAATTGGTTGGGTATTGAGGGAATACGCCAAAACACGTCCTCAAGTAGTACACGAATTTGTAGGAAGTCATAAACTTGCACCTTTAAGTAAAAGAGAGGCGTTAAAGCATTTTAAATAATAAAAAGAGGTTGTCTGAAATCAGTAAGCACTGACTTTGGACAACCTCTTAGTTTGTGAAAAAGTTTTCTGTGTAATAAGGAGTAGATTTTTCATCAAAAGCGGTGCCAACCCCAAGATTTTCATAATGAACACTTAAAATATTTTTCCGATGTCCCAATGAATTCATCAATCCCTCATGAGCAAAGATGCTACTAGTTTGCCCATATGCTAAATTTTCTCCAGCGTAGGAAAAGCTCAATCCATCTTCCTCCAATCGATTAAATGGGGATTTTCCCTCCAGATTCTCATGACTAAAATAGTTGTGAATGGCCATATCCTCACTATGTTTCCGAGCGGTGTTGCTCACCTTCTCATCGTAGGAGAGTATAGAAAGTCCATGCACTACTCGAGCTGAATTTGTAAGATCGAAAAGCTGAAATTCAAATCCTTTCTTCAGTTCGTCCGATGGTACTCCAAAAGTAGATTCATGATTTTTCTCTAAAGATTTTTCGACTACTTGTATGGCAGTGATTGTATTATTTTCATGAAGGTCATAAAAAAATGTTACATAGTTATTATCAATTAAGAACAGATCATATTCACCTGCATCAGGTAGGAGATAGATGATATTCCCTTTTTTCAGTTTCTTAATAGGCTCATCTAATCGAGAGAGAACCTCTTCTCTAGTACTATTCATTTGTAGACCTAAAAAGGAAGATTCAGAAGGTTGATTGGTAAACATGGCGTTTACCCGGTTATTACTATCATAGGAAACCATCATAAAGTTCTGATAGTTTTCATGATATGTATGCCAGACTAAATTATACTCATTTAGACTGACTCTTTTAGCGTTACCATGAATTTTCTCAATCTCACTTTTTTTCATCCCTATTTTTATTTGGTCTAACTCTATACCTGTACCAACTATTGTTTCTTCATCTGATGCTGCAATATTGGTGGCTGGTTCACCTTTTATCTGCGTCCAGTACGCTTTTGCATCATCTAAATATTGCTCTACTTCCAGTGAGTCGATCCATTCATCCACTGGGTTAAAAAATGATAGATCAACGTACTCTACTGTGTACTCTTCCCATAACGGTCTAGTAAAGAATAGCGCTAAAACAAAAAGTAGTAACCAGACTATTTTTCTCATGGTTTACCTCCAAGCTACTTGCTAATTTCCCCACAAACAATTCTTCCTCCAGAATTTCCGGAAGGATCAGTTTTATAGTCATCAGCATTTTCATGAATAATAAGGGCGCTTCCATCAGCATCTAATAATGAGTTGCTTTTTCCTTCAGACAAAACAACTGCTGGAGAGACTGTTTCTAACTCTACTGTACCATTTTCTCCAATCTCAATGTTTGGTAAATCTCCTAAATGATAGCCTTTTGAATTTTCAAAACCATGCTCTTTTCCAGTTGGATTGAAGTGAGCACCAGCTGACTCAAAAGTAGGTTTTTCGCAGCTCGCCTTTTCATGAAAGTGAATAGCTTTAACGCCTGGAGTAAGACCCTCTGCTTTTAATAATATATGCACACCTTTTGAATGTTCAGACAAAGTTGCTTTTCCTACTTCTTTACCTTCTGTATTCATCAATGAAACCTGTACTGCTTCTTTCAAATCAGCGTCTGCAGAAGGGAAATTACACCCTCCAAGTGCCGTGACTGCTATAAGTAATGGAATTACGAGTTGCTTTTTCAAATAATTATCCTCCTTGAAATACTTTAATGGTTCAAGTATTACCAAAATAAGGGCTTATTTATACATCGATTAAAAAGTAACCAACTAAAAAGCACAACGTCTAGACTACACAGGACGTTGTACTTTATTTACTCGTAATATAAACAGAACAAGCGCAACAACGAGGAAAATAATAGAGAAGAGATATAGGTTTTGATAGCCAAGCTGAGTGGCAATAAGTCCAAGAATATAAGACCCTATTGCGAGACCAGTATCAAATAGTGTAAAGAATGTTGCCGTAGCATATCCGCTTCGTTCATGCTTGGTAGACTGGATTGCAAGCGTTTGAAAACTTGGAACTACTGCACCATATCCTAGTCCGATAAATGCGCCAGAAAGCAAGAAAAGGAACGGCGAGTTCATAAAAGCAAGTAAAGCAAGTCCAATCATGAAAGAGATAAGACCTGGAATCACAATATATTTAGGACCTTTTTCATCGAAAATTCGACCTGTAAATGGCCGTGTAGCTAACATCATGATTGCAAAGACAGCGAAAAAACTACTGGTTAAATGAAGTACTCCTTTTTCTTGGGAGTAAATAGATAAGTAGGATAATACACTAGCATAAGAAAAAGCAACTAAACTAGCTATTAATGCAACAGGAAGAGCTTTTTTCTCAAAGAGATCATTCCATGTTAACTTCGATCTAGGAAAAGCAACTTCTGGCTTTTTATCAGCAGGTATTAGTAATGCTGCAACAGAGCCAATTAATAGTAGAAATGTTAAAGATAAAAACATAACATCATATGAAAAAGATTGCATGAGGGTCAAAGCAACTAACGGCCCGATTACAACGGCTAAATTAGTAGACATAGTAAAATAGCCAAGTCCAGCACCACGTCTAGACATAGGAATATTGTCTGCCGCCATCGAACCACTAGCAGTGGTAGCAATACTAAAGAAAATACCTTGTACAAATCGCAGTACCAATAAAGCACCAAAAGGCTCAATGAAATAATATAGTCCTGTACATACTAGATAAAGAAGCAAAGTAAGCCATAAAACTCTTCGTTTTCCAAATAGATCTAAAATTTTCCCTGAAAAAGGTCTTGTAAAAATGGCAGAAATTAAAAAGATAGTCATTAGTAACCCAGCGTCTTCGTCTGTACGCGACAATATATCTGTGGCGTAAAGTGGAAGTACGGATACGAGGCCGTAAAAAACTATAAAAATAGAAAAGTTTGTAGTAAACAAACTAACAAAAGCTTTCGTCCATATAGGTTCTTTATTTTTCAAAACAATAATCCTCTCCTGTATATCTCGTATTTACGAGCAAACAATTTAAAGTCGCAAAATCCTGTGGCAACATCAGTATTAGTTTGTCCTATGCGTCGTAAGAATATGAAGATAAGCACATAAAAGCACGACGTAAAACCTAGACAATACATACCACGGAATGTGGCTTCGTCTAGGTAACTCACTTTTTGCGTGCTTAATTTTACTTTATTTAATTTTTTGTAGGAGTTCAAATAGTAGAACTTCTTCCTCTTTTGATAAACCAGCGACCATTTGATCTTCAAATTCTGACATAGCCGCTTTAATAGCGGGGAACTGCTGTAATGCCTGATTTGATAGTTTTACAACTTTTTCTCGTCTATCTTTACCCGAGCAAATTTCAATCCAACCAAGTTCTTCCAATCTATTTACAGTTCTTGTGATAGTAGGTGCTTCTACATTTAAGTATTTCCATATCTGTGTCAATGTCATTTCGTTATGTCGTTGTATACAGTAAAGTACCGACCATTGAGATGCGAATAAGTTAAATCCCTTTAATGTATGATTAACTTCCTGTGTTAAAAAACGGGATTTTTGAAAAAGCTCATGAATTAGTAGATTCATCGAGTGGAAAACTCCTTTTATGTAATTTACTTTTACTTACTTAGCTAAATATATATTACTTTGTAAAATAATATTTGTAAAGTGTATGTACTTTTATCACTTGCAAAATGCTAAGAAAAATTAAACGTTATAATAAAAAACCGAGCGATATGCTCGGTAATTTTACTATATTAAAAACATTGAAAAGAGGAAATTCTCTCTAAATCTGTTCCGTAATAAGTCCACATAAATCCATTCCATCTAAATCCTGAAACAGATCTTCTACCAACAAAGATAGGGTAAAGCCAAAACGCATTGCCGTTATTCAGCCATACGTACGTATTGCGAAACAGGCATCCACGAATGGAACCAGGATCTACAGCAAATACTCCAGCGCTTTGTCTTTGTGGAACGAAAGATGGTGGGGGGCTAGTTGGAGCTCCTTGCTGCCCGCCTTGTTGCCCACCTGGTGGAAAGCTAGGAGGGAATGATGGTCCCTGTTGTTGCCCACCTGGAAAGTTAGGAGGGAATGATGGACCCTGTTGTTGACCGAATGGAGGGAATATATTCCCAGGAAATTGTTGATTTCCAAATGGAGGCATCATACTCCCCGGAAACTGTGGATTTCTAAATTGCTGTCCTTCAATTGAAGGAAATCCTTGTTGCCCTCCTGAATCTTGTGGAAAAGGAAATTGATTGTTCATTGCTTAATCCTCCTTTCATAAAGTAATCAACTTAGTATATGTCGGGAGGATTTTTATGGAACGGTGCTTATCGAATATAGGATTTTGCCTTTTCTATTAGTTGCTCACTTGTTAAGATTTTCAACCCGCCGCCTTGAGCCATTTGCTCGTTTCCGCCACCTTTGCCATTGATATTAGGTAGAATATCGGCAATTAGTTCTTTCATGCTTTGTTGCACGGCGCTTCCTTTTGCAGCTACGACTTGTAACTTATCCTCATTGTTAGAGACTAAAATACATATAGACTGTGGTGTTTCTTGGATTACTAATTTAGCTAATTTTTGCAGCTCCTGCATGGATCTATTTTCAAGTATGTGAGTAATCGTATTTCCCCCTGTGTTTTCTCTTAACTCTTTTGCTTCGTACGTTAAAAGAGAATTTGATAAATCCACTAACTGTTTTTCTAATGCTGAATTTTGCGCTAAAAGATGTTTTGTTGCATTCATTATTTTATCTTCAGGAGTACTTAATGTGCTGACTAAACTTACTAATATTTGGTGCTTTCTGTGTAAGTGCAAAAGTATTCTTTCTCCGCATATGAATTCCACTCGTACAAATTTCTTTTGTTTTTCTGATTGAAGAATTTTAATTACTCTAACCTGTCCAGTAGATACTGGATGGGTTCCACCACAAGCGTTGTAATCATAGTCAGGAATTATGGCGAGTCGAATATTCTCTTTTAAGGACGTTGCTTTTCGGAGATTATAGTTTGATAATTCCTCTTCGGTTACCCACTTTGTTTCTATTGGCCAATTCTCCAAAATGATTTGATTTGCAAGGTACTCTACTTCCGCTAATTGCGATTCAGTTACTGCTGGTATATTTAAGTCAATTGTGACTGTATCTTTCCCTAAATGGAAGCTGATTGTTTGGAATCCAAATAATTTTTCAAAAGCTGCCGAAAGGATATGTTGACCAGCATGTTGCTGCATATGATCAAAACGTCGCTTCCAATCAATCTGTCCATGTACCTCCGTTGTATTTTCAGGTAAAGGATTATTTAGGAAGTGTCTTATTTCTCCTTCAATTATTTCTACATTTGTCACTTCAACACCATTTAAATGACCAATGTCATTTGGCTGACCACCTCCAGTAGGGTAAAAGGCAGTTTCGGTAAGTACAACATAATCGTGTTGTTGTTCTATTACTTTCGCATTAAAGGATTGAATATTAGGGTGTTCATAATAGAGTTTATTAGTCATTTGAATGAGCTCCTTTTAGCATTTGATAGTTTCGTGCTTTTTTTGAAAGCAAAATACATATAGCACAAATACAAGAATCATAAATAAGTTGGAGTACTATTGTTATAGCATACGTATTGTAAGAATAAATTCAACTAAATACAATAGTAATTATAGAAATAGTTTAATATACTGAATTTAACGAAAAATAAAATGAATGAGGTTTTCTAGATGAATGTATTAGCACAAAAGTATTGGGATACATATTGGGGTATAAATGAAACACCACTATCCGTCACGTCATGGCAGTTTGGCGGTATTCCAGATGAACTGGCTCAACTAGTAAAGGATGGAGTAAAATCTGCTACATGTTCGTTGCATCTGCATTATGAATTAGAGAATGAGCCGCTTCCGAAGGTGGACGATTATAGTATTGTACTGAATAGCAAAGATGAACCAGTGTGTATAATACGCACATCTAACGTGAAAATAGTGCCGATGAACAAAGTACCTTTTGATTTTGCTTATGCAGAGGGAGAAGGAGATCGCACCTACGATCACTGGCGTAAGGTGCATATCGAATTTTTCACAAACGAGTTAAAAGAAATAGGTAGGGAGTTTTCAGAAGAAATGCTACTAGTTTGCGAGCGTTTTGAACTGATAGACGTTAAGTAATGGAGGAGAGACTATGTTTAAGACGGTAACCCTATATACCAATCAATTAAAACAATTGAAAGGCTTCTATGGAAATGTTTTAGAAATTCCGATAGAGCAATCAACAGATGAATATTTTCAAATATCTATTGGAACTTCAACGCTTATTTTTCGACTTTCTGAATTAAAGACTTCCTATCATTTTGCTATTAATATACCAGGCAATCAATTTACACTGGCTAAGCATTGGGCAAAGGAAAGAGTCTTACTAAATAGGGAAGCCTCTGTAGATGAAATCTATTATGCTCGATTTGAAGCAGATGCCTTTTACTTTGAAGATCCAGCAGGTAATGTGATTGAACTAATTGCGAGACGAAATGTAGATAAATGGAGTGACTTCAGCATAGAGTCATTTTTAAATCTAAGTGAGGTAAGTATTACAACCCCATTTGTAGAAGAGGTAGGAGAGAAGTTACAGGAAATTGGAATTCCTATTTCTGGTCATGTCCAAATTGATCCGAATGAATTAAACTTTCTAGGAAAAAAAGATACGTTTATTTTATTGGTTCCCCCAAAGAGACGATGGTATTTCTCTAAAAAAACGAGTGAAACTTCTCCATTAGAAATATTGCTAGACGATGGAAAAGAAGTTCTAGTAAATAGAGAAGGAAAAGTAATGATCAAATAAAAGAAAGTGACAAATTATCCACAGTGGAATAATTGCCGCTTTTCTTTTTAGAAAGTTATCCACAAGTGAATAACTATATAAAACTTTTAGCGTTGTGGGTATGTTGTGGGTAACTTAAGAATTAGCTTTCAGTGCGTACATCAATGTGGAATAGGACTGCATATTGGCAAAGTCAATACCTAGTGTTACTGCCGTTTGAGCAAGCTCAGGTCGTATTCCTGAGAATATGGCATTTACACCTATAAGTTTTAAGGCGAAGTGGAGTTGATACAATTGTTGCGCAACCATCGTATCTAGGACTGGTACTGCGGATAAGTCTATAAAAATAGTATTTAGCTTTTTAGCAGAACTTTGCTCCAACGTAGATTCCAATATAATTGTCGCGCGTTCTGTATCAATATTTCCCACTAAAGGTAAAACTCCTATTCCTTCTTTAATAGGAATAACGGGACTACTTAACTCTGTAATAAGCGCTTGTTGAGTAGCGAGAAGATCTACTGTATATTGGTGATGATATTTCGCAAAGTTTTCAATGATGTAGTCAAATGCGGTATTCATCAAATTTGACCATTCCGCTACAACCTCTGCTTTTACAAGAGTTGTAGACTGCTGGATGAATTTTTGAACAAAAGACCAATAGGCAATACGGACATTACGGAAACTGCGGATGCTTTCGTGCAAAGGGAATTTTTCTTTTGCTCGTTTTTCTGCGACTTCAGCAGAACGGTTGTTGATATATTCTAGATATTCAAATTGATCCTGGATATATACAGAAGAGATAGCTTCTATTAATGCTCCATTTTCTTCTATTAAATATGTATTGTTTTGTGGTGAAGAGTAGGTCGGGTTATCTTTTGCCTGTTGAGCTAACCATGCATCTGTTATGGCCAATTTATTGATCATAATAAAATCAAATAATTCTTTGTTTAGATGACTCATATCGTTCTATCTCCTTCATCAATCGTTCTATTATTAATATTATTGTAAAGCTACAGGCCAAGTTATTCCACTTAGGTAGAGCAAAAGATTTCAAGAATATCAATTAACGCAGTTGTCAGGGGGGAAATAATTGCAAAAGACAATCGGTCTAGTAGTTGGAATAGCATTAGTACTATTATTGGGTGTAGTTTATGTACTAAGCAACAATCAAAAACAAGTGGAAAAAGAAAACATGGAACAACTATCTGTAGAAACTCATAGGTTTAAAAAGGTACTTGCTTACGAAAATGAGTATATGGGCAATAACTCTAACATTACCAATCTATTTAATAATCTTCCTCTTTCTAAACACAAAGACATTGTAGAATTGGAACCAGATACATTCACCGCCGTGGTAAATTACAATACGAGTAGTGATGAAAAAACTGTTATATATAATGCGACAGCGGCTTTTGTCTTGATAAGAAATTTAGAAGTTATTGATATGCGTTTTTCAGACGACTCTTATGTGATCACTAGAGAAAATGTGGAACAATGGTTTGGAGATGATTTTGATAGCTTAATAAATCCTGTAGTATTTAAAGAGAGAGTTCAAATGCCATTAAAGGAAAATAATACGACCGATTGGATTAATCAATACACGTTATAGGGGTGTTTTTTTGGTGAATAGTTTAATGAATCAATTGAGGCAAATTCAAACAGAAAATCAATTTTCAGGATCTATTTTCATAAAACAAGGTGAATTGGTACAACTGCAGGTTAGTTTTGGATACGCTAAACGTGCAGATGAGATACTGAATGAGAAGCAAACCCGCTTTGGGATTGCTTCAGGGTGTAAATTATTTACGGCAGTTGCAATTGCTCAACTTGTAGAAGCAGGAAAACTAAATTTTGATACTCTTTTAAGAGATGTATTAGACATTTCTTTTCCACATTTCCATGAAGGTGTTACAGTCCATCATCTATTAACACATAGTTCAGGTATCCCAGATTATTTTGATGAGGAAATAATGGATGACTTTGAAGAGTTGTGGATAAAAACCCCAATGTATAACATCCGTCGACTGCATGATTTTTTACCTTTATTTCAAAAGGAGCAACAGAAATTTATACCCGGTGAGAAGTTTTATTATAATAATGCGGGATATATAGTTCTTGGTTTGATAGTAGAAAAAGTGAGTGGAATGGTATTCATAGACTATGTTCAACAAAATATAATGGACAAAGCAGGGATGAAGAACTCAGGTTATTTTGCATTAGATGCACTACCTACTAAAACAGCAATTGGGTATATAGATCACGAAGACGGTACTTGGAAAACAAATATGTATTCTCTTCCAGTACAGGGAGGATCCGATGGAGGAGCATTTGTTACTGCTGAGGATATGGTGTTATTCTGGGAAGCACTTATACAAGATAAATTATTAAACGATAAAACAATAATACTGACTCCACATGTCCATGAGGAAGATGACAGTTATTATGGGTATGGAGTTTGGATAGAGAAACAAGAAAACGAAATATATAAATATCATGTCATGGGATATGATCCTGGAGTGAGTTTTCACTCAGCCTATTATCCTCATCATGACGTTATCGTAGCTGTATGCTCAAATAAATCTAAAGGAGCATATTCAATGATGCTAGAAATGGAAGAATCGCTGTAGGACTATTTCTTTTTCCGATTTTGTTGTTGTTTTTTTAGAAGTCTATAAGCCAAATAAAGCATGCTTATCCCCAAGACGAAAGAGAGTATGGAATAAAGTACTTCATTTAAATGTTTTCCGAATATTAATAGTAAAAGATATAAAGGAACTAGAACATAAATAAGCTTTTCTGGATTAAGACTCATTTTTTCACTCCTAAGTTTAATAATTGTTAAGTATATTATATCAATAATAATGAAAATGGATTATTATCTATAAAAAATGATAAACTATAAGTACGGAGGTGGACTTTTTGAAAATAACATCCTACGAGGTTGATAAGTTAAACGATCCAACAGGAATTATAACAGGGGAT